>QMCD01000496.1_pt1 | contig 27323 bp, 21 predicted proteins | sample 1821841 | NCBI WGS metagenome assembly QMCD01 (sample SAMN01991225, study PRJNA193472) | Termite gut metagenome, whole genome shotgun sequencing project. | isolation source: worker | host: Macrotermes natalensis | reverse complement strand
CCATAAAATGCGGGGAATTTCTTGATTAGCTGCAAAACCAGTTAGCTTCTCACTTTTTTGAACAGTTTTTTGTGGAAGCCGCCAGACTTGTGGGATTTGCCGGATTTGGTTTTTTTGTCGGCCTTGGCTTCTTTGACGCCGTTCAGGCCATCGTTCATATCGATCAACATCAAGCCTAGCGCCGCAGCATATTCGGGCTTTTCAATAACTTCGCTAACGCCGGATAAGTCCACTGCCTTGCCCAACTTGGCAGCCAATTCCAGCTTGACTTTGGCGTATCCGGGCAGGCCGCGCAACTTGGCGCCACCGCCCACTAGCACCACGCCTTCTGGCAGTTTGCGGTCATATCCGGCCCGGCGCAGTTCATCGCGCACAGCACCGAAAATCTCGTCTAATCTTGCGCCCACGATTTCTAGCAGGTCGGCCTTGGCGAATCGCAGTTCTTCTTTTTCATAGCGAATAGTGACCATTTCCATGTTGCCAGAAAGATTGGATGCTCCATCAGTTAGTTCGCCGGTATCGTCATATTCCGGGTCGCGCTGGTTGTCTTCGGCCATCAGGACGTCAGTTGCCAGCAGGCGGTGGCGCTTGAGGCTTTCGGCGACTTCGGGGTTGGTTTTTAGGCCCATGGCAATGTCGTTGGTGATATTATTGCTGCCCATGGGCACAACTGATACAAATTGCACGTCGCCTTCTTCGAATATGGCGATGCCGGTGGTGGTGGCGCCGAAATCTATCACGGCCACACCGTTTTCCATCTGCTTTTCGGACAGGACTGCTCGGGCCGATGCAACGACGCTGGGAACTAGCCGCCCCCGCACGCTAACATGGGCCATTTCCGCCACTTTGTCCACATTTTGGCAATTCGGTTCTAGGGCCGAAATAACATTTGCCGAGACTTCTAGTCGGGTGCCGGTCATGCCGATTGGGTCTTTGATTCCGCCCTGACCATCCAGTTTGTATTCATAAGGAATCAGGTCCAGGACTTCCCTGTTGGCTGGCAGTTTGCCGGTGATGGCCACGTCGTCAATGCGGTCCAGATCGGCTTCGGAAATTTCGTGATCAGCGGCACCGACCGCAATCATGCCGTCGGTGCGGGTGCTCAAAATATGCGCGCCGTTCACGCTGATTGTTGCTACATTTACCTCGTGTCCGCTCATACGTTCGACTTCTGCCAACGCAGCATCTATGGCGGCGGCTGGGCCGTTCAAGTTGATAACAATGCCCTTGCGCATACCGGAGTTCGGGCTGCTGCCAAAACCAACAATCGTTGGTTTGCTGGCACTACCCTCCAAGCTAGCTACCACGCACTTGACACTCTCTGTGCCAACGTCCACCCCTACAGCGTATCGGTTGCTCGATTCTCGTTCCATATCAAGTATTATATATTACTTTCTCTTGCGGCGCAAGGCTATTGCAGTGGTGACAGCGGCTGCACCACCGAGGCCACCCATGCCGACAATGGCAGGAATTGCACCAGTGACGGGCAAGCTGGGTAGCTCTGGTTCTTTGCAATCTGGGCTGTCAGCTGGCAAGTTGGGGTTGGATGGGCAGGGCGGGTAGCAGTTTGGGTCGTCCGGCAGCAGTTCTGGGTTGTAGGGACAAGGTTCTGGCTCTACGCAACCGGGATCATCGACAGGCAATTCTGGGTCAAGCGGGCAGGGTTCGTAGCAGCCCGGGTCATCAATCGGTAGCTCAGGATTCCAAGGACAAGGCTCTGGCTCCATCTCGACTTGCACTAGCATCAGCATATAGCCGGAGTATTCAAAGCAGCCGGGGATGTTGCCGTCAAGTGCTGTGTAGCCCAGAGGCGTGCCGGTACCGGTGACAGCCGCGTCTGGCAGCTGCACGCCAGTCCTGAAGGCGCCGCCATCTTGGTTAAGCGTGTAATAATATGCCGAACCTGGCACATAGGTTAATTCAAAGGGCCTGCTGCCGGCAGAGGTGAAAGTTATGTCGTCTTGAACTAGATTAAGGCCGGGGTTTTGCGTATTGGGGTGGGTGCTGTCGTAGGTCCAACCTACGTTGCCAGTTAGGGTGTAGCTAGTGTTGAAGCCGCTAGCCCAACCGTTCACGCTGCTATTAACTCCGTGCGCCACCACGGTTGATTGATCGAGCTTGTTCAAGCCGTTGTTGTGGACGTACACGCGCACAAAATACTGCTTGCCGTCCTCAACGGTGATGGTATTGCCGCCGGCCTGGGTTGTCCAGCCATTGGACATTGGAACATCGATATTACATGCTGGGAGATTAGCGTAGTGGCCGTTCGGGTCAGTTGCCGTACCAACTGCGCATGCTTGGACAAAGTCGGTTTCGTTGGAGTTATAGTTAAAATTATTGGACATGGAGTTGAATACTACATAAGCCGGCGGGTTGCCAGTTTCGTAGCTCGCCCGATTGGGGCCGGAGACTGCGTTGATGGTGGCCGGAACGGCTGCTGTGCAAAAGGCTGCTATCGATAACGCCAGCATGCGGTGGTTTAGTATTTTTTTGAAGGTGTCTTTCATTTTCTTGTTGCTCCTTTTGATGTTGATAACTGCGCAATGTAAATGTATATGTATGCTCAATTGTACTTATGTCCATTTTTGCACAGTGCTTGTGGTTTGTCAAGAGCTTTTTGCGGCGCGGATGGTGTTTTCGAATAATACGGCGACCGTGAGCGGGCCGACTCCGCCGATTTTGGGCGTGATTTTGATGTCGGTTCGCTCGCGCAGGGCGTCGGAGGCATCTCCTTTTATAACTCCGTCTTCGCTGGCGGTGCCGGCGTCAACTATCGCCGCGTCGGGTTTGACCATTTCTGGCTGCAAGATTCCGGGCTTGCCGACGGCCGAAATAATAATGTCGTAGTCCGGCAGCGCGGCGGGTACTTCGTCTGCGTTTTTACTAGTAAAAACGCGGGGCGCATACCCCGATTCAACCAACATTTTCTCTAACGGAGCACCGACTAGCTTGCCCCGCCCGACCAGTGCAATTTTCTTATCTTTCAGATCAATTCCGTTGCCGGCCAACAGCCACAAGATTGCCGTGGCGGTTGCGGAGTCAAATTTCCTGTCGGATTTTTCGGCGGCGCTATTTAATCCATCAACGTCTTTGCCCGGCGCGATTAGCCCGACGACCTCTTCGGTTTTTTCTGGTTGCAGAATTGGCAGTTGCACAATCATGCCGCTCACACTTGGGTCGTCATTAGCCAACTTGATCTCGCCCCCCAACTCCTGAGTAGGTACTGTTCGCACGTCAACCTCTACGCCAATATCCGCACCGTACGCTTGCTTCATACTCACATACTTGTCGATCACCGGATTGTCCGAGTCGCGCAGAATCAACAAACGTGGCCGATGGGCTTGGGGCATTCTGCGCACCTCCAGCCGCTGCCGCTCTTTGATGAACCCTGCCAACTCCCTGCCGTTCAGTTCTTGTGTCATATTATATCTATTTGATCTCCACTGGCTCTTGCTCCAGCCTTAGCCCAAACTTTTCGTAAACCAAGTCGCTAATTTCTTTGCGCGCGGCAGCCAGGTCGGCATACTTCTTGGCCGATTCGTTGATTAGAATCAACGCGGCTTTGTCGCTAACTTTCATGCCGTGGAATACCTTGCCTTTGAGCCCAGCGTTTTCAATCAGCCAACCGCTAGGCACTGTCCACTTGCCTTTGGCGTCGCCACCTTTCCAAACCGGGATCCCCAGCGAATCCAACGTTTTGGCTTCTATTTCCGTATCTACCACGATGTTTTTGAAAAAGCTGCCAGCGCTGGGCTGCACTTTCGGGTCGGGCAACTTGCCGTCGCGAATGATCTTGACCATTTTTCGCACTGACTTTGGCGAAAAGTCGGTGATTCGGTTGTCGTCGATATATTTTTGCAGGCTCGTATAAAACGGCGGTCGTAGCCAATTTTGCCGACCCTTTTTTAAGCGGACTACCACGTTGACGATAAACAATTTGCGACCTTTTTCGGTACTATTAAAAAGTGTGTGGCGGTAGCCCATTTGCATTTCTGGCGCCGGAATCTTAAAGAATTTGCCGAAACTCGGGTCATAGATTTCGGCCGAGATTAGAACATCCTTGATTTCTTGGCCGTAGGCTCCGACGTTCTGCACAGGTGCCGCCCCGATGGTTCCGGGAATCCCACTCATGGCCTCCATACCCGAAAGCCCGCGGCCTGCGCAAAAATCTATAAAATCGTCCAGCACCTCGCCCCCTGCGGCCTGAAGCGTCACTTCGCTGGCCGTCTCCAAAACTACCTCGACGCCGCGCAGTCTATCCAGAATCACCAGGCCCTTAAAGCCTTCGTCTCGGCCAATCACATTGGAGCCGCCACCGAGTATGAACACCGGCAGTTTTTTCTCGCGGGCGAATTGATACGCAGTTCGCACGTCTTCTTTGCTCTTGACTTCTGCCACCCAGCGGGCTACACCGCCCAACCTCATGGTGGTTAGTTCACTAATGGGCACATTTTCGCGTAGTTTTAGGTCGTTTTTTATCATGGCATACCTCCGTTTCAAATCAATCAATTCAAAAGTTTATGGTGAGTCGGGTGGGACTCGAACCCACGACACCCAGATTAAGAGTCTAGTGCTCTAACCAGCTGAGCTACCGACCCATAAACTTACTCGGGTATTATACCACAGCTTTGGGAAAATTGTAAGGCCCTGGGCAGACAAAGTTCAAATATGGGCTATCGCATGCATGATAGCTTGCATTTACTATGTGTGATATAATAAACACATGGGGAAAGAACATGACAACTATGCGCTCGTAGCAGCTGTCGCGAACGATAAGCGGCAGAAGCGAACGGTCCGGCGAATGGGGGTTCTGGCGCTTTTTGCTATGGTGGCTTGTGCGGTTGCTACGATTCTGACGATTGTGCAGCCAGGGGGAGGTCGGATTGATGGCACAAGGTCAGAATCAGGCGAGCAAGTCGCACTGGTTGAATTGGAGGCTGGTGAACCGCCAAAAAAGATTGAACCGCCGGTAGCTTCACCAACACCGGAGCCAGAATCGGGCTCTGACTCGACTAGTCCGCAACCGTTTGACTATCCGGCCTTGCCGCCGGTGCAGGCCCCGTTGGCGGGAGGTCCCGGCGCCATTGCATTAACTTTTGATGACGGCCCAAAGCCGGGAATTACTGATAGGCTATTAGACATCTTGGCCGCCAATGATGTGCGAGCAACCTTTTTTGTGCAAGGCTGGCGGGCCAACGACTACCAAGACATAATTCGGCGTATGGCTGGCGATGGACACCAAGTCGCAATCCATACCGTTACGCATCAAGACTTGACGGCAATTTCGGATGCGGATGTTTTGTTCGAGGTGAACGAATCGATTCGGATTATAACCGACATCTTGGGCACACCACCTACTGCTCTGCGGCCACCATATGGCGCAATCAACAACCATGTGCGGGACCTGATTGGCGGCAAGGTGCGGATTGTAAACTGGAATGTGGATCCGCGCGACTGGCAAACTCTCAGTTCGGCCGCGTCGTACAATCACGTTGTGGCGAGCCTGCGCGACGGCGCAGTGATTCTGTTGCATGACGTGTACGACCCATCGGTGGATGCTGTGTCGGGAATTATCAACGCGGCCAAATCTGCTGGCTATACGTTTTACACAGTCGACGAAATGTTTGCGCTCGGCAAATTATAGTATAATAGGCATATGAAGATTAGAGAAACGAAAGCGGCATTGCGGAAGTTTTTCCAGTCGCGCGGGTTTTTGTGGCTGGTGGCCGGTTTGATTCTAGTGGCCCTACTGGCCCGGTTGGCGTTTTTGTTGGTGGACTATCCGGAGCTGACCACCGACCCAGCGTCGTATTTTTATAATGCCAAAAGCTTGGCGGCAACAGGAACACTAGACGAATCCGGTTGGTGGGGACGGGATTATGTAGCGAGGTTTCCGTATATATATAATTATATGTGGCTACTGTCGGTTTCCATGCGATTGGTCGGCTCCGGGCCAGGCGCTATTATTGCTTTGAATACTTTGCTTTCGGCTGCTGGGGCGATCTTGATGTACCTGCTGTTTGCAAAAGGTTTGAAAAACCGCCGGGTGGGGCTGTTGGCGGCCGCTTTGTGGTTTGCAAGTCCGGTGGAGATATTTTATACTGCCTTGCCGCTACCGGTTGTGGCCGTTAACACTTGCTTGGTTGCCGCACTATTTACTGCATTTGTGGTACTGGACGGATTTAGACGATCTAATGGTAGGAGATTTTGGGTTTACGCACTGGTTTTGGGCGCGGCTTTGGGGATTGCCAACATTTTTCGGCCAATGATGGGCGTGCTGCTGATTGCATTGGCATTGGTTATTGGGTATATATTGTTGCGCGAGTTTCGGGGGCGGGGATTTAGGCCACGGCTGTTGGCGCGGGCGGCTGGTGGATTGCTAGCGGTGTTTGTTGTAATGACCGGCGTTCAGCAACTGGCACTTTTGCCGCCGAAAAATATCACTGGATATGACAATCTGGTATATGGCTCCGGCTGGTCGCTGTTCCTTGGCAGCAACCGGGAAAGTGGCGGCCGATGGAATGATGCCGACAACTTGGTTCAAGGCCAAGTCGCCGATCGAACCGCTGGCTATTGGCCAGAATATAATCGCGAACTAACAGACTTGGCGCTCGACCGCTATGGGGAGTTTGGGCTGAGTGATTTTTTCCCGCACTGGTGGAACAAAGCTGCCGCGGTCACGGCCGGATTGGCAGGAAGCGTGAACTTTGAATTCCGCAACTTTCCCGCCGGGATTCGTGGGTTTTATGCGGTAGCCGTGCAAATTTACTTTCCGCTGCTTTTGACGGTATTCATGGGGGTTGGCCTATACTTATTTTTACGCAGAAGGCCGCGTAGTTTAGATGGCGCACTAGCAGCCCAACGAACGTTCGTTGTTTTGACCGCGCTGACGCTACTGGGCATATTCGGAAGCTACGTCCTGCTAACCGAAGTAATGGATCGCTATGCTACCCCGCTTTTGCCGTTGATGTTTGTTATCGGCCTCTGGGGATGTTGTATTCGCCTAGCAACTCCAAAATCCGTGGGCGGTCAAAGCCTTCCACGACATCTGAGCCAATAACTGTCACAGGCGTGCCATCAAACTGGCCGTTGGTTAGCGCCAGTAATTCCTGCATACTGTTTTCGTCCTCCACATTGCGCTCGCTGAACAAAACGCCAGTTTCGCTCAGCCACTCCATTAAACTGTGGCACATCCCGCAAAAGGGCGATGTATAGACTACCACTTCTGTTTTTTTATCTTTTGTCATACTTTCTCCTTTACTTTTACTATTATACGATATGCGCCTGGCGCCTATTGACTGTCGTTAAAGATGTCCCTTAGTAGCAACTTCGCACCAGCCGTATTGACGAAAAAATTATCTTTGTTATTAGACAATGCGTTCAAAACGTCACCCCTTTGCTCGGATACTTTCGGGGAATTGCTCTCGAAGAATGTGTTAGCGTAGAGAGAATCAAGCATCACTCCGTAGTGGATCCTGTCATTTTCTTCTCCGAATTTAAGGAAATAGGCAAACTCAACTGCTTGCTTGTTCTGGCCGCCGCCACTGCCTTTCATTGTTTTTAGCTCGAAAATATAGTAGTGTCCGTTATGCTTAAATACAATATCCGGGCGCTTGCTCTGCTCGATATTCCGGGATTCCATTTTGATCGCTAGTGCGCTTAATAATTCGTCGAATATGGATTTGCCGGATTTATCCGGAAGGATATAGTAATCATCTTCTCTGAGTATCTCGCCTGGGTCCTTCAAACACTTTTGGGTGTATGGACTAAGCATGTCGATAAACTTATCTATGCTGGTTTTTGAATTGCCTTTGTGTGAATAGCTATCACATACTACTTGCAGAACGGAGTCAGTGTAACCATGACTCTTGTACATCTTGTGCCTTTTTTCGCAATAAAGCTTGAGTATTTTATAGAGAAAGCTGTCTTTCTCGTTATCGGGCAATTCAAGAAATGCGGCATAACTAAAGTTATATACCATAAAAAACTGACAGAATGCAGAGTAGTTTATATTCTCAGTTTTACCATTTTCTAGAATGCTTTTTATCTCGCCAATAATTCTCTTAACCTCTTCGCTATCTTCGCCGCTAGCAAAACTATCAGCAACTTGAAATGCTGTGATCAAATCTATGAGGCGTTCGTTATATCGCATGAGATGGTTTTTGTTTTCGGGGCTGTCGCTTAAAACCACCTTGTTCTTGGCGTAAAACTTGTCGAAAATAGGCTCTTTATGGTCTTTTGAGTAATCAAAATAATACTTGTTGTTCTGCAGCATATGGTTTGTGCTCCTTATTCCCTTTGTAAAAGTTTCTATAGGCTTGCTCGATAATTGCCCGGCATGTCATAAAATCTAATCGGCGGCGGCGTCTACCATTTTTCATGTTGCCCTTGAATGGGCTCAAAATAATATCGCTGCTTTCATCTCTGATTTCCTGCAGCAACTTATTGCATTCGCTCATAAAGGTGAGCCTATCGGCCTCCTTAACGTTGACATCTATAAGCGTAAGGAGTCTGGAAGAGACCTTTATCCTATTGTCCCAATCGTAGTGGATATTATCTTTTGACCCGAAAACAATCATATTTTCCGGGTTTGTAGTATCGACACAACGAACCGCTAGCCAACCGGCTTTGTCGTTAAAGACCATCTCTACATTGCCAATTGGTCTCGGCCTGAGACTCTCGATGCCTCCCAGAGAATTGATATACTGGTCGTTTTTATAAATCTTTATCTTGGCTAGGTCTTTGCTTACGCCATCAAAGCAGGCGACGAGCACTGGGTTTTCGGTATCGTCAAAGGGGTTCTCTTCCAAAATCGTTAGGCACTCTAATAGGTCCTTGCGGGCGTAATTTGAGTTGATGAAGGTTTCTGGTACCACGGCCACTACATTCTTTTGAGCAGTAATCATATTATCTAGAGCAATCATATAGATATCGGTGTATCGCGAGGTCTTGAAATACTTTTCTAGATCGGCACTCAAGCCCTTCCTGGAGGCAGAGTAGTTTGAAATATAGGGCGGATTCGTAATAATAATCGCGCCATCAACGTGAGGTATATGCACTAGCGAATCGTTGTTTGACCAGTTGAGTTTGGTATCTATATCTAGGCCTACAGCTTCCGATAGCCCACAATGTTTTTTAGCCGCCTTGAGCATGTCGCCTCCGCCGGCGAATGGATCATAGGCAATCTGGGACCCGGACTTTTTGATAAAATCAACGACTTGCGGTTTAAGCCACGACTCGCCTTTCGTGAAAAACTGTCCTAATAGTCGCTTTTTACTCATGCAACCATTATAGCAAAGACTCGGGTAGAATTAATAGTTAGCCGTGGACATTTTGCGCAAACGGTCAATGATGGGCGGGATGGCTTCTAGCGTGTGTTTGATTTCAGCCTGGGTGGTCTCGGGGCCGAGACTAAAGCGGATGGAACCGTGGGCGACCTCGGCGCCGAGGCCCATGGCAAGTAAAACATGCGATGGCTCAATGTTGGTTGCCGCGCAAGCTGATCCAGTAGAAACAGCTATCCCCTCCGCGTCTAACGCCAGCAAAACTGATTCGCCCTCGGCGCCGGGGAAAGAGACATTCAACGTATTGGGCACGATGTGTTCCTGCGAGCCATTGATGTGAATGTTTGGTATGGCTTTTTGTATCCCGTCCCGGAGTTGGTTGCGCAACTTTTTTATACTGGCCGCGTGTTTCGGCAGATTTTCCCGCGCCAACTTGGCGGCTGCGCCGAGTCCGATAATCCCTTGCGTATTAGGGGTTCCGGCGCGCTGAATCTTGGGCGAACCGCGCCGCACATACAACGCCCCTACTCCCTTCGGGCCATGGATCTTGTGTGCGCTCAGGCTCAGGTAGTCAACGCCCAGGTCTTGCGCATTCACCGGCACTTTGCCAACAGCCTGGACGGCATCCGTATGCACCAGCACACCCGCTGCGTGTGCGATCTTTACAATCTGCTTTACGTCTTGCAGCGTACCAGTCTCGTTGTTTGCGAGCATCACCGAGACTAGTCTTGCGCCGCCAGCATGGAGCAACCGTTCCAGCTCGTCCATTTTTACCAACCCATCTTCGTCCACGCCCAGGTATTTAACGAGCTCGATTGGCTGTTTGTGTGCTTTTTCCATGATGCTCGGATGCTCGATAGCGCTGATGACGACCTTTTCACCAAGAAAAGCATCTAGCACCAAGCCGTTTGCTTCCGATCCGCCGGAAGTAAAAACGATTTCGGACGGGTCGGCTGCTCCGATCAGCAGCGCAACTTCCGCACGTGCGGCACCGATTGCTTCGGCAGCGGCTCGACCTTCTTGGTGTAGCGAGAAAGCATTGCCAAACAGGTGTGGGTTGGCCACTATGGCCTGTTCAACTTCCGGCGCAAGTGGCGTTGTAGCGTTATAGTCCAGGTAGATCCGGTTCATTTTTTCTTTCGTTTTTTATCTGCGACATGGCGTGCGGAGCCGGATTTGCCTTTGTGGGATTTGGCTGCTTCGAGCTTCTTTAGGGTCAAGCTTTTCATAAAGTCGTCACTACCCCGTTTCAAGTTCAAATAGCTAATCACTGCAAAAACCAACGCGCCAATGCAACAGACGATTAGATCGGTCATGGTGTCAACGACCGCCGTGCGACCAATATGATCCGCACCGTGTTCAAGCGCGTATCTTTGCAGGTTCATGTTCAGGAATTGATCCATGGTGAATTCGTAAACTTCCCAAAGTGCGCCCAACGCAACCGAAAAGCAAAAGGTAAAAACAGCCACAAAAGCGGGCGAAAGCACCACCGGCACACGATCGGTTTTGTTCAAAAAGCTGACCAAGGTAAAGCCGAGCATGCCCAGCATCACGCCACTCAATGTGTGCAGTATCGTGTCCCACTGGGGAATGATAAAATACATGCGGTGGATATCGCCAAGGTAAACCGCAGCGTAAAGAAACGCGGCATAGGCTATGACCATGGAGGACGGAATGACAATCTTGAATTTTTTGGCAACGATGCTGGGCAGTAGGAGCGCGATGGTACCAGATCCGCACTGCAACAGCATGTGCAGGTAGTCACTCTTGGCGCGAATATCCACCGCGTCCGGATTGGTGGTTTCAGGCGCAAGAATCAGGCGCACGGCCACGTAAACTGTTGTGGCGGCCATAGAGATAAACATGAACCCAAACAAGGTTTTTTGATTAAAAACTTTTTTGAGTAATTGACTGTTCATACTGTGGTTTTTACCTCCCCATATTCAATATCGTTATTTATTATATCATAACAGTAAAGGAAAACCAAATTTGACCAGATTGTAAAACAAAAGATGCTATAATACTATACATGAAAAGGCATTGGGGTAGGATAGTTTTTGCGATGATTTTGACCATCGGCTGCTTGGTGCGACTGGTCGGTATCGGCGAAGTGCCGGTGGGGCTGAACGCCGACGAGGCCTACGCTGGCTACGAGGCTTGGGCGATCGCCAACGAGGGCGCCGATTCGCACGGCTACACCAACCCGGTTTATTTTGTCAGTTGGGGTAGCGGCATGAATGTGTTATATTCCTACTTGTCCGTTCCAGCCGTGAAGATGTTTGGGCTGAACGTTTTTTCGCTACGAATTACCCAAGTGGTTTTTGGTTGCCTGACTATTGTTTTGATTTACCTGATTGCGCGCAGATTCCTAGACCGCAAAAAGTCGCTGGTGCTTTTCGCATTGCTAGCGATTTGCCCGTGGCACGTGATGCTCAGCCGCTGGGGGCTAGAAAGCGACATCTTGCCGTTTTGTTTGACCCTGGGCGTTTTTGGCTTTGTTTACGGCCTGAAGAAAAAACCGTTGCTCTTGTTCTCGGCGCTCGGCTTTGGCCTGAGCCTGTATAGCTACGCCGTGGCTTGGGCCGTGGTGCCGTTTTTGCTGGCGCTGTTGATAGTATATGGCATCCGCACCAAGCAGCTCATGTTGAACCGGTGGAGCATGCTTGCTGGCTGCTTGTTGGTTTTGCTCGGGTTGCCTCTACTGTTATTTTTGCTGGTCAATGCGGGCATCCTGCCAGAGATTCGCACCGCCGTGTTTTCCGTTCCCAAGATGCCAGTTTTCGGTTCGGGTGGATATAGTCTGGATGTGCCGACGCACCTGGTTAATTTTGTGAATGTGGTTTTGAACCTGAAGCCAGACGGCTATAATGCGATACCGGGCTTCGGTTTGTTCTTCTTGTTCTCTAGCCCGTTGGTGGTTTATGGACTGTGGCACGTGGGCAAAAAATCCCTGGCGAGCTGGCGCAGCAGAAGCTGGTCGCTTGAGGTAGTTTGCGTATTCTGGATCTTGGCATATATTCCGGTGGTATTGTTCATCGAGGATGCCAATGCGACGCGGATCAATGGGGTGCTGATGCCGGTGTTTATTGTGATGGCGATTGGTCTGCTGCACTTGGCGCGGGAGGGGTTTGGCCGGCGGGTTTTGCCGGTGGTCATGGCTGCTTATGCTGTTTCCTTTCTGGGTTTTTGGCAAGCATATCAAGAAAACCGGGCTTGGAACTTTCCGGAATCTTATGGGCCTATTGCTTATACTAATGAGATTCCTGGCAACGTTTACTTTGACGGGATTAATTTTGCCGAAGTGTTGGTGGCTGCCAAGCCGACCATTGGCAGCCGTGAGGCAATTCAGGACAACCCGGATGCAGCTGACAAAGGTGGCCGGATTGATATCCGCGCAATTGGTCGGTACAAATTGACAGCCGAAGCATCTGACCCAATCGATAACTCGGGCTGCTATGTGATCAATTCAAATAACTATGATTTTGCCGGCAAGTTGGAATCCGCTGGATTTAGGGTTGTTTTTGAGAACCCCAGCAAAAAGGTTTGGCGAAAGCCGTAGATTGTAAGTCGTGTAAATCAAAAATGGTACACCTGGACGGATTCGAACCGCCGACCCTCTGTTCCGAAGACAGATGCTCTAATCCACTGAGCTACAGGTGCTTGTTCCATGAGAATAAATAAATCTGGTACACCCGACAGGATTCGAACCTGTGGCCTTCAGCTCCGGAAGCTGACGCTCTATCCAGCTGAGCTACGGGTGCGCAAAAGCACTCCCCCATTATACCAAAAGATAGGAGGTTTTGAAACCACGAGCGCTATTTGGCGGTGACGTCGTTTTTGCTTTTGCCAGTTAGCATAAAATCTAGCAGGTTTTCGGTGGAAATCCGCACCATGTTTTCGACCGCGGTGTCGGTGTTATATGCGGTATGCGGAGTTATTATCACATTCGGCAGGCCTAGGTATCTTTGCAGCTTGGAGTCTTTGACCGCTTTACCAGAATAATCATGATTAAAGTCAAAGTCGTAAACGTCAATGGCTGCGCCAGCTACCTTGCCAGAGGTCAGGGCTTCGAGCAGTGCGCTGTCGTTGACTACTCCGCCGCGGGCGGTATTCACAATTAAAACGCCGTCTTTCATTTCGGCGATTGCCTCGGCGTTCACCATGCCTTTGGTGTCGGGCAAAAGTGGCACATGCAGGGAAATTAAGTCGGCTTCTTTGAAGACATCGGCTGCGCTCTTTTTGTATTCCAAGATATTAGAAACCCCATCGCGCGGGTAGGCGTCGTAAGCAATCACTTGGGCGCCAAAACTCTTAAACAGTTTAGCGGCGGCGATGCCGATGGCGCCCGTGCCAATCACACCAACGGTCATCTGGTTCATCTCGCGGCCCATCATGCCGGTGCGGACAAAGTTGCCGGCTTTGCCCCGAACAATGAATTCTTGCATGCGCCGAAGCAACATCATCGACAGAGTGACAGCGAATTCAGCGATGGCAGACGGGCTGTAACTGGGGACATTGGCGAGCTTGATGCCGTATTCGCGAAATAGATTGAGGTCGATACCGTCGTAGCCAGTTGTGCGCAGGCTGATGTATTTGATGCCCATGTCTTGCAGCTTTTTGAACAAGGCTTCGGTGTAGTTTTCGTTGAGGCCCGAATCGGTAATAGCGTCGCAGCCTTCCGCGAAGCGGACTGTCCTGATGTTCAACGGTTGCGAAGTTGTCAGGAAGTCAACTTCTTTTTCTTCGGCGATTTTGCGGAAGGACTGCGATTCGTCTGTGTTTGTGTTGTATGATATTATTTTCATACTTCTATATTATCACAGATTGCGAGTCATGTCAATACTGCTTTTGCTAAACTATCTGCGAGCGCGGCTGCGACGGGCTAGATGGATGGTGCCGAAGGCGGCGGCGATGGCGCCTGCGCCGAAGACGCCGATTGTGCTAACTTGGGCGAGAATATCGGCTTGACCATTGTTGTGGCCGGTGCCCGGGGCGTTCATGCCGTTGCCGTCGGAGCCGCCATTTTCGGCGTTCGGATCATAGAATACCGGATCAGCTTCTTCTTTGAATAGCACGAGTTGAACGGCGATGGGGTCGGATGGGTCGGACTCTTCGCCGCTCGGGCTGGTTTGGGTTGCGGTGATGGTGTGATCGCCAAGGGGCAACTCGGAGGAGGTGCAGGTCCAGGTGCCGTCAGTGGCAACTGTTGCCGTGCAAAGTACTGTGCCGTCGCTGTCTTTTACCGTTACCGTATCGCCAGCTTCGCCAGTTCCGGTGATTGTTGGGGTCTGGTCATTGCGGACTTCTTCGCCGTTTGTTGGGCTGGTAATTGATGGGGTTCGCGGCACAAGACGGAAGATATTACTGTCTGTGCTGGAGGTATTGCCAGCCCTATCGGTCGCGACTGCTGAGACGGTATGCTGGCCGTAGGCTAGGTTGCTCGGGGTTTCAATGGTCCAGTTGCCGGTGACGGCTGTTGCAAACAGAGAAGGTGAGGCGAACGGACTAGCCATCGACATCGGCTGGATGGAAGTGACCGGAACTGTACCGAGTGAGGTGCCATCTAGAAAGACTTCTACAGTAGCACCGACTTCTGATGTTCCGGCAAGTGTTGGGGTTTTGTCCCAAACGCGCGAGCCTTCGGTTGGTGTAGTGACCAAAACCGTTGGGGCTTCGGTGTCAATGGTGAAGTCAACTGTCACGTCTGGGGATTTATTATCGGCGCTGTCGGTTTCAAATACCGTAAGAGCGTGGTCGCCCTCAGTAAAGGTATAAGGTTCGGAGCAAGTCCAGGTAAGATCGATACCGATTGTGGCTTCGCATATTAAGGTGTCGCCTTCTTTGACGGTCACCTTGTTGCCAGCGACATCGCCGGTTCCCGCAACTGTGATAGCTGGGCTATTGGTTGCTGAACCGTCAACCGGTGAAGTAACTTCTGGCTCTGCCGGCAAGGAAGTATCGATAGTGAAGTTATTGGTGACCATCGCCGACGAATTGCCTATGGCATCAGTTGCAATCGCACTAACTGTGTGTGGTCCGTCGCTCAACGCGGTCGGAGTCTGCAATGACCAAGCGCCCGAGAGGTCTGATTCTACGGTACCGATTGATGCGCCATCTACGAACACTTCGACGCTTGTATTAGCCTCGGTAGTGCCGCGGATAAGCGGGGTCGGGTTGCTGGTGGTCGAGAGATGGGCTGGCCGAGCGATTTCTACGAGTGGCGCAAAGGTATCTACTACAAAGTTGTTGCGAACTTTTGCGGAAGAATGTCCGACGCTATCTGTTGACACAACCTCTACGTAGTGCGGTCCATCGGAAAGTGCAGTTTCGGTTGGCACGGTCCAGTTCCCAGAAGCATCGGAAGCAGTTGTGCCGATCGAGGCTCCGTCAATAAAGATCTCTAGTCCGATGTATGCCTCGCCAGCTGTGCCGGAGATCGTTGGGGTGTTGTCGTTGGTTGTTGAGCCATTGGCCGGTGAAATAATAACTGGATCCATTGGCGCAACCGTGTCGATGGTGATGACTACTGGAGTTGACGGGTCGGATACTCCGCCTGCATCGGTTTGGGTGGCGGTAAGAGTATGTGTCCCGTCCGAGAAGGTTAAGGCCTCACCGCAAGTCCAACCTCCGAATATGTTTACAGTGGCTGTACAAATTAGTGTGGCGCCATCGTAAACGTTGATTGCGTTGTCGCTTATGCCGGTGCCTGAAACGAAATGAGCATTGACGCCCGAAGTTAGGCCGTTAGTTGGCTCTGTGATTTCTGGGGCAGGTGCCTTTGAGGTATCCACCGAGAAGTTGTTGTCTGTGCTGCTGGATGTATTTCCTGCGGCGTCAGTTGCGTTTGCGATGACAGTGTATTGACCTTCCGGCAATGGCGTGCCGGCATAGTCAATTGACCAAGTTCCATCTGTGGCGACTACCGTGTCAGTCCAGCCGTTCAGGTCAACCGATACGGTCGAACCTATCTCGGCGGTGCCACTTATCGTCGGCGTGGTATCGCTGATTATTGAGCCTTCAGCTGGTGCGTCAATTTCGGGCATGTCCGGCGCAGTCAGGTCAACGGTAAAGGTGACCGATGCGCTTGGATCAGATTCGCCACCCGCATCTGTTTGTGTAGCATAAATCGTGTGACTTTCTTCTGTGAAAGAGATTGCTTCGCAAGCCCATGTGCCGCTTGCTTGCACTGTGGTTGTGCAAATAACTGCTCCGCCCGGGATCATCACCTTAATTGTGTCGCCTGCCGTTCCCGTGCCGGCTATGACTACAGACGCATTGTTTACGCTCAGGCCGTCCGTGGGATAGGATATTACAGGAACTGGGGCAGGCGTGGTATCGACGATAAAGTTGTTCGTTGTGGTGCCGGAAGAGTTGCCTGCTAGATCGACTGCTCTTGCTTCAACTGTGTGTGCGCCATCAATCAGCTCCGTCGATACTGATATGGACCAGTTTCCGGACGCGTCGGCTGCGACCATGCCGAGCGCTGTACCGTCCACGCTAACTACAACATTCGCGTTAGGTTCAGCTGTACCCTCGATTGTTGGCAGAGCGTTGCTGATTGTTTCGTTGTTGCCCGGGTAGCTAATCACTGGCATGGCTGGCGCTAGTGTGTCAACCGTAAAGCTAGCTGTGTCTGCTGGTGAAGCGTTGCCGGCGGCATCGGTTTGGATGGCCGTAATCGTGTGTGTGCCGTTGGTAAAGGTGCGCACTGGGCAGGTCCAAGTGTTGTTCGGCTGGACCACCACCGTGCAAAGTACCGTGGAGCCTTCTCTGACTACTATGGTATCTCCGGATTCGCCTGTGCCGTGGATCACTAGGCTTGCCGAACCCGATAAGTCGCCGTCAGTCGGCGCGACAATTATCGGCGCCATGGGGTTGGCTGTATCAACGGTAAATGTGTTAGTGTTAGAATTCGCTGTGTTCCCGGCAGGGTCGGTTGCCACCGCATAGACCTCATGGGAGCCGTCTGCCAAGGTCTCCGCCACTTGCAGAGACCAATCGCCCGAGCCGTCGGACTGGGTGGTGCCAACCGGGCTGCCGTCAATGAATATCTCGAGGTCGGTATTGGCATCGGCCGTACCGACAATGGTAGGCGTTGAGTCGTTGGTGCTGGTGTTGTCTGCTGGCAAACTGACCACTGGGTCGCTTGGAGCTGTCATGTCCACCGTGAAGGTCGATGTAGCGGGTATTGAGGTATTGGCCGATGGGTCAGTTTGGGTCGCCGATATGGTATGCGAGCCTTCGGCAAAGTTATGGGCTGTGGCGCAGGTCCATGACCCGCCAGCCGCTACCGTCACGTTTTCGCAAATAACCGTGTCGCCTTCTTTGACTGTCACCGTATTTCCGGCGATACCTGTGCCGAAAACGATGATGTTTTGCATGTTAGTAGAAGAGCCATTGATTGGATTCTCAATTTCTGGCGCAACGGGTGCTGTCGCATCGATTACGTAGAAGCTTGTGGTTGACGTTTCATTGCCGCCATCTGCAGTGTCATCAGCGTAAATCTGGTATTCACCTACGGATGTGCCATCTGGCACCAGTAGAGTGGTGGTAAAATCGCCATTACTGTCGGTCGTCACAGTTCTGGACACATCAGGGCTAAACGGGTTGCCACTGGTGTCTTGCATTCGCAGGACAACCTGGGTATTGGCCGGCCAGTGAGTTCCGGTGATTGTCGTGTTCGTGTTCGCTTCTGTGTTCGTAGCATCTAAGTTCACCATGTACGGAACTACCGTTGCTCCGATCATGGCCGTCGCTAAGTCCAATGAGAGAGCTGTCCTTCCGGTTTGCAAAAAATCCAGGATATCTACTCGAACGGCTGTTTCTCGCGCTGTGCCAATGTCGTTGTTGAAAACCTGAGAGTTGATGGTGACATTTACAATGTTGTCTAATAACAACAATACAGGGTTGAGCGAATTTGCCACATCCGTGACGACCGCACCTACAGTCTCGCCTACACCCTCTAATATATTAGTAATTGCCGGCTCGACTATGTCGCCCAAGGCGCCTTGCACAGTACCGGTCGCAGTATTCAATAAAGTATTTGCGACTGATACAACACCATTGCCCACCAGTGTCAAATTTTTCTGGTTCCGTACCAACTCTCCCAAGGTGCCGTTAAACCCGACTTCGATTCCAGCTGTGCATGATACAGCACCCGTAAAGATGTTCGTTGTTTCAACTAGACAGATTCCGCCGCTTATGTTCAAGATTGCCGCGTCTAGTGCTGCGGCTAGAATGGTATTGAGTTGTTCCTGAATGGCTGCTAGAGCATCGGCAATTCGACTCGTCAACTCCTGCAGATTAGTTGCGCTGAGCAGTGAAGTGTTTGGCGCCAAGCCTTCTAGCGTTCCGCCCAAGATTGCCGCTAAGTCGACCGATATCGTACCGTTGCCCAGGTCAACTGTCACTCCTTCTACTGTGATTGGATTGCTCAGAATCGGAGCTAACGCGCTCTGTAGGTTTACATTGATGTCCGCTTTGAGATCATTAGATAACAATGAAATTCCGGGCACCAGAGCGCCAATTTGTTCAATCAGCCCAAGAGACTGGCTCAATATTCCATCTGTGATGGAGCCCGACAGCGCATCCAGGGCTGTATCCACGCTACCGGATGAAGTGTATATGGCGAGGAAGATATCGCCGAGTAGTGGTGACGCAAGGTCGATTGAGGCATCGGCGATGTTGTAATCCACGCAATGGTCCGGCGCGGACGGGTTGGCGCAAGATGTTGCGATTGGATCGCTGTTGCTTGCATCCGCTGCCGCTATGGCCGTTATGGCTTCCAGCGTGATACCTGCTTCGGTCAAAATGCCGTCAGCAATATCACCAGGCAATAGGTTGAGTAATGTCAGCAAGTTGATTTTTGCGTCGGACGGGAACTCTCCTGTTCCAGAGATGTCGATCGCTCCGTCATCAGATACCGCACCGGTTGCTGCGTGCGCTATGCCGTGCGCTTCTGCTTCCGCATATTGGTTTAATACACCGAGTTCAAGCAAGCTGCCCAAGGGTATGGACAGGCCCGAGCCTAGGTCAACATTGAGCAAGCTCAATGCCGTTAGGTCTAGTGTTGCTTTTTGGGTTTGATCGCCGGTTGTGAGGCCGTCGATGAAGGTCGAATATGCTCCATCTATGCCAGCAACTCCTTGTAGGTTGAGGCCGCCCAATAGGGTGCCGCTGACAAATTGCGCTATGGCGTCGGAGGCGTACCTAGTTTCTGCCTGGGCTTGCCATGGTTTTAGTACCGTTACGGCTGTAAATGCCAGCGCTAATGCAAATGTGCCGGCCCTAGTAGTCCACGTCCTCCATTTTGATTTTTTATTCTTGTGTGTTGCTTCTAGTTTTTTGACTAGGTGCATGTTAAACCTCCCCTTTTGCACTTCAAGATGCTCACTGCGATGGCCTCCATTAAGTGCTTACGTTAATGGCTACATGATACACCATTATAAAAATAAATGCAAGCGGAAAGTTTTACACAGGATTGTTTATTTTTGCCTCACGCCACAAACTCCTTGGTAGGGACGTTGTTCGGCCAACCCGTCGTCACGGGTGGCCGCCAACTCGCTCTCGGCCCGTGGCCTGCGAGATGCCCTCCCAAGGAGCTTGTGGCTCCGGCGAAGTACTCATTTATGTGTGCCGATAAAAACTCAACGCTCAAACCCACTGAGGGAAAGTGCGGGTACATATGCTCATGCTTTGGCCAGTTTTGATTGTGTGATAATATCGAATCAGTTGTACATTAAAATGAGAAGAGGTGGCAAGAGATGAAGATTATTAAGCCAAGTTTTGTCGTCCACTACGATGCTCCAGTCAATTACGATTGCGTAAAGTTGATCGAGCAGGGCGGTAGGATTTGCTATCAATCAAATTGGCGCGTTACGGATGGGTCGGCGATTCCGTTCACCAAAATGCTGGTTGACCGCGGACATACTTCAGCTTTGGAACACGGGGCAGTATACATTGAGGCAACATCTAAGGCATCACACCGTCTGGGCTGGGGAAAGGTGGCCGCGATGGCCAGTAGTCCGCATACAAAAACTGTTGAGCACAAAGGTGGTGTTAGGCTCTACACCAATTTCCGCGTGATCCAGCAATATGCCCCGGCGATTTTTGAGGTGATGATCGAGAAAAAGGAGCTTCCACTTGGTCTTGAGTTCTTCGAGCCCAAGGCTGGTGATATATATCGCCGATTGACCGTGAGTATTGTTTGTGATCGTGGGATTTCGCACGAGATCGTTCGAAACCGCGACGGGAGCTTTAGCCAAGAGTCGACGCGTTTTTGCAATTATGCGAAAGACCAGTTTGGAAACGAAATAACCGTAATAAAACCCCTATTCTGGCAGGAGGAGGATCCGCGCTATGGGGTCTGGAGGGACGCTTGCGAGTATGCGGAGAGGGCGTATTTCAAGCTTCGCGATCTGGACATTGCGGCTGGCCGCAAAGAGGCCAATGCGCAGGCGAATCGTTCAGTTTTACCAAATAGCCTGAAAACGGAGATTCTGTGCACCTACGACCTTGTCGGGTGGGATTTCTTTATGTATCTGCGGACTTCTACGGGAGCTCATCCGCAAATGCGAGAAATAACTTGCCCAATGTATAGCGAGTTGCAGGAGAAAATGCTTTCGGAGGCATGGGGCTCACGCCAATCGCACCACCCCAAAAACTGGCTAGCCTAGTTCTGGCTATATCAGCGTCGGAGGGATCCGGCGCTTTTACTTTGCTTTTAGTTTTGGGTTTTGTTAAGCTTTGCGCATCGGCGGGAAAGGGACGCCTTCGCGGGCTGTCACGCCCTCAAAGGTCCAGAAGACCCTTTCGGAGTAGCCCCAACCGCAGGCGGGAGGCATGCCGTATTCGAGCATCTCTACAAAGTCCATATCGAGCATCATAGCCTCATCGTCGCCAGCGTCGCGCATGGCTTGTTGTTCTTCGAATCGGGCGAGCTGATCCAGCGGGTCGTTGAGTTCGGAAAATCCGTTGCCAAGTTCGCTGCCGGCGATAACTGGCTGGAATCTTTGGACGGTTTTGCCGTCGGGGTTGGATTTAGAGAGTGGCGAAATGAACTTGGGGGTATTGATAAGCCAGATGGGGCCGGCGACGGTTTTGCGGATATTTTTCCAGAGTTTGTCGATACCTCGGGCACGGTTTTCGGTTTTTTCGACTTCTAGGTTGTTGTCTTTGAGGGCTTTTTTGATTTCTTCTAACGACGAATTGAAAACATCAATGCCGTATTTATCTTTGATCACTTGCTCGTAGTCCAAAGTTTGCCATTCGGCGCCCATGTCTATTTCGAAACCTTTGACGTTGAATTTGAGTGTGCCGAAGGTTTTTTCTAGCACAAATTTATACATCTTTTCCATAAACTGCATGCCCCATTGCCAGTCTTCGTAGGCGGCGTACCATTCCATGGCGATATGTTCGGGCAGGTGTTCTTCGGTCATGCCTTCGTTGCGAAAGCGGGGACCTATGTCGTAAACGCGCTCAAAACCGCCGCCAAGTAGCCGCTTGAGCGGTAGTTCGTGGCTAATGCGCAGGTAATAATCTTCGTCCAGGGCGTCGAGATGGGTCTTGAACGGAGTGGCGTCAGCGCCGCCGGTGGTATGCTCAAGGACTGGGATGTTGACTTCGGTGAAGCCGTTTTGGTTAAGGAAGTCGCGGGTGGCTTGCCAAAACTTGCTGCGACGGGTGAAACGCTCGCGAACTTCTGGGTTGACTGCCATATCGACATAACGGCGACGGAGGCGCTCCTCTTTGTCCTTGAAGCCATCGTAGCCCGGCAGGGGTCTGATTGCCTTGGAGAGGATCTTGAAGCTTTGGGTGAAGACTGACGGCTCGCCAGTTTTGCTGCGGCCTAGGTTGCCAGTAGCTGCGATAAAATCGCCGGTGTCGAGCAGGCGCAGGTTTTCTAGGCCCAAGTTATGCTGCTTGTCGAATTTGTCCACGTCGCCATCGCGCAGGAAAAGCTGAATCTTGCCAGTGGCGTCTTCGATGACTATAAAGGCTAGTTTACCAAAGCTGCGGATGGAGACGATGCGGCCGGCCACGTTGACGTTTTTGCCGTTTCTGCCTTCTTCGGCATCTTTAAGTATTTGATCAAAGTCACTGAGTAGCTCGCCGATTTCTACGGTGCGGGCCGAATTGGCGGGATAGGGGTCAACTCCGAGCGCGCGGAGTTCTTCAAGTTTTTTGATTCGTTCGTTTCTAAAATCTTGCAGTGTCGACATGTTGTATATTATATCATGTCTTGGGCTAGACTATTCGACTTCAAGGACTTTGTAAATGGTTTCGCCGGTGGGGGTGGTGATCGTCACTTCGTCGCCAGCTGATTTCTTCATGAGGGCGGAGCCGAGCGGGGATTCGTTGCTGATTTTGGCTTCTAGCGGGTTGGCTTCGACTGCTCCGACTAGGGTGTATTTGACTTTCTTGCCGCCTTTCATGGATAGGGTGACTGTGCTACCAAGACCGACCTTGCCGGTTTTGGAACCGGTAGAAGAGATGATTTTGACATTTTTGAGGATTTCTTCGATCTCTGTGATGCGATTCTCTAGGACTTTTTGTTCGGCGCGGGCGTTGCTGTATTCTTCGTTCTCGCTAAGGTCACCAAAATCGCGAGCTAACGCTAGCCGTTCGGCGATTGCCGGGCGCTGACTCTTAAGGTTTACAAGTTCTTGCTCAAGTTCTTGTTTGCCGAGCTTGGTTAGGTTATAAATTTTTTTCATGGACTATTTACTACTAGGAAAACCCCTTTTCGGATAAGTAGTTTTCTTCCTTTCTGCAAAATATTAGGTTAAAAAACAGAGGTAAACTCCGATTTTTAACGATTAGTTTATAATATCGGTCTTTAGTTTATCAAAAACCTGGGGCGTTGTCAATACTTCGGATTCTCCGGTCCCGCGGTTGGTGAGTTCGAGTTTGTTTCCGGCAATTAGGCGCTCGCTGATGGTGATGCGCCAGGGCAGGCCGATTAGCTCGCTATCGGCGAATTTCTCGCCGGCGCGCGCCGCTTTGCTATTGCGGTCGTCCCAGAGGACTTCGATTCCCTGTTGGGTTAGCTTTTTGTAGAGTGCGTCAGCGGCGCGCGCCACCCCCTCGGAGTCCCCAATTTGCACCAGATAGACTCTGAATGGGGCAACCGCTTCCGGCCAAACCAGGCCTTTTTCGTCGGAAAACTTCTCGGCTATCACGCCCATGGCTCGGGTAATTCCCACGCCATAGCTCGCTAGATAAATGGGCTGTTTTTGGTCATTCTCATCAGTGTAATATATACCCATCTGCTCGGCTTTTTCCGAACCGAAGTTAAAGATGTTGCCGACTTCCGCGCTTTTGACTTTTTCTAGTTTATCTTTGTTCAGCCCGAGCGATTCTACTGCATCGTCCAAAACTTCCTCGTTGACGCCGATTTTCTGCTCTCGGTCCAGGTACAGCCGATCCTCGCCGGCTTCGCAAACTGTCTGGAACTCGTGGCTAAACTTAGTAAACGCCCCGCCAGAAGCGAACGTCATGTAAGTGTCGTCGCCCAGCCCTAGGCGGTCAAAAATCCGCACGTAGGCTTCTTTGACTTTTTCGTAGTACTCGTCCAGATCTGCCTGACTGCTGTGGAGCGAATAGGCGTCTTTCATAACGAACTCCCGCCCGCGCATGATGCCGGCCTTGGCGCGCAGCTCGTTGCGCAGCTTGGTCTGGAACTGGTAAACGGAAATGCCCTTTGAGCTGCCAGCTAATTCTCGCCCCAGGTCCTTATAGCTGCTGACGTATTTTTGCATCATTTTTAGGATCGGCTCTTCGTGGCTCCAGGCAAGGCCCAGCTCAGTTTCATCTTTCAGTTTGGTCTTGAACCAAACGTCCACCACTGCGTCGTCCCAACGCCGAGTTGCTTCCCAGGTCTCGCGCGGCTGCAGGTTGGTCATGATCAGCTCTTGGCTGCCGACTTGATTCATTTCTTCCCGCACGATGGTGCGAATCTTGTTCAGCACTCTTAGGCCGAGTGGCAGATAAGCATAAACGCCGGCCATTTCTTTGTGGATATAGCCGGCCCGCAGCAACAACTGCGCGTTCTTGCTGGTTTCTTCTGCTGGTGCAGTTTTGCTGGTTTTGGTGAATAGTTGGGTGATTTGCATGAGATTCATTATAATGGATTTTTGTTAACTATGCAACAAAGGGACGTCGTTCAGCCAACCCGTCGTCACGGGTGGCTGCCGACTCGCCCTCGGCCCGTGGCCTGCGGGATGCCCTTTTTATGCATAGTTAACAAAAATCCCAAAAATCTCCTTGAAAAACTCTTGCATTTTGGGAAGTGGTTGTGGTAAAATGGGATTAGATTTATAAAAATGTTTTAAACGAGGGTAGGCAAATGGATTACAACCAGGACAACAACAGTAATGAATTTTTCAATAGCGATAGCGAGCTAGCGAAAGCGCTGGCCGACATGGGCGGCGACCAGAGCGGCGCAAAGAAGAAAGAGGATATGGCGGCGCCAGTTGAACCAATGACACCTCCTGCGGCACCGACTGCGGAGCCAGCAATGCCTCCCGCCCCAGCCGAAACTGCCGCTCCTACCGAGATGCCCGAGCCGGCTAGGGCTCCGGAGATGGATGCTTCCGCTCCGACTACCAGCGAGCCTGCGCCAGAAGCTAGCACTTCGATGCCTGCTGGCGATGGCGATCTTGATTCGATTCGCACCAGTGCTATTGCCGAGTTGCGACCACTTTTAGACAAGGTCGAGATTACGCCAGAAGAGAAGTTTACGTTGCTCGTCACATTGTTTAACGCCAATCACGACCAGTCGCTAATGGATCCGGCCTTTGCGGCTGCGCGCGAAATCACCGACGATGCACACAAGGCCGAGGCGCTGCTAGAGGTTATTCGCGACATCAATTCCCTATCGGAATAGTGGATTTTTGTACAAAAAATCACCCCTTTTACAGGGGTGATTTCGCTTTGCACTTCCGGAAGTGCTAATACATTCCGCCGCCCATACCACCCATACCAGCGGGAGCTGCGGCTGCCGGTGGTTCCGGCAGATCAACCACCAATGCGCCCATGGTGATGGCGGTAGCTGCAATAGAAACGGCATTCAGGACCGCTTCTTTGGTCACTTTGACTGGGTCAACGACACCGGCTTTCTTGACGTCAATCACGCCAGCTTCTGGGTTCATGACGTCCACGCCAAATCCGGCTTTGGCTTTTTCGACTTGGGCCAAAAGAGCTTGCGAGTTGAGCCCGGCATTTTCGGTGATTTGCAGGAACGGCATGGCAAGCGCTGCTTTCAAAACTCGCCTACCAGCGGTCACTGCCTCGGATTCACCCTTGGTACTTGCTTCGCTGATGCCGGTCGCCAAGTTCACAAGCGTCACACCGCCACCGGCCACAATGCCCTCGGACAGGGCGGCTTTGGTTGCGGCGACTGCATCGTCCACGCGGAACTTCTTTTCATCGATTTCGGTTTAGGTGGCGCCGCCGACTTTGATGACGGCGACTTTGCCCAGCAGGGCGGCAGCACGTTTCTCAAGCTGCTCGCGGTCGTAGTCGGATTTTGATTCGCCAGCTTGAACCTGGATCGCCGCGATGCGCTTTTTGACATCAGCACCAGAACCTGCGCCTTCAATAATCGTGCTTTCGTCTTTGTTGGCGATCACTTTGCGGGCCGAGCCGAGCATAGATAGCTCGATTTCTTCTAATTTCATGCTTTTGTCGGCGGAAACCACGGTGGCTCCAGTCAAAATCGCGATGTCTTCCAGGATTTCTTTGCGGCGGTCGCCAAAGCTGGGGGCCTTGAGCGCCAATGTGTTAAACACGCCCTTTAATTTGTTTAAAACCAAAACAGACAAAGCTTCGCCCTCCACCTCGTCGGCAATCAGCACTAGATCTTTCTTGCCAGATGCGGCCATTTTTTCCAGAATTGGCACGATTTCGCTAGCGGACGATACTTTCTTGTCGGTGACCAGAATGGCCGGTTTTTCGTAAATTGCTTCTTGGCGCACCATGTCGGTGGCAAAGAATGTGGAGGTAAAGCCCTTGTCAAAGCTGAACCCTTCCACGACTTCGCTTTCCATCTGCAAACCTTGGCCAGCTTCAACCGTGACGACTCCGTCTTTGCCGATTTTTTCAATGACGCTGGCGATCAGCTCGCCGATTTCAGCAGAGCCGGCCGAGATCGTGGCCACTTCCGCCACTTTTTCCGACTTGCCTTCGATTTTTTCGGCCATTTTATCTAGTTTAGCCACGATTTCAGAACCAGCGGCTTCAATGCCTTTGCGCAGTTCCATCGGGTTGTGCCCGGCGGCAATCAGTTTGTTGGCTTCGGCCAAGATGGAATAGGTCAGGACTGTGACGGTGGTCGTGCCGTCGCCCGCCACTTTGTTCAACTTGGTTGCGGCTTGCTTAATTAGTTCCGCGCCGACTTTGTAGCCCAGGGTTTCGTCGTCTTTGGCTTCCAGGTCCACGGCTTCGGCCACAGTCACGCCGTCGTGTGTGACGGTCGGGCCGCCGTAGCCTTTTTCAATCACTACGTTGCGGCCTTTTGGTCCGAATGTGACCCGGACTGCGTCATACAGCGCGCGGGCGCCGCCCAATACTTTTTCTCTTGCTTCTGCGTCGTAAAAAACTTTTTTCGCCATAGCTACTCCTTATTATAATGTCCCTAAAATGTCTTCAAGTTTAATAATCAGATACTCTTCTCCGTCCACTTTTACTTCTGTGGCTGAGTATTCGCGGTATAGAATTTTGTCGCCTTTTTTGACGTCCTTAACGCTGCTGCCGACTGCCTGCACTACTGCCCAGGTCGGTTTTTCGCCTGTTTCACCCAACAGGATGCCGCTTGCAGTTTTTGTGGCGTTGGCTTCTTTTTTTGCTACCACCCTGTCCCCCAACGGTTTGATTGCCATAACTCCTCCTTTATTTTGTTGATTATGTGCTGATTGATGCGTGTTTTCTCCTTATCGTTCCGTCGCCTTGCGCCACAAGCTCCTTGCGAGGGACGTCGTTCAGCCAACCCGTCGTCACGGGTGGCTGCCGACTCGCCCTCGGCCCGTGGCCTGCGGGATG
>QMCD01000494.1_pt1 | contig 27351 bp, 19 predicted proteins | sample 1821841 | NCBI WGS metagenome assembly QMCD01 (sample SAMN01991225, study PRJNA193472) | Termite gut metagenome, whole genome shotgun sequencing project. | isolation source: worker | host: Macrotermes natalensis | reverse complement strand
AACCACCAGGCTGGATATACAACGGATAATAAAACAGGACATTCTCCGCTCCGCCCTTTGACAACGCACCATACGGCAAATCTAAACCTGAAAACGTACCCCCATTACACGGGGAAACCTCTTGATAAGGACGAGCGGTCTGACCGCCCTGCGTGGTCATTGCAGCTCTTCCTGTTGCAGCGTACTGACCAAAATAATAGCCGGGAGAGGGCGAGTTTCATTTTTTTTAGTATCTTTGCAAAAAACTACAAGTAAAATGAAAAGAATTCTGCTCTTCTTCTTTTTTTATGTAACAATCGTTATGAGCATAAGTGCACAAACGTGGAACTGTGGCTATTGTGGAACAACGACATCCTGCGAGGCAAGTGATGATGTAACCGCCACGTTGAGCAACGACACGCTGTTCATCACAGGCAAAGCACGGATGAAAAGCTACGATCTCATGGGCAATACAGCTCCTTGGTATGGTAGTCGTAGCAATATCCATACGATCATCCTCGACGATGGTCTGGAATCCATCGGAAACTACGCATTCACGGAATGTGCGGAAATCACTACGCTTGCAATGCCAAACAGTATCACAACTGTAGGAAATTATGCTTTCTTTTCTTGCGGAAAACTGGATTCCGTAATCGTTGGTGATGGCGTGGAAACCATAGGAGAAAGTGCGTTTATGTTTTGTAGCGGACTGACTTCAATCAAATTTGGGAACAAAGTCAAAACCATTGAAGGTAATGCTTTTTCTATGTGTGGAAAACTGAGCTCAATCGAATTTCCAAAAAGTCTGGAAACAATAGGAAATTCAGCATTTTTTAACTGTGGGAACTTGAAAAAAATCGTCAATTTGAATCCTGTTCCACAAGCTCTTTCGTTCGGCGGAGAAAGTGTTTTTTTGGGAACAACCGACATAACAACCTGTGAATTGTTTGTCCCGCACGATGCGGTGGAAACCTACAAAAGATCGTTTGGATGGAGCATGTTTGGAGCAATAAGAGCAATAGATTATTCTGTGGCATTTCATTCGCAGGGTGGTAGCAAGGTGGATTCGCAAAGAGTGAAGTATGGCGAAAAGGTTGAAAAACCTAATGTTCCAACACGTGAGAAACATCTTTTTGCCGGATGGTATCGTGAAGCAAAATGTATATTGGCATGGGATTTCGACAAGGATACTGTAACGGAAGATATAACCTTGTATGCCAAATGGGAAGAGGAGAAAGATACCGTAACAGATACCATTGAACCACCTTCACGGCTATACACTGTTGAGAATAGTACACCGACTTTTTGTGCATGGATATCCGCAGAGACACTGCATATCCACGGATTAACTCCCTGCGAGAAATGGCAAATCTATACCATTTCCGGAATGCTCCTCCAACAAGGCATTGCACAAAGTTCTGAAGTGGAAATTCCTTGCAGTTTCTATCTACAAAAGAATATCGGCATTTGCGTTATTCGTGTGGGGAGGAAATCGTTGAAAATAGGGGTTGGTAAACAATAAAGGCGATGCCTGCCTCTACAAAACAATTCGTCTTTTTGTGCCCAAAACAGGACTCGAACCTGCACAACCTTGCGATCACTAGTCCCTGAAACTAGCGCGTCTACCAATTCCGCCATTTGGGCAATTTAGTAGGGACGAGGTACACCTCACCCCTACAGTCATCGTGCCCGGAACAAGATTCGAACTTGCACACCGTAACCGGCGCCACCCCCTCAAAGTGGTATGTCTACCAATTCCACCATCCGGGCTTTCTTTGAAAAAGAGGACTGCAAAGATACAATTTTTTTTTGAAAAAACCAAATTTTATTTTGTTTAACCGTTTAGGTCGATTCAACAACTGAATGCAACTTCGTTTCGCAGATCAAAGGGTAAAAAGGTAAAAGGAGAATTAGCCGTTGACTCGTTTGAACACTAATCCTTGAAAAAAATCACTTAATCTTTACGTTTAGCAGGAATAATCGGCTGTATTTCTCCTCGTTCAATCATTTGAACAATTCCCTCTATATCCCGATCGTTCCCATTGGGATCGTATTTGGTTTTGAGATTATAGCCGAACAAACGTCCTATGCCTTGATACAAATAGGCTTGAAAGCTGTTTCGTAAATCTTTCACAAGGGCAAATGCAGTGTGAGAGGTTTCTCGATCAATCAACTTGACTAATATTTTCCCTTGTGTTATGGTCAGTTTTCGCAATTCTTTTTCAAATTGTTTTTTAATGTCTTTTTCGGCTTGTTTCATTAGTCGATTGCGGCGATATTCATTGGTTTCTCGAGCAAGAATAGAGTCGTATTCACGATATTTTTGTCCTGCGAGTTTGGCGTAAGGATAAACTCTTCGCACGTGATAGACCAAACGTTCATATTGTGCCTGTTCTCTTTTGCTTTTGAATATCCGTCGGGAAATCACTTCGTATTCAGGCAAACGAAAATAAGGCAAGGTATCTCCATCGACAATCACGCAGGGCACAACAATACCCTCCGTTTTATTCGGGTTTTGAGCTTGTGTTGACAGACTCAAACAAATGACAATGGAAAGAATGACATATCGCATACACAAAGATACGAAAAAAAATGAAACTTTGGCGAAACTACCAAATTATGCCGTTAGAAAATTTGTTGTTTAGAATTGCATATTTTCCTCCAAACACCAAAGCCTTATTTATCTCGCAATGTCCTGCGGGGATGTTGAAAAGTGTGGGATAATCGTATTCTGCAACGTGTTCGGCGATGATTTCAAAAGCCGTTTTCCCGAAAGGAATATCGTTGTCTTGCAAGCGTGTGAACTGCCCTACGACAAGTCCTGCAAGATTTTTTAGTTTCCCCGCACGTTTGAGTGTAAGCATCATACGGTCGATAGCATAGAGGTATTCTCCAACATCTTCGATAAACAGGATTTTTCCGCATGTATCGACCTCAGAAACGCTACCTAATGTGGAACAAAGCATAGATAAATTTCCTCCTGCGAGTTCGCCTGTTGCCGTTCCAACTCTGTTCAACGGAGAGGGTTCCGGACAGAAGTCTTCAAAATGCCCGAAAAGCGCATTGTGCAAGGATTCCAAACTTTCATTTGTATGAGGAAAGAGCGGCAGATTCAAAGGCATCTCTGCGTGAAGAGAGGCGATATTGTAGTTTTGCAGGATGTGATTTTGTAGGATAGTAACATCGCTATAACCCACGATCCACTTAGGATTGCGAACAAACTCCAAAAACTCCAAACGATCCATAATCCGCCCTGTTCCATACCCTCCACGCAAACACAGAATCGCCTTCACATCGGGATTGTTTAACTGCGTTTGCAAGTCGTTTGCACGCAGTTTGTCATCGCCTGCAAACGAATGAAAAGAAGCGTGTGCAGATTCTCCTGTGATCACACGAAAGCCCCAATTTTCAAGGTGTTTTTGCGCATTTTCAACGAGCGAAAAATCCATTTGTTTTGCAGTGGCAACGAGGGCTACAGTATCATTTTTTTTCAAGAAATCAGGAAGTTTTGACATCGTATTGTTTTTTTTGTGGATGTTTAATATCTGTGCAGACTTTCCAATATCGCAGGCAAGTGATTCACTCCAAACCAACACATTTGCAACAAAAGAAAGGCAATTATCAGCAGTATGGCGAGTTCTTTTCGTCGATTCACGTAGGAATAGCGGAAATGCACAACGCCCAGAAACGCAAACCACGCAATAGCAGCCCATGTTTCTTTTAGGTCGAAACTCCAAAAATTGCCCCACGCTGTTTTTGCCCACAATGCGCCGAAAAGCAAACCTATTCCCATCAATGAAACACCTAAATTCAATGAGAAATCCGTAGCGGGTTGAAGATTTTTTTTACTGTTGAAAAGCGTGCGAATGCTCAATAGAACCGCCACTGCCAAAGCTCCGTAGGCAAGCATATATACGGCGATATGCGGAACAAACCACAAACTTTGCAAGGCAGGAACAAGATGTTTTCCACCCCAAAGATATTTTCCAAACGGCATCATTGAAAATCCTATTCCGAACAGTGCTACAAATACCGCTATCACTCGGTTTTTTGAAAAAGATAAATTGCAGATATTCAAAAATAATCCAATCAAAAGAACGATAATTCCAAAGTATTTGGCATACACATAACGATCATAAACCGTTAAAAAGGTTACGTATTGAGGGCTTTCGAGATTACTTTGGTCATAACTTTCCAGATATACGTCATAGCCCATAAATCGCATGGGATGGTTGATTTCAAGGGATACCGTATCGGTGGTTTCATCGTTTTGCAGAACAACTTTTGCAATGTAGGATTTCGGCTGACCGTTTTCATAAAACTCCGCCTTAAAATTTTTTAAGATGATTTGAAACGGAATTTGAAATACGTAAGAATCGTCGTTATAGGCGATATTTTCAGGTATTTCGGGAAAGGTTCGAACATGCAGTTTTTGGAAATTCAAACTCCCCAAACAGCCGAATAGCAAAGCCATAAACAAACCTGCGTGTGTCAGTAGGAATGCCGTGTTTTTCCTCGAAAGATGCGACATTCGTTTCAAAACAGCAAGCAGTAGAATAAGCATCAAAACGGACAAACAGATCACAAACCCGATGGATTCGTGAATCGGTTTTCCTGTCAAACCCTCTACAATCAGCAGTATCAGAAGAATTGCAAGAGTGATGAGAGTGGTGTGTTTATGTAGAATGAACTTCATATTTACCTTTTACCGTTTACCCTTTCATATTTATTCGTAACAGATTCAATGCTGCCAGGGTTGCGCGGATAATGTTTCGTTCACGATTATCTCCGAACGAGTGCATTTGTGCGATGGTTTTTTGTGGTGTTGCAACGGCTATCCATACTGTTCCAACAGGCTTTTCCGTTGTTCCTCCGTCCGGTCCGGCGATACCGGAAACGGCGATAGCATAATCTGTTTGCAGTAATTTTTTTGCACCCTCTGCCATTTCTTTCACGCAGGATTCGCTTACAGCACCGTTGATTTCAAGCGTTTGTTCGGAAACACCGAGTACGTTTTTTTTCACTTCGTTGCAGTATGCAACAATCGAACCTTTGAAAACCGCCGAACTTCCGGGAAGTGAAGTGATTCGATGCGCAATATAGCCTCCCGTGCAGCTTTCAGCGGTAGAGAACGTTTGGTTTTTCTCTTTCAACAAACGTGAAACAACGGATTCCAAAGATTCGTTGTCATAGCCGTAGATCAGTTCGGGAATGAGGAGATGCAAGGCATCGCATTGTTTGTTCATCTCTGCGTTTAGTGCGGTTTCATCGTTTCCGAAAGCCGACAGTCGCAATCGCAAGATGCCGGGTTGAGGCAGATAGGCGAGTTTGAAATTTGCGGGCAAGGCATCTTCCCAAACGGCGATTCTTTCGGATAAAAAGGATTCGCCCAAGCCGTGTGTCATAATGGTTTTATGCAGGATGATTTGTCCGCCGTTCAAGATTTTCAAACGAGGGAGGAGTTGTTGCTCCATCATGGTTTTCATCTCGTAGGGCACGCCTGCCATTGCGATGAGAACTCCTCCTCGAGGGGTGTTGAACCACATTCCGGGAGCTGTTCCGCAAGAATTCACAATCACTTCGCAACAATCGGGAACTTCGGCTTGCTTGCGGTTGATCTCGGTCATTTCGTAGTTGCGTGCTTTGAAACGCTCGATATTGTTGGCAAGCATCTGTTCGTTCATAACCATTTTGGCATTGAAAAGATGTGCCAAACAATGCTTGGTGATGTCGTCTTTGGTGGGACCTAAACCTCCTGTGGTAATGACTAAATCGTGTGTTGAAATAGCCGATTTCACTGCACTTTCGATTTCCTCTCCGCTGTCGGAGATGGTCAATACTTCATTGACTTTGATGCCGATCAAGTTCAGCTGTTCCGCTAACCATGCGGCATTGGTGTTCACGACTTGTCCGATAAGGAGTTCATCGCCTATGGAGATCAATTTTGCGTTCATAACTCACAAAGATACGAAAAAAATTACGAATTATGAATTACGAATTACGAATTGTTTTTATTGTTTTGATTTTTAGTACAAAAAACAAAGGTGGAAAAATAATTATCAATTATCAATTGTCAATTATCAATTTTTTTTGTATCTTTGTAGGTTATAAATCATGTATGATTATGAAAATTGCAGTAGTTGGCGTTACCGGTTTGGTTGGAACTGTGATGCTTAAAGTTTTAGAAGAATTTGGATATTCAGACATTGAATTGTTACCGGTTGCATCGGAGCGTTCGGTAGGGAAGAGCATTACGTATTGCGGGAAAAGTTATACGGTAATGAGTGTGGATGATGCGGTTGCAAAACGTCCTCAAATTGCGGTATTCTCGGCAGGAGGAGCAACCTCTTTGCGTGAAGCTCCGAAATTTGCAGAGGTTGGAACATTTGTTATCGACAACTCTTCGGCGTGGAGAATGGATCCTAATGTGCCTTTGGTTGTTCCGGAAATCAATGCATCTGCAATCACGAAAGATACGAAAATCATTGCCAATCCTAACTGTTCCACCATTCAGATGGTGATGGCATTAGCACCTTTGCATTGGAAATACGGCATCAAACGTTTAGTGGTGTCCACCTATCAATCCGTTACAGGTACGGGCGTTGCGGCTGTTCGTCAGTTGGAAGATGAAATTGCAGGACGTACTACAGAGAAAGTCTATCCACATCAAATTCATCGCAATTTGTTTCCTCACGGAGGAAGTTTCAACGCCGATGGCTATACTTCGGAAGAGCAAAAGTTAGTGGATGAAACACGCAAAATCCTTTCTGCGCCTGAAATGCGGATAACTTCTACTGTTGTTCGTGTTCCGGTAACAGGAGGACACAGTGAAGCCGTGAATATTGAATTTGAGCGTGATTTCGATCTGAAAGAAGTACGGCAATTGTTGTCGGATTTCCCCGGAGTAGAAGTGATGGACGATCCTGAGAACAATATCTATCCGATGCCTTTGTTTAGTGAACATAAGAACGAAACATTTGTTGGACGTATTCGACGTGATTTTTCCAATCCCAACACCCTGAACCTTTGGGTTGTTGCGGATAATCTACGAAAAGGAGCCGCAACAAATGCGATTCAGATTGCAAACAGTCTGATAGAACGCGGAATAGTGAATAACAATTAACAATTAAGAGAACATATTCGCTAATCACTAATCACTAATCACTACTTTATAAACTTAAATAAATAAACAAAATGAAAAAACAAATTTTAACCATTGCATTATGTGTTGCCGGGATGGCAATCTATGCGCAAAATGTTAAACTTCCTGCTCCACAAAAAACGGGCGGAAAACCTTTGATGGAAGCCTTGAATGCTCGTCAATCCGGACGTGTGTATGCCAACAAGCCGATGACGATGCAACAAACATCGAATTTGCTTTGGGCTGCAACAGGTGTAAATCGCGAAGATGGACGTATGACCGCTCCAACCGCAAGTAATAACCAACAGGTGGAAGTTTTTGTGGCTAACCACGAAGGTGTTTACGAATACCTTCCGAAAACCAACGAGTTGAGAACGATTGTGAAAGGCGATCACCGCGAGTTGTTTGCCAAACAAAAGCCGCATCAACAAGCGTCTGTACTTTTGTTGTTCGTTGCGAACTACGAAAAAATGGGCAAATACGATGACAATGCCAAGATGAAATACGGTTATACCGATGTGGGCAATGTTTCTCAAAACGTGTATTTGTTCGCTGCTTCCGAAGGTTTAGCGAGTGTTGTTATGGGAATGTTTGATCCTGATCCGCTGATCAAGACTTTGAAACTGAAACCTTCACAAAAACCTGTTTTGACTCAAGCCGTAGGATTCGCGAAGTAGGTATTAGCGAATAGTGAATAATGTACAATTTACTATTTTACGTAGCCCTTAACAAATAGGCGTAGCGTAAATTATAAATAGTAAATTGTACATTGTTTGTTAATATCTCTACCGCCGGGGTGATGCGTGCATCGCCCCTACAAATCATACGCAAATTCCACAGCCCGATTCAAATGATCTGCAAAGGCTTTGGTTTTCTTAAATTCTTTTACACAGAAATCAACGAGTTTTTTGGGGTCGTTCAAAAGTTTCTCATCAAGTGCTTGCACAAGCGAGAAATTTTTCTGTTTGATGTATTCGATATAAGGACTGTCGGCAGGAAATCCTTTTGGAGGGCGAGAAAGTTTACCCTCTTCATCATCGTCCCAATCGAAACCTTTCGCGGCTTTAATCGTTTTGAGGAACTCCGCACCGTTGGATAAAATATCTTCACGAATACTTTTCAAGATATTTGCTTCCGGGTGATACAAGCCCGTTACGAGCATGCAACTGCCGAGCCAAGCATTGGTTTTGGGTTCAATATGAAAATAGTAGCCTGCATATCCGGATTTTTTTCCGCCTTTGCAAATGTAGACACCGATATGTGTTTTATACGGAGTTTTATCGGAGGAAAACCGCGTGTCGCGATAGATTCTGTAGCCACATTCTTTTGCTGTAAGACCGGCGATAGAAGGGTCGAATTTAGCAATGCCCTCAATCAGTTTTTCGGTGAAATCAGTTACGTCTTTCTGAATGTCTTGATAGCGCGATTTATTGGCGGCGAACCATTCTCTGTTGTTGTTTTTAGCAAGTTCTTTGAGGAAGGGAAGGATTGTTTTCATACGTGATATTTTAAATATATAAATAAAAATTCAATTATTTGTGTAAATTTCTAACAAACTCGCCAAAATGTACGACCTTTTCTTTGTTTGTAGGGTTAAACAATAAATGTTCAAAATCTTTGGACTTGTTTATTAAATCTACTTTTTCGATGATTTTTTTTATAAATTTTGAGCTCGCCAAAAAATCTAAAATCATCAATAAAATATATTCCTTTATCATATATTTTTGATGTGCGGGATTCTCTACAATTTGTGGTGGAAAATACGTTTTTATCTGTCCTAAATTTATCATAAATCATAGATTTTTGAAAGCAACTTTACTCTGTTTGATAATGTTTTTGACTCAAACCGTTCAACAAATTCATTTAAGCGTTCCACGTTCAAATCTTCTTGCATAAAAGCCTCGTCAAATCGCAATTCGATGAGTTCGGATTCCGTGTTGTATTGCGGATAGAGATATAACAAATCTAAAATTGCTTTTTCGGGAGTAGCAAAAAACAAACTTTGCTTGTTTAGAAATGATTTTTGTTCGTATCCGAACATTAATTTTGATAGAATTTTTTGATACGAAAAAGAACCAAAAGCGTTTTCAAAATTCGTTTTTTTCAGCGAACTTACAGCCGTTGTTTGAACGACAGCCTCCGGAATGATGCCATAAAACGCCAACGCAGAATGTAAACTGATATACGATGGGCTGTAAATTTTGTTAGAAACGAAAAACTGAAAATTAGGTATCTTTGCATATTCGGGGAAACAATACCACGAGTTACGCAATTTAACAAGTAAGTCCTGTTTCACCCAGCGAGTGAGATTGGTCTTTTCAAAGTCAGGCTGCCAAGCATAAACTTGATTAACATTGAAGCATCCTTGCTCATAAAACTGATTTCGTAATTTCAGAACATTCATTTCGATTCTAATTTTATGCAAAAATACATAAAAAAAGAATTAAAAGCAAGTTTTTTTTATGAATTTGTGCGGATGAAGGGACTCGAACCCCCACGCCTTTCGGCACCAGATCCTAAGTCTGGCACGGCTACCAATTACGCCACATCCGCAAAAGAATTTGCAAAGATACGAAAAAAAATAAAATTTTGCAAAATTTTATTTTTTTTCGTATCGGTAGGGGCGAGGCATGCCTCGCCCCTACAACCGTTTATTCCTGATAATAAACCCGTTTCACACGTCGAGAAATCCCTGTGAGAATTTCATACGGAATGGTATCGCATTTTTGCGCCACCTCCTGAATGGGAATATGATCTCCGAAAATCTCTACTTCATCGCCTTCTCGTGCGGAAATGCCCGTCAAATCTATCATGCACATATCCATACACACACTCCCAATGATCGGAGCTCGCTGCCCATTCACCCAAACACAACCGTTTCCTTGCCCTAATTTTCTGCTTAATCCATCGGCATAACCAATCGACAAAACCCCTACCGTTGCTGCTGTTTCCGCCTTGAACCGTCGATTGTAGCCCACACTCTCGTCCGATGCTATCGTTTTGATTTGTGAAATAGTCGATTTCAAGGTGCTCACATTTTGCAAATGCTGTTGTTCCGATTCGCTGAACCCTACGCCATACAAGCCAATACCAATACGAACCATATCCATCTGCGCATCCGGAAAGCGTGTAATCCCCGCAGAATTGAGAATGTGTCGCAACATCGGATACTTCAATTCCTGCATCAGATAATCGCTCATCGACTTGAATTTCTCTATTTGCGATTGTGTGAATGTGTCTAAATCCGGGTCTTCCGAGCCTGCAAGATGAGAAAAAACCGAACGCACTTTCACTCGTTTCTGTCCTTTCAAAAGTCGTGCTAATTCCGGCAAATCATTTTCCAGAAATCCTAAACGATGCATTCCCGTATCCATTTTCAAATGAATGAAAACCTCAGTAATATCGGGCATCTCCTGCAACTCCCGAAACAATGCGTGCAGTGTTCGGAAATTATAAATCTCCGGCTCTAAATGAAATCGCAACATTTTTTCGATAGCAATTTCTTCGGGATTCATAACCATTATCGGCAATGTAATTCCAAAATCACGAAGCTCAACGCCCTCATCAGTGTAAGCAACCGTGAGATAATCCACATTGTTGAATTGTAAAAAATTCGAGATCTCAAAACTTCCGCTTCCATACGAAAAGGCTTTAACCATCGACATAATCTTGGTTTCGGGTTTGATCTTTGAGCGATAATAATTGAGATTGTGTTGCATCGCATTCATATCAATTTCCAAAACTGTTTCGTGAACTTTTTGTTGAAGAAATTTGTTGATCTTCTCAAAAGCGAACACCCGTGCGCCTTTCAGAAGAATAGTTTCATTGCTCAACGATGAAAATTTGAACTCTTTCAAGAACGTCATCGTGTCGGGAAAAAATTCCTTTTCAATAGTGAATTGCTGTGCCTGTGCGGAAATCGCAGAACCGATACCAATCAAACGTGTTACATTTTTTTGTTCCAGCAAACGTGCAATCTCGTAGTATAACTCTAATTCATTACGTCCGCTTTGCAACATATCCGAAAGAATAACCGTTCGTTTCGTATGTTGTTTCTGTTGATTCAGAAAATCCAATGCGATGCTCAACGAGTTGAAATCCGAGCTGTAACTGTCGTTGATAATCGAACAATGATTGATTCCCTCTTTCAATTCCAAGCGCATTTCGAGCGGAGAAAGGTTCATCATTCCTTGTGCAATTTCTTCGTTTGAGATGCCGAGTAAAAGCATACAAGCCCAGCAATGCGTGAGGTTTTCGAGCGATGCGTGATCTTGAAACGGCACTTGAATTTGGATGCTTTCGCCTTTGTAAACGGCTGTCAGAAGTGTTCCTTCATCTGTAAATTCTTCCGATTGAATAAACAAATCCACATCTTGAAACTTACGTCCCCACGTGAAAAAATTCATTTCTCGAAAACTCTCCAACGAGTTTAAGCGATCTTTGATTTCAATATGATCTGCGCAGTAAATCAGATTTTTTACTTTCGTAAACAAGCGTAATTTTTCTGCAATTTTTTGTGTCAGATTGAGAAAATAACCATCGTGAGCACGTCCGATATTTGTAAAGATTCCAATGTCGGGCTGAATAATTTTTTGCAGATGTTCCATCTCACCCGGCTCTGAAATACCGGCTTCAAAAATACCGATTTCGTGCGAGTCGTTGATTTCCCAAACCGAAAGAGGAACGCCGATTTGACTGTTGTAACTCTTCGGATTTCGAACCACTTTATAGAACGGTTCAAGCAAAATAGAAAGCCATTCTTTCACCATCGTTTTTCCGTTACTTCCTGTGATTCCGATAATCGGAATATGAAATTTCTGACGATGATTTTGTGCCAACAATTGCAAGGCTGTCAACGTTTTTTTGACGACCAAAAACGTTACATCATGCGGCGTTTCAAAACTCGGCAATTGCTCCACAACAAAGCATTTCACGCCTCTTTCGATGAGCTGTTCAATGTATTTATGTCCGTCGTTTTTTGAACTTTTCAATGCAAAAAAAACAGCATTATCCACATCCGAAATTCTCCGACTATCCGTGTAAAGTGTCGCTATTTCCGCATCTTGAAAGTTTTTTGGAAACACATCGGCTTTCAAAATCTGCGCCGCTTCGGCAATACTAAAATGCTTGGAACTCATTATTCTCACGTTTAAGTTCAAATTTCAGCGGATTTTTGCTGATCTCCGCATATTCTTTTTGATTGTTTAATACATCGTTTACCAAATAGAGTGTTTCTCTGAAAACATCGCCCATATTGGAGTTTGTCGTAACAGGAGTTGCCAAAACAATCGGTGCATCCGCTTCAAACAGGATATTGTTTCCTTCAAATTGGCGCAACATGGCATCTGCCTGTTCTTGATTCACAAAGCAGAGTCCATCGAAACGCAAAAAGTTTTCCGATGCGAAAAACATTTCGTTGGAGAACGTTCCGAAAACCGGTATCAGTTTCTCAAACACCCTTTGAATAGCGGGGAGCAGGCGTTCTTTATCTTCTTTCGTAGCCTTTCCTTCGGTGGTTTTCGCTGTGGACATAACTGCAAGTCTGGGCAAGGGCAGACGAAACATTACTTTCAGCATTTCTGCGAAATGTTCGATGCGAGAAGTCAATCGTTCAACTTCCGGAAGAAATCCCACATCGTTTGAATTTTCCGCAATCAGCTTGATGTAGCGAAGATTTCCGTGAATGGATATTTGTAGAGAATCATTCAATGCCGTCCATTTTTGTCGCCACAATTTGGGAATATCGACATTCTCCATGTGCATTGCGATCAGTGCATCATAGCCTTTTGTTGCCTCTTCCAAAGCTTGTTGCAAACCCTCCGGTCCGGGTGCGAAAAAAGTAACGTGCACGTGATCCAAAACCTGATGATCCACTAAGTTTTTATAAATTGCCTCCATAGCCGGTTTCTCAGCGTTTCCGAGGGCGATTGCGATTTTGCGTTTGTTGTCCATTGTTAGAAAAATGAATGATGAATAATTTAAGAAAAGTCTTTTTGTTTGAGGTCTTCGAGGAATTTAATCAACAATCGCACACCGAAACCGGATGCGTGTTTTCCGTGATACTTATAGCTTTTTTCGTAGTATGCCACTCCTGCAATGTCGAGATGGATATAGGGATATTTTGTGAATGCCTCCAAAAATTTTCCTGCTGTAATTGCTCCTGCATAACCGGATCCGCAGTTTTTAAGGTCTGCAACATTGGATTTCAATTCTTCTGCATATTCATTCCAGAGCGGAAATTCAACGATACGTTCGCCTACATATTCACCTGCATCTTGCAAGGTGTGCAAAAGTTCTTCGGCTCCTTTCTGCATACCCACGATTCCGTGATGTCCGATAGCACGTGAGGCAGCACCGGTAAGAGTGGCTACATCAATCACCAATCGGGGATTGTAGAGTTTCGCATAATCCAACGCATCCGCTAAAATCAAACGTCCTTCCGCATCGGTATTCACAACTTCTACGGTCTTTCCGGAACGCATCGAAAGCACATCTCCCGGAACGAGAGAATTTGCGCTCAAACGGTTGTCTGTTGCAGGAATCAAAGCAACCACGTGTCGTTTCGACTGCATTGCAGCAAGTGCGAAAACGGTTGAGGCAACCGTTGCACCGCCTGCCATATCTGCTTTCATCGAACAATTCATAGATTCGATTTTGAGATTCGACCCGCCGGTATCATACACCAATCCTTTGCCCACCAAAACAACAGGAGCTTCATCTTTTGTATCCTTCGGTTTCCATTCCAAAACGATGAACACAGGCGGTTTTTCACTGCCTTTATTCACGCCAAGCAAGCCACCCATTTTCAGCGTTTCAATTTGTTTTTTATCAAATACGGTTGCTTTAACACCCAACTCTTTGGCTTTATCCACAAGGGTTTTAGCAAACTGTTCAGCACTTTGAAAATTATGAGGCTCATTGACCAAATCCCTGCAAAAACACACGGAACGACAACACGTATTCAAGGTTTCAAGCTCTCGAGAAGGAATCTGCCTCGAATTTACGTAAACGTGATTGAGGTGATCCAAACGTTCTTTTTCTTTCGCTTTATGCTTGGTGTATTGATAGTTCGACAAATACAAGCCTTCCAGAAAAGCCTTTGTCAGTGCGGATTTCCCGCTTCTGTCCACAATTTCGATGTTCGGAACTCTCAACTCTTTCAAACGTTGTTGAAGATCTTTCCCTGCAATGCGTGCGTTTTCCAAATCTTTGAGGAACGGTTTCAAATCTTGTCTTAAAACCACAACAAAATCCGTGTAGTGTTTGCGTGTGATTTCAAACTGCGTGATCCCTTGGTTTCGATAGCGTTTTTGGATATGGCTGACCATATTCGGATGGATATTCGCTTGTTGAATGTTTGCGTAGTTCTGACTGTCTGTGAGAAAGATTTGGGTCATACTTTCTCTGTGTTGATTGCATCTGTTAAGCATATTAAAAAGGGTTAAGGATTTTGTTGTTTATCATTACTCATCGGCAAAGATACGAAAAAAAAATGAAATGCTTTGGTATTTCATTTTTTTTTCGTATCTTTGCGAGAAAAAAAAACTCTGCGAAATGATTATAAACACACATATCAACGAAGATTGGAGTATATCGGAAGAACTTCAAAAACAGTTTGATAGAAATGCCCTAATTGCGATTCTGTCTGCGTTGAATAGAATGTATCAAGGGAATTTTTTCTTTATTGACTATTTCCATCGGGAAATCATTGTGGATTCCGAAGAAGCAAAGATTTTGAGTGCATATTCGACAAATTTACTTTTGAAAGATAAATTGGGTTTTTTTAAGCGTATTTTAACCCGAACGGAATTTCAGTGGCAACAGAAACTATCTCAACCGGCAATGGATGTTTTTTACGGATTGTCTGAGGAAAATCGTTTAGATTTGATTTTTCTCAACGATGTAGCGATCAAGCCTAAATATGAGAAGAGGCAAATTGTGCATTGCAAATCTGTTCCGTTTCACTTGTGCGACAATGGAAATTTGTGGTTGATGTTGGTTTGTATGTCCTCTTCTGTTTCCCGAAAGGGGCAAAATTCGTGCATATTGGATTTCAACCGGAACATGCGTTATGAGTTTGCGGAAACAGAATTTGTAGCGCATGAAATTAAGACTGTAACGGATGTGGAACGACGCGTTTTGAAATTGTTGATGCGCAATGCGAGTCCGCGAAAAATCTATACGGATATGGGCGTCAGCCGCTCAACGTTTCAACGGCTACAGCGTTCATTGTTTGAGCATTTGGAAGTAAAAACACTCGCAGCTGCAATTCAGCGTGCTCGTCAGTTAGGGTTGATTTGATTTTTTTTACCCAATGTTAATTTAATGTTAACTGAATATTATTTTTTATTAACAAAATGATAAAATTATTTGGTCAGTTCATTTTTTTTTCGTATCTTTGCCCAATCATTTTATGACAAACTACGAGAGGAAGAGTTACAACTTAACGAAGAGAAGCAAAAGAGCGCACAAATTTATCAATTTGAGCAAAGAATTGCAAACAGAAATGGCTAAATTCATGAAAAAGACCGTATGAATTTATAAATATGGACAAAATAAATAGTAAGGGTTGTATTGCATACGCCTCCAAACACAAGAAACGACGATAGAAGACATAATTATACCAAATTTATTAATGCAAATTTAATTTTTAGAAACATTTTAGAAAATATGAAAAACATTCATTCCGTTATGCGATGGTTTCTTTTGACTGCCTGCTTGTTGCTCCTCAGCAACAGTGCTTTTGCACAGGCAAGAACCATCTCGGGAACCGTTATCGACGACAAAGGCGAGACCGTTCCTTTTGCTGCTGTGTTTGTTACGGGTACGACCAGCGGCGTACAAACCGACATGCAGGGTAAATTTTCGTTTACTGTTCCGGCAAGTGCGAAATCCATAACCGTGCGATTTATCGGTTACAAAGAAAAGATCATTGACCTTAATTCAAAGATCAATAACTATGACATTCGTATAGAGTCTGAACTTACAGCTCTTTCAGAGGTTGTGGTAGTGGGAAATATGGCGCGTAAGAAAGAAAGTTTTACCGGCTCTTATACCACGGTTAGTGGAAATGAGTTGAGGCAGATGGGTTCACAAAACATTGTGCAGAGTTTGCGTTCAATGGATGCCTCTTTTGTTGTGTTGGAAAACCTTGCTGCCGGAGCCGACCCGAATGCTATGCCGGATGTGGAATTGCGCGGACGAACCAGTATGGATTTTTCAGATGTGGAGGATCGCTTTGCCTACGACCCTAATGCGCCTCTGTTCGTTTTGGATGGTTTTGAAACAACGTTGGAGAAAATCATTGACCTTGACCCGAACCGTGTGGCAAGTGTTACGATTTTGAAAGATGCCGCCTCAACCGCTTTCTACGGCTCTCGTGCCGCAAATGGCGTGCTTTTGGTGGAAACGGTTAAGGGGGAGCCCGGTAGATTCAAAGTTACCTATTCGGGAACCTATTCTACTGAAATCCCCATCCTCTCGTCGTACAACATGATGAACGCCTATGAAAAATTGGAATTTGAACGTCTTGCAGGCTACTATAAGTCTCAAGGCGGATATGGTGATTACAGGCAAGTTGTCCATCAAGCACGCTTGGACACTTTGTATTACGGTCGTTTGGGAGAAGTTTTAAGTGGTGTGGAATCATATTGGATGAGCGATCCCTTGCGAATTCCCTTGCAACACCGTCAAACAATTCGGATTTCCGGAGGAGAGAAAAACTTGGTCGTAGGTGCGGGTTTGGATTATCGGTCTACTCCGGGGATTATGAAAGGGTCGGGACGTAACTCATGGGGTGCCGACTTGGATTTGGATTATAGCCAAGGAATGTTCACTTTGGTTAGCCGAACGGATGTTTCGGGAGTTAAAGGAACCGGTTCTCCTTATGGATCTTTTCAAGATTGGGTTAACGCAAGTCCGTATTACCGTAAATCGGATGAACTTGGAGAATACTCAATGTTTTTGGATATTGTCAAAGATAATGCGATGTCGCTTACAGGTGACGATGTGCGCATCATAAACCCGCTTTACATAGCGCAGTTGCCGAGTAAGAACGAAGACAGAACGACCAACCTTTCTGAAAACCTTAGATTGAGTGTGGATTTTAAGAACAACATGCGGATCGAGGGGATACTTCAATTGTCCTACGCACATGCTGTCACGGAAAATTTTGTTTCTCCATCGCATCCGATGTATTTGGATGCGGAAGAAACTAAAAAAGGTAATTACTCGAATAACACCGCTGATATGTTTTCCTACACGGGTCAGTTGGTTTACACATGGGCGAACACGTTTGGCAAACACTCTTTTTCTGCGAATGCCAAAGCGGAAATGCGCGATCATACTACCTCTAATTGGACTTGGACTGCCACAGGTTTCCCTGTAGGAACTCCTCCAACACCTTCATTTTCTAACAACTATCCAGTAGGTAGTCCGAGCTATCGAAGAAACATTTCGCGTAGCACAAACTTCGTGGCGACAGGCGGATACGTTTACGATAACCGCTATTTGTTCGATGCAACCTTTATTGGAGCGGGTTCGTCGGTGTTCGGATCAGCAAAAAAATACTCTCCGTATTATGCTGTGGGTGCAGGATGGAACCTCCATGAAGAAGACTTTTTGAAACCCCTTCGCATGATTAACAAATTGGTGTTGAGAGCTACATACGGCGTAACGGCAAACCAAAATATAGGTTCAACCAACTCCACATCGTTGTACCTCTATCAAGCCGGAGGTAACTGGTTCGGACCGGGAGTAACTGTCGCTTCATTGGGTAACCCTTTTGTGGAATGGCAACAAACCTATCAACCGAACCTTGCTTTGGAAGTCTCCCTGTTTGATAACCGTTTGACAACCAAATTTGAAATATGGCAAAAACGGAGTACTCCGCAGGCCGTACAGGTACCTCAAATATTATCCTCGGGATCGAGAACATTCCCAATGAGTTTGGGGAGTTTGACCTATCGTGGATTTGAATACGACTTGGGGTATCAAATTTTACGCCTAAACAATTTGAACTGGCGTATTCAAATCAAAGGATCCGTTTTGAGTGACAAATACGATGGCTTTGACGATAAGTTAGCCCAAATGGATGAACTCGCTCGCCAAAATCAGCAACTCCAGCGCTACCGCGATGGCTATTCCACCAATACAATGTGGGCAGTAAAATCCTTGGGTATAGACCCTTCCACGGGTCGTGAGATTTATTTGGACAAAACAGGAAAGCCGGTAATGGTTTGGGACGTGAAGGATGAAGTGGACTGCGGAAACTCCTACCCGATTACCAACGGAACTATTGCAATGTTTTTCACACTCAAACAATTTACCATTTCAGTGGCAGCAAGTTACGGATTCCAGCAGGAACGTTTCAATAAAGCGTTGTTTGAAAAGGTGGAGAATATCTCCTACGAAAAAGTGGGCTACAACCAAGACCGTCGAGCACTTTATGATCGCTGGCAACAACCCGGAGACCACACTCAATTTAAGAATATAGCTCTTGCATCCAGCAGAGAGCCTGCACGCATGTCGAGCCGATTTATTCAAACAGAGAATTATCTGTTTGTTAATAATATGACTGTAACATGGAGAGTGCCTCGAACCGCTTGGATGGAACAAGTCGGAGTGACAAGAGTGGATATACGGGGAGAAGTGGGAGGAAGTCAGGGTGTGTTCCGTTTGTCGAACCTGCTACAAGAAAGAGGAACGAGTTACCCTGAATCTACACGGCTTGCCCTGACCATTGATGTAGGATTCTAATTGACAATTAAGAAGATTAAGAATTAAAAAGATAATGTAGAGGCGTATCACATACGCTCAACAACAAATAAAAAATAATTGTTTATGAAAAAGATAATTTTAGCCACGGTAATTGCCCCATTGTTGCTTGGGTTGGTTTCCTGCAATAAGTTTTTGGATGTGATTCCCGAAGATAGGCTTTCGCAAGAGATGGTATTAGTTGATGAATATAAGATCAACACAGCTTTGAACGGTATTTATATGTCCATGGCAGACAACACTCTCTATGGTTCAAACCTCTCTATGTCGCTGTTGGATGCGATGGCTCAACGCTACTACTTGCCGACGACTCAAGAGCGTGTGGCTGTGGATTTCGCCAATTTCATCTACACGACAGACAGAGCAAAAGGACAAATTTCAAATATGTGGTTTGGGCTGTATAATCGCATCATGTTCACGAATGATTTTTTGGATATCCTCAACAGAACAGAGCTGACGATTCCGATATCTCGTGAAAGTGTCTTGCGTGGAGAAGCATACGGACTTCGTGCTTTTTTGCATTTTGACCTGCTCAGACTTTGGGGTCCATCCTTTGCATCAATGCCTTCTATAACCGACTCATGCATGTCTTATGCAGATGCATCTGAACCTAAAATTAGACCGATGTTGCCGGCAATAGACATTGCAAATAAAGTTTTGGCAGATTTGGATACTGCCGAAAACTATCTTGAACCGTATGATCCCATCATTACCAGTGGTGTTGACACAAACAAGACCGGAAACATTGTTCAAGATTTTCATTTGATGCGTAACTACCGGATAAACTACTATGCGGTGAAAGCCCTTCAAGCTCGAGTAAATCTCTATATCGGGAATAAAACAAAGGCTTTGGAAATCGCTAGAGAACTGATTATGGAATTAGAATCAAAGAATACCTTTCCTTGGGTAACCCGTGATTGGGTAGTGGAAGGAGCCGATCGGATTTTTTCCAGTGAAATCGTCTTTGGCATCCGAAATCGAGAAATGTACATCAACTATGACCAAATGTTTGCTCCAACACTTCTGGAACAGAATGAGTTCTGTCCTTTGATGGAAAGGCAGGAGGCAACATTCGAGAATAATCTAGCGGACTATCGGAATCTTCCCTCACTTTGGAAAGATGCCGGTAGAGATAATGGAGGAAAAGCTTTTTTCAAGTATGCAGAACCTCGAGTTACCACGATAGGGAAAAAAGGGGAGTATCTGCAACCCTTGATTCGCCTTTCGGAAATTTACTACATTGCTGCAGAATGTGCGGGAGAACTGGAAAGCGTTGAAAGAGGATTAGAGTATTTGGAAGCCGTTCGTTTGCATAGAGGACTCGCTCCCTTAGTAGAAACAATAGGTGTTTCCGGTGTGAATGACCTAAACCGCGAAATCCAAAAAGAATACGAAAAGGAATTTTATGGGGAAGGACAATCATATTACTACTACAAACGTCGAGGTATCACACAAATTCAAGACGGAAAGGCTAAAGGTTCCCAAATGATAGACCTCAAAGGAGCCCGTTTCCCACTCCCTGAAGACGAAACAAAAAATCGAACAGGGAACACTGATAAATAAAATTACCGCTAATCTACAAATTTTAATAAAATCCTGATAATGAAAAATAATGTTATAAATACAGCTCTATGCTTGATTTTGGCAGCTCTTGCTTGGAGTTGCGAGAAAGATCCCTTGCATCCATATCTAAAAACCAAGGATGGCGTTTATCTGACTTCACAAGCTTACGAAAGCCCTTATGTTTGGGGAGAACGTGGACCGGTAATCAATTTTTCTCATACGCAAGACGAGTTTCAGTGGTTCAGCATTCCCATTAGAGTTATGGGAAATTTGGCAGACTATGATCGCGAAGTGGCAGTGGTTGCCACTCCGATTATCAACGTGGACCCCGACGGATACAGCAACCTTTCCATTGAAGGGGTGCACTGGGATACGATTTTTGCCGTTATCCCCGCAAACGAGATTAACGGATTTATTCTTATTCGCGCTCTTAAGGCAGGAACCGGAGATCCGTCGGATGAATTGTCCAGAGAAGTTGCGATTCGTATTGAAATCAAAGAAAATGAACATTTCGATACAAAGTTTGACTCATACTATGATGCAACTGACAACGAAACTCGCAATACCCTTGTGAGAGAAGTTCGTATCGTAAATGTTATCAATGCTCCATGTTGGTGGTTAGTTTCTTGTGAAGGGGAGGGTGCAAAGTTTGCCATTTTACACTTGGGGCAATACCATGCCAAAAAATATGCATACTTGCGCCAGATTACCGGTTATCCGCCCATTTTTTGGGATAGAGGTACGGTGCTGGATCCGGAAACAGGGAGATGGGTAGTTTACTCTCAAGATGGGGTAGAATTCGAAGGGAATCATCTTCCGGGATATGGAGCGAGACTGCGTTTTGCCTTGTATGAAGACATCATTGCCGGCAAAAAAATTCCCCGTAGTTGTACGGATGTGTCGGGCTTGAAAGAGTTGCTCGAAGTGAACGACGTGGAATCGTATCTGGACGGACTGGGACTGCTGGAAGATTAAAAAACAATATAAACACACTATAATAAAAATTATTTACGTATGAAAAAAATACAGTTTTACCTCGGCATTTTAGTTGTTTTGCTTGCTTTGAGCAGTTGCATTAAAGATCCCGGCAATTACAACTATGGAGAGATCGACAATGCGTTGAATAAATTGACTATTCGCTTGTCAACACCTGCGATGTTGCCTCATTCGATCGGTGGCGACTCCTTAGTAGCAGGTATTCGGCAAGGCGATACGTTGGTTCTCATTGCAGATATCGTCTCCAAAGACGGACATCCGGAATTCAACCCCGATGACTATACCTATGAGTGGATGGCTTATAACACAAGCAATCCTCTTCCGTCGAGACATCCTTTAAGTGTCCGTTTAGGAAGAGAAAAAGACCTTCGCTTGGCGGCAACAATACCTGCAGCTGTATATTGGGTAATATATAACGTAACCCACAAAGAAACAGGAATGCAATACACGGAAAGAGCAACGTTAGTTGTGCAAGATTTGGTAACTACCGGATGGCTGGTAATGTGTGCCGATGACGAGGGAATGATGCGCATAGACATAAGAACCTCGATCAATGATACGATTCAGTTCATCTCTGACGTGACTTCGAAGTTGGGATACGATAATCCGTATCCACCGATCAAGGATCCGATCAAATTTTTCCCGATCTATGGTACAGACCAATTCTCGCCGGACAAGAAAGGATTTTATCTGCTGGGGAAAGGGAATAGCTACCGTGTGCACGCAACTACCTTGGAATACACCCCTGCATGGAGTCTGAAAAAACATTTTGTTACGACAGTATCCGACACCTTGGTGGCGATTAACATGCAAGATGACAGGATGACAAATATAATGGTAGGAAACGATGGAAACCTCTACTTTATGAATGCTAACCAGCTATTATATTTTTCTACACCCGTGAACGTGTTCTCAAACGGAAGGCGCTTCAATGTGGCTCCTTATTTTGTGGGAGCTTTTTCGGCCTTTGGTGCGAGTCCGCGTTGGGTCATCTTCGACACAGACGCAAAATCATTTAGAACGATTAACTCAATGAATGGAAGCGTCGGAACGATGCCTGCCGGGGACATACGCTCCTTCGAAAATACGGGACTCGACTTGGTTTGGATGAATCTGAACATACAAGGAGCGGGGAATTTGTTCGGTTATGCTATCATGAAAGAAACAACCCCTTCCTCCCAACGCACCCTCTTGCGCTTTCATGTTGCTCTCGGTATGAAACAGGAAAATTTCGAGGTTATCAATGCCACGGATATTGATAAAGCTTCTTTCTTTGCCGTGGGTGGACCTTTTGATTCTCATCTCTATTATGCTGTAGACGATAAAGTATATCGATACGATATCCAAAATAAACTAACAACAGAAGTGTTAAATCTACAAGGTCGAGAAATCACTATGTTGAAGTTTTGGAACAACGATCACATTGTGGTAGGAAGCTTTGACCAAGGCAATGGATTTGGAACCGTTACTCGATACAAACCGGCAGATGATAATGGCTTCGGACCATTCACTGTCGTCATGAATGAGGGTACAGATATTCCCATTTCTTATGGTCCCGAAAGCAACCCGCCTTGCTATTTCAAAAGAATCGTTGATGTTATAAATAAATAAAACAAACAGTGGCATTTAAAAATAAAACAAATTAAAAACCAAAAAACAAAAAAAAGATGAAAAAATTAACAACAGTATTGCTTCTGATGTTCGCCTTGAGCGCGATCGCAGTGGCATTTTGGCAAGCTCCGAGTTTGAGCGAGCCAATGAAAGAAGTCCTCGGAGTATTCGAGGCAGACGAGGCAGAGGATGAAACACCTGTGCCTGCAATTTTGGCGTATGCGCCGAACACAAATTCGAGCTCTGTGGCTCTGAATGCAGTGGTTTCCGTGAAATTTGCCGATACGATTTCCGAACGTGATTTCTCTAAAATCAGTATCGTTCCGGAAGTGAAAGGGGTTTCGGTGAGTGTCGTGGACGATTCCACTCTGGTGATTAAGCACGATGATTTTGCGTATAACACGACCTACACGGTAATGATTCCGGACAGTTCTATCAATTATGGAGCGGATTCTGTTCTTCCTGCGATTGAGTGGACGTTTACAACAGAAGGCATCGAAATGTATAAAGAAGGTTTCGAGTCTGTAACCGTTCCAGATCTTCCGTTGGAATGGGTTGTTTCGAAATCTGGTGGCGCATCAGGTCAGAATTGGATAAGTAAGGAAGAAGCGGGTGCTGGTGCTAACGGCACAAATAAGTACGCTATCTTGAATCAACCAGGTACTATGATGCAAACCGCTACGAGTAATTTGTACACGAATGGTTTAGAATTGAAGGCAGGTATCTATAAGTTATCGTTCTATTACAGAGCAAATATCAAGAGTCCGTCTGCTTTGGGAACGTTGAACGTTACATTAGGCACGGGAGCCACATCGGGCGACGTTTTGGAAACGGTTTATGCTTATACTCCTGTTTACACACAAGGCGCAGAAACTGTGATTCCTTGGACGAAGCTTGAAGCTACGCTTACGGTAAAAGAAGCGGGTACTTATTATGTAGGATTTAATGGTACGATTTACAATCCGATGACCTCCGGTACATGGATTGCATTGGATGAAGTTTCACTAAACCAAATTTATGCGCAATCCGATGACGAAGCCTTGAAAAAAATTCTTGCCTATACTCCGGAAAAGGATGCTAATTACATAGCACCTAGTGCCGTTGTATCTGTGAGATTTGCCGACACGATTTCCGAATTGGATTTTGCCGGAATCAGCTTTAGCCCGGCGGTAGCAGGTGTTTCTGCAAGTATTGATGACGACTCCACACTGGTGATCGCTCACGATGCTTTAGAATACAGTACGACCTATACCGTAACTATTCCGGGCTATAGCATCAACGGACACTCCGCGCCGATTTCATGGTCGTTTACCACTGATATAGATCCTTCTGTCGACCACGGCTTGGTTTCCGAAGATTTTGAAGGATGGGAAAATATCCCTTCAAGCTGGGTAGTATCAGGAAGTCCTGCATGGAGCTTGAGTAACAACACAACGTATAAAAAACACATCTCAATATCTCCTGCAATGAGTGCTGCTTCAGATGCGTGGCTGATTTCTGAGGTTTCAACCTTGCAAGCTCAAAAGACTTATACTCTGACGTTTACAGCAACTCAGCTCTCTGCGTTTGGTATGGAACGAATTAGCGTTTATCTTGGAAAAAATCAAAATTCTGTGGCGATGACTATTCCTGTAGTCTCCCTTGAGCGCAACCTTACCGTGCCAACGATAATCAAAACCAATATTACTTTACCCGAAGGTGGGCAGTATTATTTGGGCTTTAACTTCAAAAATTTAGAAAATCCGGGACAAATGACTCCTAATGCGAGAATCTTGGATGTTAAAATCGAGGAAGCTCCGCAATATGAGTTGGCTTTGGAACGTTCGATAAGTGAGGTTTCGCAAGTTCCGGAAACACAGGCTCTCCCAAAATTAGCACTGTTGAAAAACACCGGAACGTCGGCACAAACCAATATCGTGGTTACGGCTCACTTGAACGATGGTACCACGCGGACTTCGGATCCTATCCCCAGCCTCGTTGCCGGTGAATCGGTAGGTGTGCCAATCAACTTTGTTAGACGTATCGACATTACAGGCTTTTCTGCTACATCGACGGAGATGCCAAACGGAACAGATACTTTCGCCGTGGCAACGATCACTATCCAAAAGACCCGAAACATTTTTTCGAACGATAAGATGTTTACCATTGCCACTGGAAATATCTTGGGAAATGGTCGTGACGACATTATCGGACAGGTTTATGAGATTTCAGAGGAAGTTGTCATGAGTAAGGTTGTTTGGGCTTCAGCGGGAACAGGTGAGTTTTACTATGGAATTGGTCTGTACAAAATGAACGGAAACATTGCGGATACAGTCAATCCGGTGCTTAAACAAGATTCGCTGTTAAAACCTACAGGTGCTAAATCCTATTCGGTGGATGTGCCCGATGTAACCTTGACACCCGGAAAATACTTTTTGTGCCTTCGTCCTCAAGGAACTGCGCTACAGATGCTTACGGACAGAGATGCGGACAAATATACGTATAGGTTGTTAGGAGACAGTGTTCGAAAAGGCTATACAGAGAATATCAATTTGAATTCCGGTGGAGGTGTAGTGCTTCGCATGGTTATGTGGACGGACGGCTGTACGGTGGATCCCCTCGCTATGGAAGCCAGAGTGCAAGGGCAAGGTTCCGTTCAATTGGATTGGGACGCTTCCGGAGGAGATAGTTATTCTGTATGGATTATTGATGGAGAAGATACTATCAAAAAGGAAGACGTGCCAAGCAACTTCTTGTTTGTTCAGGATGAGTTGAAAGGTGGTACCACTTACAAATGGAGCGTTCTTGCCCAATGCGACGGTACAAATGAGCGCATTGAGGGTCCGGCGTTCACAACACGTCCTTGCGAGGATCTCATTACTCCATCGCCCGAATACACACACTCGTTCAAACAAGACGACTTCGTTTGTTGGGGAAATGAGTCGACCGATGAAAAAGGAACAAAATGGCGTCGCGAGCTGGACGATTTTAATTCCACGGGAGGAATAGGTTCTGAAGCTAAAGGTATTGTTGCACAAATTGTTCAAGACAACGACGAAACACAAACGAGATCGGCGATGCTGACTTCGTATACGTTCGACATCACTGCGATGACCGATCCGACTCTCGTTATGGATTATCGTTCTATGTCCCAAAGCCTCTGGCCACAAACAAGCGACACATTGGATGTGTTGTATCGCAGATCTCCGGATGCGGAATGGGTTCGCTTGCAACGTATGGAACCTACTCACTCCACCATGTCAGGTCACGTAGGCAATCACTACCTGCGTGCTATGCTCGAAATTCCTTTGGATTCTGTGAGTGCAAACTTCCAGTTGGCGTTCCATGGCAAACTTGCACCTGTGGCAAGGAACGAAGAAGGAAACACACTCCGTCCTACCACCGGTATTCGTTTAGACACTATTCGTTTTGCCAACATTCCGTTGTCTGTAACCGGTTATACTCCCGGTAACAATGCTCAAGACGTAGCTGTTGGAAACGAAGTTTCGGTTCAGTTCTCCAAGGATATCGTGAAGTACGATGACGAAGTTCTCAACAGTATCACGATCAAGGGTGGTACTGAAGATAAAAACTACCTCACATCCTGCCAAATTTCCGGAAATAAATTGATCCTCAGACATGATCGTTTTTGGGATACAACTACCTATACGGTAGTCATCCCGGGTGGTGCAGTTAGACAAAAAACTAAAGAAAGTGCAATTTGGGAAGATACAATCACATGGTCGTTCAAAACAGAAGCCATGAAACCCACACTCGCATTCACACCTCAAAACGGTGATGCCAATGTAGCTTTGGATGCGTTCATTAGGATGACCATTACCGGTAACCATGTGGCGGTTGTCGATAGTTTGCTTAACCATGTTGTTGTTCGTTCCGTGAAAGTGGTTGACGCCGAAAACGTTTACGATACGCTTGAAACAACAACTACGTTCGACGCTGTCAGCGCAACGGAAGGTCAGGTGCTTATTGATCACGAGAATGCTAAATTCCTTGAAAGCGAGAAATATGAAGTTCTTATTCCCGGAACCTTGGTTGAACGTATAAGTCCGACTTCCTACGCAGGCTGGTCATTCACAGCAGCGTTGCCGACATCCATGTTGCCGATTTTAAGCCCGGACAGAGGTGATACAGATGTGGCTTTAGATGCAGAAGTTTCGGCAACCTACCCCATGCGTAACCAATTGACAGTGGGCATGGACAGTTCATTGTTGTCGGGAATTCAAATTCTGAACGAAGACACGGAACTTGAAAATGTTGTTGCAAGCATTGTGGATAACAAAATCGTG
>QMCD01000540.1_pt1 | contig 27394 bp, 14 predicted proteins | sample 1821841 | NCBI WGS metagenome assembly QMCD01 (sample SAMN01991225, study PRJNA193472) | Termite gut metagenome, whole genome shotgun sequencing project. | isolation source: worker | host: Macrotermes natalensis | reverse complement strand
CACCACCCGTTGCCGGGGCAGGATCAGCCGCCTTCGGCGAGCAACCCAGGGAGAACAGACCAAGACACACGACCATCAATCCCAACGCGATAACATTTTTCATAGCAAATTTCCTAAATTTCAGTTTTGGACTTGCAAATACACGGAGCGGACGCCTCAAAAAAACCGATTCCGACTCCAGACAAGGCCCCATCATAGGCAAATGCAAAAAATAATTCAAGTGCCGCAGCCTCGAAATGGAAACTTTTCCATATTTTTTACCGTTTCTTTTGGAATAATGTACGCAAAACGACTTTATCGCTACAATGCCGATATTCGCCGTCATATACCTATTCTGACGGTTTTTTGATCCGCAAGACACGGTATACTTCATTTTCGTAGATGGTTTCGAGGTTACCTAGGTGAGGCAGTTCGGGGGATTTTGCGCAAAGAATATGATCAAAGCCATGCTCTTTCCGCAGTTGCTCGATTTCTTCCGGCTTTTTCCACCACAGCAACACGGTCAGGGAGCGATCCTCGCGGAACAGACCGTCTTCGCCTCGATACCAATGTAGATCGCGCATCATTTCCCGCCAGCGCAGCAGACCGGCGGCGTCTTGTGGAACGTCTTTCCAAGTGCCGACATCGCTGCGGCGTGAATGCCATTTGAAAGTGGTGCCTTCTTTGGGAACCCAGAATTTGGCAGTCTTCGGCGTGTTTTCAGAAATCCAGTGGCAAGCGTCGATCCAGTAGTAGGCAGTGTACGGCCTGCCCGGCTCGACACGGGAAAAGGAGTGGTATGTTCTCACATCGCCCCGGTCGGCCAGCGTCTCGAATGGGGCGTAAAACAAGAACGGTAGGTACAAAACAACATAGCAGCCGGAAGGGAGCGAAGTATACTGCTGTAACACACACCATACCCCCCAGCACATCAGAATAGTCAATGCCCAGGGAAATGCTGGCTCAGCCGCCACCTCCAGCGTATAGAGTCGATTGTGAAAAAAAAACGCGTCCAGAAGCAAATAGAGGGCAAACGGCGCGCCGCACAACGCAATCCAACCCGGCAAACGGGGCGGTTGCCATTGCCACCATTCTTTTCGTAGCTTTCGTAGTGCGAGCAGCATGTTCCAGTACCCGCCCAGCGCGACCCCCATCGGGACGGCGATGTCGGAGAGCCGGAACCAGTAAAACCGCAAAATTTCGGCGGCCAACGTCCGATGAGCTCGCAAAACGTAGGCGGCGATGAAACCGATGACCGACAGCAACAGCGTGCCCCAAATAAAGGCATCAAACCGTTTGTGCCGCAAACTTCCGCCGGGAAAAAATCGGCACATCCACACCCAAATACCGGTGAGAACCAAAAACCGGGCCACGAACGTCCACGGAAACATAAAAGGCATCAAATGATGTGACACCCGCTCGAACACGTAAATTTGATGGGCTTCCCGGACGATTTCCACCGGCGTGCCGTGATCCAAAAGCACGGCGGGCACGAGGCCGCACAGTGAAATCGCACCGCCGAGAAATAGCCCCCAGGGAAGGCGTAATTGGGAATGGAGAATTGAGTATTCAGAATTGCGGAGACCTTCGGAATGGGATGCTTGCGCTCTCCCCATTGCCAATTTTCCGTTGCCAATTTTCCATTCTGTTGCCCAAACCATCCCTGCCACCAGAACGGCCCAACCGCCAACCAGAACATGAAACGCCGATGCAATGCCAAGAAAAATCCATGTCCGATGCCACCGTCCGCGAATCATGGCCTCTAATCCGAAAAAAACGAAAGGGAAGGCAAACGATTTGCCCTCCACGCCGCCGACAATCCATTCGCCCGCCATGTGAAAGGTGTCCACGTAACACGCCAAAACCAACGCCGTCGGGATGGCCAGCCAGCGAATCGGTAGCAGGGCGTAGCTCAGTCGCCGCCAACTCCACGCCAAGAGCAGCCAAGTCACTGCCCTGCCCAACCACGCCATCCAGTAAGGCGAGCAGAAAAAAGAAAGCCAGCCGAACGTGACATAAAATGTCCAGTGAGCGTCTTTGCTTTGCAGAAAGTCGTCGTTCGGAATCCAGTCAGGGTTCCAGAAATGAATGGCCTTGCCGATGTAGTGCGCTTCGTTTGAATCGGGGATAGGCCAGCCGCCAAAAACCGCGAAAACGGCAAAGATGAGCGCGATTTCCACGCACGTTTGCAGAGTTCGCTTGGAGATTTTTGTGAAGGACTTCATTCGTTACGTGAAAATGGTAGAATCTTTCAGAGCACGATGCGTGAGCGAGTGCCTTCATCGACAGCCCCTCCACCCACTCAGCACCCTCTCCTCCTATGCAAGACCAAGACATTTTACCGCCGGACAGCAATCCGTCTAGTTTGTTCTCGGACGCAAATTCCGCAGCCCCCCTGAACTGGGATTCTGGTCGCTGTGACAATGTCGTTCTGAGTTCGGAAGAAAAGATTCCCGAACCGGCACGGGCAACTCCGGGTTCCGCCGCCCCTTCCCCGCGGCGTGGTCTCCCTTTCCTGCTGTTCGTCCTGCTTGTCCTCATTGCCGTTTTGATTACGCCCACTCTGGCGGAAAAAATCTCCTTTTCGCTCAACCGTGGAATCGAAAGAGCTAAGGCAGAAGCCGCCCGCGAACTGCTGGAAAATCTCGACGCACCGGAAGAACGTGTGCCTTGGGTCGTCAAAAAGGTTGCGCCCTGCGTGGTCGGTATCCGCGTCAGTACGCCCGACGGCTTTGATCGGGTCGGCATGGATATCGGCAGCGGCGTGATTGTTGATGCCGGTGGTTATATTTTGACCAATAATCACGTCGTGATGGAAGCACGGCATCTCTTGGTGCGACTCAGCGATGGCAGCGTGGTCAAAGATGTGTCGTTGGAAGGCCGGGACCCGATTACAGACTTGGCCGTACTCAAAATCGGAGCGGCGAATCTGCCTTTTGACCTCGTACCCATCGCTTGGGGGGACAGCAAAGCCCTAGAAGTTGGAGCGCAAGTGCTTGCCATCGGAAGCCCTTATGGTTTCGGTCAGACGGTGACCACGGGCATCATCAGTGCCAAGGAGAGGTTTAACCGTGTGCCAGGCGAAAGTCGCGGACAGGAATTTCTGCAAACGGATGCGGCCATCAATCCGGGCAACAGCGGCGGCCCCTTGGTGGACATGAGCGGCAATCTGATTGGCATCAATACGGCCATTTTTTCCGAAACCGGCAGCAATGCGGGAATTGGTTTTGCCATTCCCAGCGTGTTGGCCAAAAGAGTCTACGAACAAATTCGCAAAACCGGTAAGATGCGGCACGGTTGGCTTGGCATTGAGTATGGCCCCACCACACCGGACTATGCCAAACTCATGAAAATGGACCGTCCGCTGGGCGTGGTCGTGGACGGTTTTTTCCCGGATTCGCCCGCTCGAGACGCCGGACTGCGAATTGGCGATGTCATTCTCCGTTGGAACGACACCGAGATCAAAAACTCCTACGAATTGTCACATGTCATCACTCAGTCGGAGCCGGGCAGTACCGGAAAAGTCCACCTCATTCGCCGCGGTCAGAGCATGGAAATTGAGGTGACGCTCGGTGTCAGGCCGATGATTGACCTGAACTAGCCCCTGTTGACACAAACTGGTTTTGGGGGCGTCGGTGCAGATGGTTTTTTTGGATTTTTTCAAAAACTTTGTCGTATTTTCCGAATCATTTGCCATTGACTTCGTATACAAGGATGTATACCCTCAGCAGAGGACAAGGAGGATAGAATGGGCAAAACACAGGAAAAAATACAAAGAAAAAATCACGGTAGAACTCGTAAGGCGTGGATTCTGGTTCCCGACTATACTTCGTATGACATCGGCGAAGTAAGCCGGGAGGAGATTGAGCGGATTTGGGGTGCGCGCTGGGCGCAGAAGTGCATCCGCGACGTATCGGAAGAAGTGGCTCTGGCCCGATTCTCGCCCGTGCCAAAACCGAAAGCCCACGATTTCTGCTCGCCGCAATTGGTCTTTGAAAATGGCGATGCCACGTTGGCGGTGAGTCCGTTTGTCGATGTCAAGCCTGCCGTTCTCTACGGAGCACCGCTGGGAGAATTTAGCTCGTGGACCGTATTTTTGAGCGTTCGTCGCGGGCGGCGGCTTTTCGGTCTGCTTCCGCTGGACTTTCGCTTTGAAACGGTCGTCTCGCCGTCTGAGGCATTGGACCTTGTCCGGCTCTTTTACGACCATCAGCCGGAAGAGTTGGTTTTTCGCGCGAAGCAGTGGAAAGACCAAGTCAGCGAGCATTATCGCTATCGTATGATCGCGGCGTTATTTTTGTAAACCCTCACCACGTTATCCCGCCGCGCCGTTGACAGCTAGCTCTACCAAGTCTCTTGCGATCATTTGTTTCGTGCCGGTCAGCGTGGCCTGAAGCAGGCCGGTGGCGTCAAGGATTTGCAACATGGTCGACTCGCTGTCAATGGAGTCCGGACTGTTGAGGGCGATGAGGTCGCAATTTTTCCGCCTCAGCTTTTCCACGGCATGTTCTTGGCCACGCTCCGTTTCCAGCGCGAAACCCACGATCCATTGATCACGCCGCTTCATTTTGCCCAGCGTGGCCAAAATGTCCGGCGTTTCCACCAACTGGAGAACGAAACGGTCTTCCGAATTTTGCTTCTTGATTTTTTGCTCTGAAAACACGGCGGGTCTGTAATCGCTGGGAGCCGCCGCTCCGATGACACCGCCGCATTCAGGAAAAAGCGTCTGGCAGGCTTCGAGCATGTCCTGTGTGGTTTCGACAAAATGAATTTCCACTCCCTTCGGATACGAAATCGCCACCGGGCCGCTGACCACGACGGGCAGATCGCCGCGTAGCAGCACGGCCTCGGCCAAGGCTGCCCCCATTCTGCCACTCGACGCATTGGACAGAAAACGCACCGGGTCCAGATATTCTCGCGTCGGGCCGGATGTGATGAGAATGCGTTGCATTATAGTTCCATCATCTACTCACCGCATGGATACGCGACAAGGCCAGGCCGTGTCGACATAACAAATCAGGCAGGAGGCAGGCGTTCGCCGAACGCCCAAGCCACACTGCCTTGACATGACACCCCCTTCCCCTCTCCCAAAAGGGCGAGGGGAGAAAGAGGAACGGCCTACTACCGCAACTTGAACCGGCCAACCAATCCTTGAAGGTTCGTTGCCATTCCGCTCATTTCGTTCGCGGCACTGGCCGACTCTTCAGCCGCCGCCGTGTTCTGCTGCGTCACGGCGTCGATCTGCTGCAAGCCCACCGTCACCTGACCGACGCCCTGAGCCTGCTCATTACTCGCCACGGCAATGCCCGCCACGAGATCGGTCGTTTCTTTGATCTGCTGGACAATGGTATCCAGCACTTCGGCGGTGTGCGAGGCAACTTCGCCGCCCTTCTCGATTTCCTGACCGCTCTTGGCAATCAGTTCGGACGTTTCCTGAGCGGCCTTGGCACTTCGGGCGGCAAGGTTGCGAACTTCTTCAGCGACCACGGCGAATCCCTTGCCGTGCTGACCCGCTCTGGCCGCTTCGACGGCGGCGTTCAAGGCCAAGAGGTTCGTCTGGAACGCGATGTCGTCGATCACTTTGATGACGCGCTGGATTTCGTTCGAGTTCGTCGTGATCCGATCCATCGCTCCGGTCATTTGCTGCATCGCGCTCTGTCCTTCGCCGGCGGCCTGCGTGGCTTTCTGGGCCAAATCACGGGCTTGCGTGGCGTTCTCGGCGTTCTGCTTCGTCTGGCTGCTGATTTCGCTCATGGATGCCGTAATCTGCTCCAAGCTGGCTGCGGATTCCTGAGCACCGCTGGACAGCGTGGTCGAGGCGGACGAAACTTCGCCGGCTCCCGTCGTCACCTGCTTGACGCTCTCGTTGATTTCGTTCAGGGCGTGATTCACCTGATCGAGCATGGAGGAGAGGTCTTGGTTCATCGCGTCCAATTCGCCGCGAATATGAACCTCGGTCTTCCAATTGCCCTCTGCGAGTTGTTTCGCCATCGTCGCCACTTTGCGAAATTCACCGATGACGCTCGTGGTGCTCTTGGCCAAGTCGCCTACTTCGTCACGACGATTCGTAAACTGCGGCGGTATTTCAAAAGTCAGATCGCCCGTTTCCGCGACATGCTTGATGCCGGAGGCGGCCTCTCGGATGCCGATGCTGATGTTCCGGCTCAGGACAAAGGCCAAGGTAAGGCCGATGATCGTGGCGACAATGGCCGAGATGATGAGCAAAGTGTTCATCAAGGCGTCGGTCGCCGCCGATTGCTTTTCGATATCGGCGAAACGTGAGCGGAGATTCGCCATCAGGTCCGTCAGGTAGGTCGTCATCGTGGTACTCAGTTCACCCTGCTTCGCTCCGACCGTATCCTGCTGCGTCAGCAAGGTGATATTCTCATTCAGGTATCCGATCCATATATGGACCAGTGCGATGGTCTCTTGCAGTGCCTTCTGCCGTCTGGGGGCAGCCGTACCGATGTCGTCATGCAATTTTTGAAAATCCGACACCAGCTTCGTCGCATCAGCTTGTGTTTCGCCACCAATTTCTACTTTCTTAGAAAAGTTCGGTTCGGCCATCATTCTGAAAAAATTGCGGCGTACCGACTGCACATTGGCAAGGTATTCCTCGACTCGGAGCATTTGATCGACAATCGTGCGGTCGACTTTGTCCACATCGCCCACCTTGGAGCTGGACTCATCAAGCCGTTCTTTGAAAAACACCATGCTACTCCCCGCCGACTCAATGACCTTAGCGGCCGTGTCCACCATATTGTCTTGAGCTTTGGTGCGAGCGGCTTCGAGCATATACCACTGGTCGTCTTCCTTGGCAAAATCCTCATAAGCCTTGACCAATTCCGGGTAAATCTTGGCGTTTTCATCGACGAATTTGCCGTCCATCCGCCCTTCGACGTCATTGATTTCCTTGTCGACCTCCTTCCGAGCTGTTTGCCTCGCGGGATCTCGGTAGAGCGTCCCGTTGGCGGAATGAAGCTGCGCCGTGTTGAGCAGGCGGCGGTAAAGCAGAGCATCGGCGAGCAAGTCTTGGACTTCCATCATCTGGGTCGTCGACCGTTGGCTCTCATACAAGGCATACCAGCCGATTCCTGCCGTGAGAATGAGCAGACCGACAACGAGCACGAAGCCCACAGTCAGTTTGGTTCCGATTTTGAAATTGTTTAACATTGGTTGGGTCTCCTGAATCTGTTTGATTCTATAAGTTACGGACGTTTTTACATTTTATGTAGGATACACAATTTAACTGTGAGTATGATAGGTCAATATCTTTGCCTCGTCAAGCAAATATGGGAAATTTCCCTCAAATATCTATGATACGACTTGGAAACGCCCTGTCGGATCACCGCCGCAGCACACAAAAAGAACAAGTGTGCCGAATAAGCGGAATAAATCGGCCAGTTGGCATCTCGCTCCACCGCTAAACGGCATGACCGGATTGATTCCCGTGTGCGACACTCGGTCTTACCGCCCCAAGCAAAATTTTCCACAGCCTAAGCAATTGTTTCCATTGCTACTTGAAAAATGACGAAACATACCATACAATTCTACAGTTCCCTTGATTGCTTCAGACTGTGACTTTTTGTGTCTTTTGTTCCCATGAGAGAAGCTGATTTACTACTTCGATCACTAGCCAAGGCGGAAAACACCGACTTTTTTCAACTGGACAAAAACGGCGTTTTCGTCTCCCACTCCGGCGAAGGCCTCATCCGCTTTCTCGGCATCGTCGATCCTTTGGTCGGTCAGTCGTTTTTCGATCTTTTCCGACAATACAACGGTGCGCTGGCTGCCGTAAAACAGACCCTGATCGGTGAAACGATGGCAACCACGGAGTTGTGTCGAGATCGCATCATCAAAATGAAGATGATCCCCGCTCGAAATGACAATGACGACATCGTCGGCGTTTTCGGTTTTGTTGCCGATCGAAGTGGACAGACGATTACGATGGGGTCGAAGGAATATCTGTGGCTTCAGGAAACTATTTTCGAGAGCGTTCAAGACGGCGTCATGGTCGTCGATGAAAATTTGCTGGTTCACCGGGCGAACAAGACCATCCGCAACTGGGTACCGGAGATGGTACCCAACAAATTCGTTTGTTACAAAACGATACGCGGACGCGAAACGCCTTGTGAAAATTGCCCGGTACTGCGAACGTTTCAGACTGGAGAAAAGTCTTCTTACACTCGCGTCAATCCGGCCATCGGTCGTATGGTGGAATCTACTTGCCATCCCATCATTGATCCGGCCACCGGCAAGCCCACCCTCGTGGTTGTTTGCATCCGTGATGTCGATGAGGAATATCGCCGCGAGAAGGAGCGTGTTCGTCAGGAAAAATTGCTCAGGGCTGTTCTGGACGCGTCCCAAGATGGCATTCTCGCCGTGTCCGACGGCGTGGGGCTACCCCATGCGAACGGAGTTTATGGCGTGTTTTTCCCCGGCTGGGAACAGTTCCGCTATAACATGCCCTTGGAAGACATTTGTGCGTTCTATGAAGACAAACTGTTCGACGCCGACGTGCTCGTCCAGGCGATCAAGGGGCTTCGAGAGACGGATCATCCCTGTGCAGGCATTCTCCATTTCAGGGACGGAAGGATAGGCGAATACACAGGCCGGGCCGTTTTTACGGGAACCGAAGATACTGGCCGAACAGAAGTTTGGACGATGCGGGACGTGACGGAAAAGGCCCGATACGAAAAATCGCTCCAGATCATGCAGAAGGTGATCAACAGCATTTCTATCTCAATTTGCTGGGCCTCCGAAGATGGTTACATCGTCTACGCCAACCCGGCGATGGCGAAAAACTTGGGGTATAGTTCGCCCGAGGACGTCTACGGCATGGGGGTTTGGGAAATCAGTATTTCTTACGATAAAAAATACTGGCAATCGTTCTGGCCAAAACTGCAAGAACTGCAAGCGATTCAGCTATGCGGAAACGTTCGCCGGAAAAATGGGAGCGAGTTTCCCGCCGAGCTGTATTGCGACTTGGTTGAACAGGATGGCCAGCAGTTCATGGTGGCCGGCATTTATGACCTGACCGACCAAGTGAACCGCGTGGCCGCCGAGCAGGCGTCGAGTGCGAAGTCCATGTTTCTGGCCCACATGTCGCACGAAATCCGCACGCCGCTCAACGGCATCATTGGCATTTCCGACTTGCTGTTGCGCACCGAGCTTTCTCCGAAGCAGAGAGAATATGTCGAATTGTTTCAGGATTCCGGCGTTTTTCTCTTGTCGCTTATCAACGATATTCTCGATTTTTCAAAAATCGAGGCGGGCAAAGTGGAAATCGAAGAAGTTGAATTTGATCTGCCGCAGATGCTTGAATCCGTGATTGGCATTTTGGCGGCTAGGGCTATGGATTATCATCTGGAGCTTTGCACGCTGTTCAAGACGGGCTTCCCACGAAAAGTTCTCGGCGATCCCGGTCGGATTCGCCAGATTCTTGTCAATTTGATGAGCAATGCCGTCAAATTCACCGAGAATGGCGGTGTGACCTTGACCATTTCTTGCACGACGTCCTGCTCGGCGGACAATGACGGCAAACCGGACACGCCTTGTCGGATTCGGTTTGAAATCACCGACTCTGGAATCGGCATTCCGAAGGAGCAAATGAATCGCTTGTTCGCTTCGTTCAGCCAGGTGGATTCGTCCCAAGCCCGCAAGTACGGCGGTACAGGCCTCGGACTGGCAATTTCAAAAGAGCTTGTCTATTTGATGAAGGGAGAAATCGGCGTTACCAGTGTCGAGGGGAGCAGTTCAACATTTTGGTTCGAAATTCCGCTGCGCTGCCCGGAGCAGCCGGAGCGACAATCCGGCATTTTTTTGAATGGACATCGTGCGTTGGCCGGTCAGAAAGTCCTCGTCGCCGGCGAAAACGCCGTTTTGCGTGGCGTGCTTCAAGAACAACTCCAGATTTGGGGAATGGAAGCCGTCGCGTGTGCGAAAAAAGAGGAAGCGTTGCAGGCCATGCGGCTCGCGGTCGAGGCGGGAAAGCCTTTCCGCGTGACCGTGGTCGATAATGCTCTCGAAGACGCTGATGGCTATGATCTTGTACGAGAGGTAAAGGGTTCCGAAGAATTGTCTCACACCTCCATCGTCATGCTCCAGCCGTTTTATGACGTGAACGGCACGGCGGAAACAATCGAGATGGGAGCCGTGGCCGACAAATTCGTGCATAAGCCGTTGCTAAGTGCCGACCTGTTTAACGCGATTCTTTTCGTCGTGACAGGCATGGAAACGGACATCTTTGGCAGGCCATCACGTAGCGAAGAGCCGAGACGAGATTGGGGCGTCCAAGGGAACAATCAATCGATAAAAAACGCCCCGGGAGCCTTTCCCGGACCGCCCGCCGGCGAGCAGCCCCTTGTCCTCGTCGCGGAAGACAACAAGGTCAATCAGATCGTTGTCGGTGAGATATTGGGCCAAGCGGGTTTCCGCTACGACATCGTCGAAAATGGAAAATTAGCCGTCGAGGCCATTGGAAAGACGCAATACGCCCTCATCCTGATGGACTGCCAAATGCCGGAAATGGACGGCTTTCAGGCCACGCAACTGATTCGTAACATGGAAAACGGCAAACACACGAACAAACCCGCCCATGCGAACCACATTCCGATTATCGCCCTGACGGCCAATGCCACACGCGAAGACGAAGAGCTTTGTCACAAGGCGGGCATGGATGCCTACTGTAGCAAACCGGTCAACGCCGCCCAGTTGATTAAAACTGTTCAGCACTGGTTGCCGGAATAATTCGGAATGCCCCTTATCGCCCGCTCATCAGCACGGCCAGCCAGCGTGTGTGTGTGCCGTTTTGCAGCACGATCTTCAGTACCATCGTCAGCGGGGCGGACAGAAACATGCCTATCGGCCCCAGCAGCCAGCCCCAAAAAATCAAGGACAGCAGCACGATCAAACTCGAAATGCCCAGCCCTTCGCCGAGATAGCGAGGCTCGACACCGTAGCCGAACAGAAAATTGACGAAAATCAGCCACGCCGTCGTCGCCACACTCATGCCGATCCCCTGATCGACCAAAGCCAGCAAGATTGGTGGAACGGATGCAATGATAGGCCCGATGTTGGGGATGTAATTGAGAAAAAACATCAGAAGCCCCCAAAGCACCGCATATTCCACGTTGAGAAACCAAAGCCCGACGATCGTGGCAATGCCTGTGAGTGCGCTGACGATGGTTTTGATCTTCGTGTAATTCCATGTATCGGCGGCGATTTTATCAAAATATTCGTTCGATAAATCCCGGCCGCCGAAGGCTTCTTTGACTTTCTCTGGGAATCGCGTCGCTTCGAGCAGCATGAAAATGACCATAACCACGATGAGCAGCGACACCGAGGCCGCGTCGAGCATCTGACGCACGCCGCTTTGAACGAAACCGAATAACGCATCAAACTGCACCACGCTCAACAGCGAAAATTTCTCGTTTTCAGTCGACGCCTTTTCTGCTACGGCACCGCTCGGCTCTTCGGAGGCGGCAGGCGTTTCCGAAACGCCTTTTTCCTCTTCCGTACTTTTTTCACCGGAAAAAAGGCCGGGCAAGGCCGACTCCGTCATTGCAAAACGGTCGACCGTGGTATTGACCCAATCATCGATGGTGGTGATGCCGGCCACGACTTTTGTCTTGTAGTCCGGCAGCCGATCCGCGAAATGGGTGAGCGAATTGCCGAGCACCAAAATAATGCCGAGGCCGAACAGGAACACGAGCGTCGACAACATAGCCAGTGCGACCATGTCGGACATGCCTTTCTGTTTCAGCCAGCGCAGCGGCGGCATGAGAATCAAAGCGAAGAACACCGCAAGTAAAAAAGGCGAGATCAGCGACTGCGCCGCTTTCAGACCGGCAAAAATGACGATGAGTGTCGCGGCGACCAAAAGAAATTTCGTGCCGGTGCCCGGTGGAGTCGTTTTGTCCATGATATTTTAGGGTTGGAAGCGTTTGTGCATGACAGTCGGTGTAATCCTGAAAGACGGTCGCAACGCCGACGGTGTACACCGGGGACTGTGTTACGTCCTGTCCCCGTCTTTTGTGATTGCGTTTGTTTTTGTAACACTCACGCTAAAACCGTTCAACTAGGATCAACGACACGCCGTGCGATTTCATGCGTTTGCTCATGTTGAAATCGTAATCGAACGAGAGGAAACGGCTTCGCGCTCCGTTCATAAAGATATTCAGACCGGCCCCCAGATTCATGTAGTCCCGTCCCAAATTGACGCCCCGGATATTCATGGTCGGCGAGCCGCCGTGCAAAAACTGGGCCTGGCCGCCGGGGTACGCATCGGTTTCAAACTGGTTGATGTACTGTGCTCGGAGCACCATCGACGTGAAGTCGGTTTCTCGCTTGAGCGTCGCACCGACACGCACGAAAAGCTGATCGTACTCCGCCTTGCCGTAACGCAATCCGAACATTCCGCCCGCCGGGCCTGTTTCACGATAGCCGTCTTGAGCCGTATAGTAGTAGTCCAGACCAAGCAGCGGGCGCAGAATGACATTGCTCCCGTAATAACGTGGCCTCGATATTTCCAGACTCATATTGAACGAATCGCCCGACGTGCTGCCGCTGTAGCGTTCCAAACCGAATTGTGCCGGATCGACAATGCCCATGTTCACAAAGCGGCGGGAATTGTACTCCTGATGCGCGTAACCAAAATAGCCATGCCAATCCGTACCCTGGTGATTCTTTTGAAAATACAGGCCCGCATGGTAATCCTCGGCCTCGACGCGATCATTGTTCTGCCACAGGTAGGGAGAGAAGTAGCCGAACAAAAATCCGATCCGGCCATTCAGCTGTTTCTGGAAATCCATGCCGAGTAAAAGCCCGGTGCGGGAAATGCCGTATTCATCCGAATTGCCGTCGCTCTTGATCTTCGACTGAACATGCGTGACATCGGCCCAAAAATTATTTTCCCCCATCATCATGGGAACGTCACACAGTGCCATTCCGTTATCAAAGTGCGGGTTCAAAATCTTGTTGCCGTATTCATCTTGGCCTCGGTACGTGGTCGGTCCCGCGCCTGCACCATGATTTTCCAGACCGGAAATCGCTCCGTAACCGTTATTGTAAATAATCGGTGCGGAGCTATACAATTCGCTCCCCAAACCCAAACGGTTGAACACCGTTCGATAGGGTGAATACAGACCCAACTGAAGGCCGTCCACGCGAATCGAACCGGCAAGCTGTTTCGTCGCCTCACGATACGTGTCGTCGTAAACGGTGTTGTCGTTTTCCGTGGTTTTGTGCGTATCCAATTTGACGATGAAATCTTTCAAGGGCTGCGGCGTGGAAGCCAAGGGGCCGAGTACGGCCAGCGAACCGGCAACTTCGGCCCTGTTCCAACTGATCCCCCGCACCACGGGCTTGGGGGGCGGAGGTGGCGGCGGAGTTCCGCCGTGCGTTCCCCAAGCCACCAAATTACCTTCGTCGTCAAGTTCATAATTGAAAGTCCACGTCTGGCCGTTGCCGTCCACGTAAGTAGTCGAACTGACATTCCCCGTAATTTGAATGCTGCCCGCTTCGAGGAACACAAATCGCTCTCCCTCATTGTAACCATCGGCAATGCCGGCTATTTCAAAGTGGGAATTGTCCCCAATGGTCACGGAGCCTGTTACGTCAATGATGTCCGCGTTCTGCATGTCGTTGAGCGTGACGTACACGATACCGCCCGAAATGTCCAAGTTGCCCGCCACGTTCAGATTCCCATTGTAAGCCTGAATGGCTCCGCCGGCTTGGATTTGGACATTGCCGACCGTGCCGTTTCCGCCTAGACCGCCGTTGGCGAGAACGGTCATTTTGTTCGCACCGGCAATGCCGCTCAAGTCGCCCTGATCGGCCACCAAAAGCCAGCCGTGGTCGACGTTCATGTTGCCCGTGAACGTCCGCTGATCGCTGTCGATTTTCAAAACGCTGTCTCGGATTCCCGTCGTGCCGATTTCCGTAACGCCAAAAATCTGGACGATGCCGTCTCCGTGGAGCGTGGCGTTCAACGTGCGTTCGGGGCTTTCGGAAATGCTGGAGAGCGTGGATTGATCGATGGTCAGATTCGCTCCGGCTGCAACGGCTACCGTGTTACGTAAACTGTCGGAATTGCCGATCAGCGTGCCTTCCTTGACATCGAAATTGCCTTCAAAATTTTCACTTGACCCCGTGATGCTCTGGATATATTGCCCCGCTTTTTCAAACGTTCCCTGCCCGGCCAACGACCCGGTAAAAATTTGTTCCGTTGTCACGGCCTGACCGTTGACCGTGAGTTTTCCGTCGATCTGGACGTTTCCATTTCCGAGGAGCGCGCTGACGAAGTTTTGAGGGCGAGTTAGTTGCAACGTCCCCGCCCCGTTGACTTCCAGCGTTTTTCCGGCATTGCCCGGATAGGCCGCATCGGTATTGTCGAGGTAATAATCCATGACTTCCGTGCCGCTGCCGACGTTGAATTTCCACGGCATGTTGGGATCGTTCGGATCGAAATAAACCCAAACGTACAACGTGTAAATTTCGTTGCCGCCAGCGTCAGTTTGCATACGGACTTCTTTTTGGAGTTTTGTCGCATCAAAGTTATTGCCGGTAATCAAGCCGTTTTCGACGTAGTCGAGGAGTATGCTTTCTCCATTGGAGTCCATCAAGGAAATCAGGGCATAGCCGCCCGTGTCGGCCTCGGAATCGGAAATGAAACTTTCCATACTAATCAAAATCCGTCCGTCCATGTCGAGCACGGTTCCTTGCAGACGTCCAAAATCGTTCACTCCGGGCGTGCTGTCCTGGTTGAGGGCGACAATGATCGAGCCGCCGCCTGTCACGGAAATAGCTGAACCGCTGATGTCGCCCAAGTTGCCCGCACCTAGGCCGAGCTTGAGCGTTCCACCGTCGACGGTAACATCGCCCCGAAAGCCGGCTGCATTGCCATTGAGTTCGACGTAGCCCGGACCGAGAACACTCAAAAAGGTGTCGCCCTCCGCTCGCGTCACCCCGGACAGAGCGGAATTGATGAACAGTTTCGAGTTGGCGTCGGCCAGAATTTCCCACGTAGAGCCGGCGTCCAAAAAGACGTCGTTCCCTCCGTTGGACGTGCCCGCCGCGATGGTGACATTGGTCGCAGCCGTGCCGTCCGTGCCGCCGAGCTTCATGGTCAATGTCGCATCCTCGGCCACGTAGATCGCGCCGCCCTTGCCGCCAGCTTTATTTTCTGCAATCGTCGTCGTCGAACCTGCCTCAAAATGCAGTTGTGAAATGCCCTGCACGTAAAACGCGCCGCCGTCTCCGGTTGCTTCATTTCGGGACAGGGTTGTCACACCGCCGAACGCGATGACGGAATCCTCAATATAAAATGCGCCGCCGCGACCCGCCTTGTTGCCGGTGAGGTCGGCTCCGGCTTTGAAATGAAAACCCGCCAGCGGATCATCGGGATCGACCGTGCCATTACCGATGGTATAGATCGCGCCACCACTGCCGTTGAGTGCCGAGTTGTTTGTCAGCGTCGCTTTCGTCTCAAAATGGACGATGTTGCCCATGTCGGCGAAAATCGCGCCACCGCCGCCCCCCGCATAGGCTTCGCTGCCGTCGGCTGCCGCAAATCGAGCGATATTGTTCACGAAATGGGCCTCGGCGAATTGCAGTGCGGAAGATTCAATGTAGATCGCTCCACCGCTGCCTGCCGCTTCATTCCCAGAAAACGTGGCCTTGGCCGTGCTCGTCCAACCGTATTCCACCGGATCATTCGACGGCGAACCGATGCCGGTGAGAAAGACGGCCCCGCCATGCCCTAAGCTGCCGGCACCGGCCACGGCTTTATTGTTCTCGAAAGTTACATCGCCGCCGAAATTAAAGATGGCCGCGACTTCGCCGAAAATGGCTCCACCGCCGTACATTCCGCCTGTCGCGGTGTTGTTTCGGAAAATGACGGGACCGGCGGAAATGACCTGACCTCCGGTGTTATAAATGGCGCCGCCGTCCCCTTGAGCGGCTTCATTGTATTGGAATGTCGCTCCTTGCAGGAAATTGAACTCACCGCCGCTGAGATAAATGGCCCCGCCACCATCCATACCGCCGCCGGTCGTGGCTTTATTACCGCCAAAAGTGGCCAACTTTTCAAAACGAAAAATCGAGCTAGTCGAGTAAATGGCTCCGCCGGCCAGCGAAGCGGTGTTGCCAAGATTTTTCGTGCGGTCCGCATCGGCCTTGTAACCGAAAATGGCCTCCTCTTTGAACGTGGCCGCGGAGTCGTTTGCATTGATCGCCCCGCCGCTCCCGGAATTGTTCGACTCCGGCTCAAAATCGTATCCCGCCGCGTTTTTTGTGAAGGTGGCAATGCCCGTCACGTCAAGCGCGGCATCTGTATCCAAATACAAAGCACCGCCATCGCCCATCGCTTGGTTTTCCGTGGCCGTCAGCGTATCGGAAAACGTTAAAACCGTTCCTTGTCCGTAAATCGCCCCTCCGCCACCGCCCAGCGACTGGTTCGCTTCCAAATTCGCCGCCCCGGTGACCGTTAAAAAAGTTTCTGGATTGAACAGGGCAAAACCTCCGCCATCGCTTTCCGCTTGGTTGGATTTCAGGGTCAACGCGCCGCCGACCCGTATATTGCCCTGACCCGACATCGCTATCACATACGCCGCTCCTCCTGAACTATAACTGTAGTTGTCATGCAAATTTGCGTTGGCTCCGAACTCCAGCGTGCTGTCCTCGACATAAAACGCCCCCGAATCGGAGTAGCCGCCGCTGATGTTTGCCGCATCCCGGAACGTGAGGCGACCTCCGGTGACAATGTCGATGACAAACTCATAAATTTCGCCTCCTGAAGGCGTGGAATCGTAGCGGATCGATCTGCCGCCCGATGTAATCGTGATGATCTGGGCCATGATCGGATCATCCAGTCTGAAATCGATTTTTGCCTGATCTTCGTCCGTCATCGTGCCTGTCAGATTCGCCGACAAACTGACATCCCGGTCGCCGGTTGCGTTCAAGGCGTCCCAGAGGGCATTAAAGTTTCCTACGGACTGGGCTTGCACCGTTTGACCGGCAAGCACGACAACGAAAAAAAGAAAAGCGAATCCGTATCGTGGTTTCAAAGACAGCAAATTCATGGTACTTTGTGTGCGTATCGTTTTTTCGGAAACGTACTGAACAAGGACATCCGATGGCCTACCCGCTTCTATTATGACTCCGGCGGGGAATGGTCGGAAATCGGAGCCGTTCTGTCAAGAGCATTTTTGTGGAGATTCTTTTTTAGCGGTGAGTCTTTACTTTTCGCAAACAGCCCATGCCCACCTATTTCATCGCAGGAATTGACACGGCAGTCGGTAAAACCGCCGTGACGGGCCTGATTGGACGCTGGTTCTTGCACCGCGCCGCGAATGCCGATACGGCGGTATGCACCATGAAGATCGTTGAAACCGGCGTGGCAGACGGCGAAATGTCTCACGATATTGTAACGCACCGCCGAATCATGGGCATCAAGGCACTTGACGGCGACCGTGCCGGCACGACCTGTCCGTACCGTTTTCGTTTGCCGGCCTCGCCGCATTTATCCGCCGCGCTCGAAAGTCGGGAAATCGAACTACAAAAGATCGTTGACGCTGCGAATGAATTGCAAAAGACTTTTGACATTCTGCTCATCGAGGGCGTCGGCGGTTTGCTCGCACCCTTGTCTCAAGATGTTCCGGCCATTGATGTTGTGCAGACGATCAAATCTCCGGTGATACTCGTCACCTCAGGCCGCTTGGGCAGCATCAACCACACGTTGCTTTCACTCGAAGCCTTGACAGCCCGGCATATTCCCCTGGCTGGTTTGGTGTACAATCAATTTTGTGACACATCGGACGACATTCGCCGTGACACGTTTGACTTTTTTCGCCGCCACCTCCGCAAAATCGGCCACCCGGACGCTATCGTTGAAGTGCCCGCCTTCACGCTCGATCATCCGCCGAACATTGATTTTTCCAGTTTGATTCGATGAAGGATATTGAGCAACTGATAGAATTTGACCGGCTGCATGTGTGGCATCCTTATGCCTCCATGTCCGATTCCCTGCCGGTTTATCCGGTGCGTTCCGCAAGAGGCGTGCGGATTGAACTCGAAGACGGTAGGCAATTGATCGACGGCATGTCTTCTTGGTGGTCGGTCATTCACGGTTACAATCATCCTGTTCTAAACAAGGCCGTCAAAACGCAACTTGATTTCGTGTCGCATGTTATGTTCGGCGGCTTCACGCACAGGCCTGCCGTGGAACTGGCGCGAATGCTCGTGGCCATCACGCCGTCCGAACTGGACAAGGTTTTTTTCGCCGATTCCGGCTCGGTCGCCGTCGAAGTCGCCATCAAAATGGCGTTTCAATACTGGAAAGCCATCGGCGTCCAGGGACGGTCAAAGCTGCTGACCGTGCGTGGCGGCTATCATGGCGACACGTTCGGAGCCATGTCCGTCTGCGATCCCGTCGGCGGGATGCACTCGCTTTTCACGGATGTTTTGACGCAACAAATTTTTGCCGAAATACCGCGATGTCGCTTTGATGATGAGTGGGACGAATCGTTCATCGACGACGTGAAAACGAAAATTGCCGCGCATCGCAGCGAGGGAGGGCGAAATACGATTGCGGCCATCATCATTGAGCCTATCGTGCAGGGCGCAGGCGGAATGCGATTTTACAGCCCCATGTTCGTGCGCAGGCTTCGAGAGCTGTGTGACGAAAACGACATTCTGCTGATTTTCGACGAAATTGCCACCGGCTTTGGGCGAAGCGGCAAACTTTTTGCCCTCGAACACGCCGGTGTCGTGCCCGACATTCTCTGTCTTGGCAAAGCACTGACAGGGGGCATGATGACGCTGTCGGCGGTGCTGACCACAGAAACATTGTCGCACGGGATCAGTGCTGGCCAATCCGGGCAGCCGGGCTTACTGATGCACGGACCGACATTCATGGCAAATCCGCTGGCTTGCGCGGTGGCCAAGGCCTCGATTGACCTGCTGCTTTCCCAAGACTGGGCAGCAAAAATCAAACGAATCGAAGCGATTTTGAAAGAGACCTTGGAACCGGCAGAATTATTTCCCAACGTGGCCGAGGTGCGGGTACTCGGCGCGATTGGAGTGATCGAAATGCGAGAGCCTGTGGACGTGGCGGAATTCCAACGACGCTGCGTGGCCGCCGGAATCTGGGTTCGGCCTTTTGGAAAACTCGTTTATTTGATGCCGCCCTACGTTATCGAAGAAAACGATTTACGAACATTAGCGAAAACGATGTTGCAAATTGTGGAGTTTGCTCCCTGACCGTCACTTCTGCATGATGAGCCACAGGCAGAGAATGCGGGTCTGAGGTCGCCATCGCAGCGAGTTTAGGGGTAATTTGCCATGTCATTTTCCGTGTGCGGCAAACTTTTTCCGAAAATTCTAGCCAAAACGCTCATTTTTCCCCTTGCACGATTTCGATTATTGTGGAAAATGGCGGCCCGACAGGTTGCAATCGTTGTAACTTTTGTCCCAAAAAGAAATTACAGTAAGAAAATCGCCACGAACCAAGGTATTTCTGAGGATTGTGGACGAACAGTAATTATGAGCACCATAGAACTGAAAAAAAGCTCTTCACAGAATAAAATGTCGGCTTCCGAGAAAAATTCGCTTCACAACCTCCGTAATATCGGTATTTCGGCCCATATTGACTCCGGCAAAACCACGCTTAGCGAGCGTATCCTCTACTACACGGGCAAGTCGCACCGTATTGGCGAAACGCATGACGGCAATGCGACCATGGACCACATGGAACTCGAACAGGAACGCGGCATCACAATTGCCAGTGCGGCCACAAGTGTGAAATGGGGAGATTACTCCATCAATTTGATCGATACGCCCGGTCACGTCGATTTTACCGTTGAGGTGGAACGCAGTTTGCGCGTTTTGGACGGGGCGGTCTTGGTACTCTGCTCCGTCGGCGGCGTTCAGGCTCAGTCGATCACCATTGACCGGCAAATGAAGCGTTATCAAGTCCCCCGACTTGCCCTAATTAACAAGATGGACCGTGTCGGTGCCGACCCGGAGCGTGTCGTCAAGCAGCTTAAGGAAAAGCTCGACTGCGACGCGGTTTTGATGCAAATTCCGATTGGCAAAGAAGTTAATTTCGAGGGCGTCGTCGATTTGATCGAAATGAAAGCCATTTATTTCGATGGCGATCAAGGCGAAAAAGTTCGCTACGGCGAAGTACCCGATGGACTTCGGAATCAAGCGAAGGCGGCCCGGCAGCATCTTTTGGAAGCTCTGTCCATGTTCAGCGACGAACTCATGGAAATGCTGCTCGAAGAAACGGAGCCGGAAATTGAACTGCTGCACCGCGTTGTTCGCGCCGCCGTTTGGTCACGGCAACTCACGCCCGTTTTCTTGGCCACCGCGTACAAAAACAAGGGCGTGCAGCCGCTTTTGGATGCCATTGGTCGCTACTTGCCCTCGCCTCTGGACAACGACAATTTCGCTTGGCGTTACGGCTACGACCAGAAAGACCTGCAAAAAGATACTGCCGACGAAGCCCGAATGCCGCTCGCCGCCGATCCGCAAGCCCCGACCGTGGCGATGGCCTTCAAAATTGTCGAAGACCCTTATGGCACGCTGACGTACATGCGAATTTATCAGGGGTCACTCAACAAGGGTGAGACCTATTTCAATCAACGTACCGCTGAAAAAGAGCGAATCAGCCGCATTTTCCGAATGCACGCCGAGAGCCGTGAGGAAATCGACGTGGCCGAGGCGGGCGACATCGTGGCCGTCATCGGGTTGGACTGCTCCAGTGGTGATACTTTTTCTTCGGAGAAAAATTTCTGCACGCTGGAATCCATGTACGTGCCGGAACCGGTAATCCAGATTGCCATTAAGTCCAAAGCAACGAAAGACGCAGATCGGCTCGGCAAAGCTCTGTACCGTTTCCGCAAGGAAGACCCGACCTTGTCCATTTCCACCGACCCTGAGAGCGGCGAAACGCTGATGGCGGGGATGGGCGAGTTGCATTTGGACGTCTACGTGGAGCGAATTCGCCGTGAATACAAGGTCGACGTGGAAACTTCCGCCCCGAAAGTCAATTACCGTGAAGCCCCGACGATGGCCATTGAATTTGAAACACGCCATAAAAAGCAATCCGGCGGGAGCGGCCAGTTCGCCCATATCTGTGGCAAGATGGCCCCGATTCCTGAAAACGATGAAAGCGGCGAAAATTTCATTTTCGAGGAAAAAATTGTCGGCGGCGTGATTCCGTCCAATTACATACCGGCCATTGAAAAAGGCTTTCGTGGTTCGCTGGAAAAAGGCCCCGTGGCCGGTTTCCCGGTGGTGGGGCTGAGCATTTTGGTCAATGACGGCTCTTTCCACGCCGTCGACAGCTCGGACATTGCGTTTAGAATTTGTGCTCAGACGGCGTTGCGTGAAAATTTTCCCCGCATGAAGCCGACCCTGCTGGAGCCGGTGATGAAGCTGGAAATCGAATGTCCGAGCCAATTTCAGGGCAATGTGGTCGGCGATTTGAATTCGCGCCGCGGCCTGATCAACGTCACGGAAACGGTCGGCGCAAGCTGCCGAATCGACGGCGAAATTCCGCTGGCCGAAACATTCGGTTACATGACCAATCTGCGGAGCATGACCCAAGGGCAGGGCACGTTCTCGATGGAATTCCTGAAATACAAAAAGGTTCCGAACTCGATTCAGGAAGCGATTATCAAGGAACGCAAAGAACAAGCGAAAAATTGATTGACAATGCGCACGGAAGGACGAACACCGGTCACCAGCCGGCGGCTTGTTCAACACTCGAAGTCCTATGTCCGCAGAGAGATGCAAAACCCTCCGACCAACACGCACGCAAGGAACAGTACCAGCAACGAGATGAAAAACGGAGCCGAGACCGTTTCCATTTTTTCCGGCTTCGCCCCGATGGTCGTTTCTTCCAGTCGCATTCCTTCGACCTCCTGAGTTTCGGACGCGGACTTTTGTGCATTCAGGGCTTGGGACAAGGCCGCGTGGTAAGCGTTGATATCCGGTGCGTATTGGCCGAGAAAGGCGTGCAATTCGGCGTTGCCGCAGGTGTCTGCCGAACATCCGGCCCCGTGTTTTTCGACCATTTCAACATGGAGTTCAGCCAGATTTCGCACGACATCTTCGGACGGCTTCCACATGCCCTTGCGGATCGTTTCCAACATGATTGACGTCAAGTCCTGAAGCTCGTAAGGGCTTTTCTCCTCAAAGTAGGCCTTCATGTCCAGACCATGCTTGTCTTCGACATAGACCCGGTAGGTTTCATCCCAAAGCGTTTCATCAATCGTGCCCGGCTGGATATAGTTCCATGCCTGCATGTTTCGGACAGGTTCGACAAGATCGGCGGCTCCCTTGGCTCCTTCCTTTTGCAAGCCTTGGATGAATTTCGGATTCCAGATCGTCGTTCGCGCCTCTTCCCGGATGGCCCCGATGGCCGTCGTCGCGCGTGGGCGGGAACCGTTACGTAAATCGCTGAACCAGACTTCGGGGTCTTTGCCGGTTTTTTCACGCACGGCCAGAGCCAACGTGTTGAACTCGGAAACGTGATCCAAACTCAACGGCCCCCAAGTGTTGGAACTACGGGACTGGAGCATCATATCGGTTCCTTTGAGTTGAGTTTCCAAAAGTCCTTGCACGGGCATGCCCCAGACTTTGCCGCTCCGATAAATGCCGTTCATATTCTGGATATACTGATCGGCGACGCGGCCTGCGTCTTCGACTTCACTCCGCGAAACCGCCCCCATGATTCCTGTGCCGTAATTTCCCGTTGGAGAGCCGAAAATCCTTGCCGTCGCGTAGTCGCGTGCCGACGCCGCCGAATGCCCTTGCCTCTTGAGCGTCAATTCCGTGTCTTGCGTGTTCAGCTTGACGAAGTTCGGATATTTTTCATCCGGTAAAGACGAAACAAGGATCACAGCCTTGTCCAAAAGTTCGATTCGGGAACTCGCCGCATCACGAAATTGTCCTGACGTTTGAGCCAGAATGTCGATTCTCGGTCGGCCCAGTTCCTCGGAAGGAATCACCTCGACATCGTAAACGACGCCGCGCGAATCACGCTTCGGCTTCAGGCCCAGCAGGTACAAAGCCTGAGCTAGAACGACACCGCGAGTCCTGATGTATTCGCCACCCCAAAGCGTGCAGGCAATCCGATGCGGATATTCCCCGCCGTTTGAAGTCCGATAATCCTCAATGATCTGATCCGTCAGTTTTTGTGCGATTTTATAGGACTCGACGGTCGGCGTCTGCTCAATGTCGATAGAGGCCATATTGCGCCCGGTCGGTACGGCGTTGGGGTTGATGATCGCATCGCCTCCGGAAGACGGTTTCACGTAACCGCCGCCCAATGCCGTCATCTGGGCATCCAGTTCGGCCTGTATCGAATCCCGGAGATTTTTCGCATGACGTGTGATCGCGTCGAACAACGCAAGCGGTTTGTTTTCCGGCTCTTCTTCAGGCACATCGATGGCCTGTCGCATGGTTTGCTCGCGTGTCGAGTCGGTCGATTTCACAACTTCAGGCCGCCCCGTCGCCGGAATTTCAAATATGTCCCGCCGGATGTTTCCCGAAAGGACTTCGCCGACAAACCAATTCAGCTCATCATTTTTCCCTTGACGCTCCTCCAAAGGCCAATCGGCGATTTTTTCGAGACGGCGCACTTCGTCAATATCTTCCAATCCCCGATTACCGAGCATGGCACAAACCGTATCACGAATTTGCCGTTCCGTCCACGGGCGTCCGATGACATGCAAGCCGTCGGTGATGTCGGCCTGCTCAAGCGAATGCAGGTATTCGTGCAACGGCTCCAGCTTGTCGTTCGGCAGAATGAAGTTTTCGTTCTCCGGCGGGTTTTCTTCATACCCGATTTCCTTGAACAAATCGTTCGAGCGAACAAGTTCGGTGATCGACTTGAGAATTTCGACTTTCAGGGCGTCGCCTTCGACGGATTCGTAGTCGTAAATTTTCGTACTCAAATTTTTCATGTCGCCGTGCAGTTCCGCCCTAGTGAACGGTGGCGTCAGGTGGGTCACGATCACGGCACTGGAGCGGCGTTTGGCCAGCATCGCCTCGCCGATGTTGTTGATAATGTACGGATAAATGTGCGGCAAGTCACCGGTCAGGATCGTCGGCCAGCAGTGGTCGCTCAGGACGAGCGATTTTCCTTTGGTAAATTCGAGCGAGCCGTGCGTTCCGTAATGGACGACGGCATCAGCCTTGAATCCGTTGCGAATCCAGAGATAGGCTCCCAAATAAAAATGCGGCGGCGAACGGTCCGTTCCGTGGACGGCAGTCGATTCGTCGGCTTTTTGTTCTTCCGACGTCTCCAAGTCTTCCGAATCCGCTTGGAGAATGGCCGTCGACGGCTGTGGCATGATCACGACGTTGCCGAATCGGATTCTTGTGACGAGAAGATTGGGCTTGCCATCTTTCTGTACGGACATTGCCTTGCCCGGTGCCGGCCCCCAAAGATCGAACAGGGCGTTGCGTTCGGCTTCGGGAACCTCCGAGGCAAGCCATTGAAGATAACGCTCCGCGGGAATAAATTCAGGCTGTCTGGTCTCGACAAATTCCTCCATGCTGCCAACCGCCCACTGACCGATGGTACGTCCTTGCTGTTGAATCAACGCTTCGAGTTCTTGGGAGGTTGCCGGGAAATGTTTGCCGAGATCGTAGCCTTCTGCTTTCATGCGGGAAAGCGTGTTGTAAAGCGACTCGACCGTATCCAAGCCCGCCCCGCTTAAGGCCGAATGACCGGGAGCCTTGTAATAAACGATGGCGATTTTCTTTTCCGCGTTCGGCTTTCGTTTGAGCGTGATCCAGTTTTCGATGCGCCGGGTCAACATATCGATGCGGAAAGAAATCGGTCGCCGAAGCGTGACGCCGTCCTCGTCGGTTTCCATCGCGGCAATCGCCGTCGGCTCGATGACGCCGTCCAGTTCCGGTAAAACAATGGCCATGCTCTGGTATCCGCCGGTCATCGCCGTCGGTTCCTTGAGCCAGTCCGCTTTCTGTTCCTGGATGTTGATCGCGCTGAGGCAGGGGATGTTCAACCGACTTAGCAGTTCAATCGCCGGATCGCCACCGGGTCTGCCGATGGGAAAATACAGGGCGAGGTCGGGCATGCAATTTTCGAGCATTCGCAGGCGTTCGCGGCCCATGTAACAGTAAACCCGCATTTTTTTCGCAATGAGTTTCTCGACCAACTCGTTCAAGGCCTCGCGTTCAAGCGTGTTGTAGGCATTGAGAAAAACTCCGAACAGGACGACCTTCGGCGCCTCTTTGGGCATGTTCGGATAAAGCCCGTCGAAGTGTTTTTCGTAATCGTCGAGGTTTTCAAATAATTTCGTCCCGAACAGAAAATACCCTTCCTTGGGCCGTTTGGCCACATTGGGCACGGCAACGCGATGCCCTTTCAGTTCGGACGCGACACGCTTGAACATCGCACGAAGGTTTTCCACGTCGTCTTCATTCATGTACTCCGCGATTTTCTTTTGAAGTTCCTCCGGCATGTTATTCATGGCGCGGGTCGTTTCGCGGGTTGCCGAGGAGACGTAAATTGCCGTTCCCGCCGCGTTTGCCTTGGCGACGTTGGCGATTTCCTCATCGCTCGGCTGCCAGCCCATCCCCCGCAAAAACAAAACGTCATAATTTTCGAGCGGTGCCGTCGCCATCTCTTCCATCGGAATGCGATGCACCGAATAGGGCGTACCTTCGGCGGCCTCCTTGTAAATGAGCCAATCGGCGTCGCCCCGCATCGTCGTCACGCCGATCCGCATCGGGTAGAGAAAGCGTTGAAAGAAAAGATACGTCCCTCCCACGAAGACGAGAAGAGCGACAAGTGTGAGGAAAATGGACAGAAATTTTTTCATGGTTGTTCGGGAATCTCCTTGTCGGCGGGCACGTAAACGACGCGACCATCCGGTAGACGGTATGCCTTGCCCAGCAACTCGCCCTGACCAGTCCCGGTTTGATCGGTTGCCTCGTAGTGTTTGATTTCCTCGCCTTCCTTGACGATGATTTCCATGTCGGGCTTGCCGGGATTGGTGATGACCGTGTAATCCTTATCTTGAAGCAGAGTCCGGGAATCTGGAGAAAAGAGACCAAGGCGACCATGAACGCGACGGCAAACACCATCGCCACGTCGAACAGGTTGGCCAGATTGCCCATCGGGTCAGCGGTCTCTTCCGCCGTATCGAGCGTCCGTAAACGGTTTCTGATTTTTCGTTGTGGCATTTCAATGCTCCTTTCCCGGTTTTTGCTTTTCCAAGATCGATTCGGCGAAAACGTTCAGCAGAATCGCGTCGTCCCGATACCAGCGTTTCCGAATGCCATGAACACCGCCGCAAATCAAACCGATCAGAATACCGACGACCGTCGTTGCAAAAGCGATAATCAGGTTGGCCGACAGTTGGGCCAAATCTCCCTCGGCCAAGGCGAGCAAACCGGGGCCGAGCGGGATAAGCGTTCCCATCAAACCGAGCGATGGCCCGATGCGAACCCATGTTTGCAGCTTTTCCAGTTGCGTCTGCCACGAGGATTCCGTTTCCGCAACGATTTTATCGACGACGAGCGTGCCGCGATTCCCGGAGAGAATCCGGTTGACGGCAATGGCCAAGCCTCCCCCGCCGCTCGATAGCGATGTGATGGCGTTTTCGGGCGATTCAAGCGTTTCCGAGAAATGACGGCGTTCTTTGGCAAATCCGAGCCGTTCGGTCAATTCTCGGATCATCCGACCGAAAAGGAAGCACGCACAACAGGCCGAGCATGACGGGAATCAGCAGAGCCGTCGAAATCAGGGAAAAAACGTTCGTCAGGCAGGTTAAAGCGTCAGTCATCGTTTCGTTTGATTAGTTTATTAAATAATGTTTTTTGGAACGAATATTCCGGCGAGGATGAGAAGGATGAACATACCCGCAATCGGCGTCATCCCCCACGGATCGGTCGAAATCCAAGTCGCTTGCCAGTTCATTTTCTGCGTAAGGCAGGGAATCAGCACGGAGGTCATCAAAAGAAAACACCCGATCAAGAGATGCAGACCGATCAACTGATGGCGTTTGAACCAAAAAACCAGCAGGAGAACCCAAAGGGTCAACAGGCCGCAAATGATGGCTCCGACCCGCAGTCCGACGATTTGAGGGCGAACGTCATTCGACTCCATCAACAGATTCTGCTCGATCCAGACTAGAAACAGGAGAAAGACGGGAGCGGGCAAGGCCATGACAAACCGGATGAACAGCAATTGACACCAGTGAACGATCCGATCCCAAATCCGGTGGGAGCATTCGGCGGCCTCGGCTTTGACGGACTCCTTGACGGAAAGAAAGACCGTAATGCCGATCCAGAGAATTTGCAGCGTCGCAAGCGTCGTGAGCGTCTGCGGCATCATAATCCAGCGTTGAAGTTCGCGTGGGGAATGCGAATC
>QMCD01001197.1_pt1 | contig 27416 bp, 23 predicted proteins | sample 1821841 | NCBI WGS metagenome assembly QMCD01 (sample SAMN01991225, study PRJNA193472) | Termite gut metagenome, whole genome shotgun sequencing project. | isolation source: worker | host: Macrotermes natalensis | reverse complement strand
CCGCCTGTGGAGCCGCAGCCCGCCGCAGATGCGTCGATGGGCGGTGGCGACATAGCAGCCCAGGCAACCGCAATCGCGCCTTAACCCCTAAAAAAGAAGAAAGAGTTGCCGCAAGGGCGCGGCGGCTCTTTCTTTTTGTATTCCGCAGGCGGTTAAAAGCTATGGGTATTCCTCTATTTCACAAATGAACTGCCGCGATTGCAATCGGTGTTATTAGTATGGTCTTGCCCTGCTCTGCCCTCCGCGCTGCCTCACCCAAACAGAAGCGTCCTGCTGTCCTTTATCCCAAAGAAATCCGTTATGATCTCCCTCGTTTTCTCATAGACCGCCTGCCGGGCCTCCTCCACATCCTGCCGCTTAGCGAACGCCTGCTCGTATGTCTGCCGCAGCTCCGTGCCCACATTCACCTTGGCGATACCGTTTTTTACGCCCTGCCGGATATACGCCACATTCATGCCCGAGCCGCCGTGCAGCACAAGCGGTATGCCCGTCGCTTGCTCAAGCGCCGCCAAATGCTCGATGTCAAGCCGCGCCTCCGGCTTTTTCCGGTCCTTCAGCCCTTCCGCTACCGCGCCGTGGATGCTGCCCGCCGCGACGGAAAGCCAGTCGCATCCGCTCTTTTGCACAAACTCGCGCGCCTGGCCAACGTCGGTAAACCCCTGCTTGGATTTGAATATTTCCTCATACGGCGGCATCTGCCCGCTTTCATGGCCCATCACCGACCCAAGCTCCGCTTCAAGCGGCAGCCCGGCAGCGTGCACCAGCGCCGCCGCTTCCTTCGTCTTTTCTATATTTCCCGCAAGGTCGAGCCGGGACGCGTCGATCATCGCGGACTGGTAACCCGCCGCAATCGCGCGCTTTAGTATCGCCATATAATCCACTTGCAGGAAATCTTCGTCGATCACCGGCACATGGTCTAAATGCAGCAAGGTATGATCAGGCTTTGCGTATTTTGTATATTCCTCCGCCACCGCTTCCAGGCTGCCGGCCGACATTTTTTCCCATTCCACGCGGGCCACCTGTATCATCACCACGGAATTCTCATCAAAAAACGCCTGCGCGATTGGCTTTACCATCGGGATATACGGGATATTGCACGCCGGGATCACCGTTTTCTTTTTTCTCGCTAAAAGCATCGTCTCTTTTGGGTTCATACTGTTTTCTCCTCCAATGAATACGAATATATTGTCCGTCAAAAAAAATAACAACACAAATATTATACTACAGAATAAGTGTGTATGCCCGCTTTTTCTCTGCCTCTATTGTCTTTTATTGCGCCGCCAGCAGCCGCTGGAACAATTCTTCGCTCATAGGGCCGCCATATAAATCCCCCTGCCCCAGGTCACAGCCCGCGCCTTTTAAAAGCGCTTCCTGCCCCTCTGTTTTGATCCCTTCATACCGCACTTTCATATCGACGCTTTTCGCCAACCGTATTATGTGCGTCAGCATAGCGCGTTCTTTTTCGGAAAGGTGGATATTGTCAAAAAAATCCTTGTCCATTTTCAGCACATCCACCGGCATCTTGCAAATGATCTTCAGCGGGAAAGCGCTTGTTCCAAAATCGCCCACAGCAAACCGGATACCCAACCGCCGGAGTGAACGCGTTGAGCGGATCAGCTCCTCCGCCTCGCTTTCACCCATCCCTTCTTCCAGTGTTAGTTCAAGGATGTAAGGCGGTATGTTGTACCGTTTTATCTGTTCTTTCACCTTTGCCACAAACTTTTTGTCGAGCATATTCTTTTCCGCGATGTTGATCGATACCGGCACAAGCGGTTTGCCTTCCTGCCGCCATTTGAAAATGATCCGACACACCTGCTCGATCATAAAATCAGCGATTTCGCGGATAAGCCCGTTCTTTTTGGATAGCAAGGCCGTGCCGCGCGCCATCTCTATGTTTCCAGGAGGGCGGCGCCACCGCACCAGTAGATCCGCCGCTACCACTTTACCGGTTTTAAGGTCTACGGTTGGCTGCATATTCACGACAAGCCTGTCTTCCTTCAGCGCTTCCCTAAGGGCGGCTTCCGCCTCTTTTTCGTAGGAAACAGGGCCCAGGCCCGCTTCAAAGTCCCCATGCTGCGGAACTGTCGGCTCCTCATTTATCTTCATAGCATACATACCTCTGTCTTTTATCCCAATCCCCAAAACAAGGGACACAAAACACACGCCATTTCATATATACCCTTAAAAAATGAGTTTACACAGAATAATTTACAAAATTTATAAAATTATGCAAGCAAATTACTTTATTTACAATATTGGATAACTGCCGGAAACGGCGGGGAAATATATCATTTTTTCCGTAAGCGCGAAACAGCCGGCAAAGCCGGCTGTCTCCAAAATAATAAAAGGGTGGGGATTGATATATCTTAATTGCTTAAGATATGAATACATTCTATACCACAAAAGTAATAAATGCAAGCAGTAAATTGTGAATAATACGTTAATAATTTGCGAAGTCGCTCCATTTTTTGTAACGAAAGGGCCTTTACTACTATTTTGGTGGAGTAATTACAGTAAATTATTTCCGTTCCTGCGCCGAAGTTTCATTCTCCGCAATGCGGGCAAGGGCTTTTTTAAAAGCCTTTCGTTCTTTAGGCGCAAGGCAGGCAAGCGCCTCTTTGTTGCTTTCTTCTATCACGCGCAAAATATCGCCACGAAGCGCCACGCCCTCTTTTGTGAGGTACACGTTCACGCCCCTTCGGTCGTCTTTACTGTGCTTTCTTTTTGTCAGTCCCTTTCTTTCCATACGGGTTAAAAGCCCGGTGATGGTGGACGCGTCCAGCCCCCCCATTTCCGCCAGCCTTGAAGGCGAAAGCCCGTCTTCCTCCCACAAAAAATACAGTATCATATATTGCGCGGGCGTTACGCCATACGCTTCAAGGTTGCTTCTGAACAGCGCGTTCACCTTGCTTTGCGCCTGTGTGAGCTGGAAATTGACGCAATCTTCAATTCTCCTGTATTCCTCTGCCTTCATACGGCCATTATAGCTTTGCGCCAATAATACCGTCAAGCAAAATATTGCTATGCATATTTTCCAGGCTGTCAATAAAGGCACGACATGTCATCGCATAACCACGCGACCTCGGCGAATCGGTTATTCTGCCTCGCCCGCGTGGTTATGCGATTCCTTGCACCTGGGCCTTTCTTGACAGCCTGCGTAGAGTATCAAATTTTTACTGTATTTTAGGTTTTTTGACACTCTGCAAAATATTGCTATGCATATTTTCGTGTTGCAAATTATTTGTATGAAAATTATAATGGAAAAGCATGAATAGATTTCCGGAAAGGAAAACGCGATGGACTTTAAGCTTAACAAACAGCAGAAGCTTATGCAGGAGTTGTTTCGGCGGTTTGCGGAGACCGAGATAAAGCCGCTCGCCAGGGATATGGATGAAGCGGAAGAATATTCTATGGAACTGCTCCATAAAATGCAGGCGCAGGGCTTTTTTGGCATCCCCTTTAAAAAGGAATACGGCGGCGCGGGCGCGGATACGCTTTCATACACACTCTGCATAGAGGAAGTGAGCAAGGTGGACGCAAGCTCGGGCGTCACGATCTCCGTGCATACGTCGCTTGCCGCTGCCTGCATTCATGATTACGGAACGGAAGAACAGCGGCAGGAATATCTGTGCCCGCTTGTATCCGGGAAAACGGTAGGGTGTTTTTTCCTGACAGAGCCGAACGCAGGCAGCGACGCTTCCGGGTTGCAGACAAGCGCCGTGCGTGAAGGCGACGAATATATATTGAACGGTTCCAAAATGTTTACGACAAACGCAGGTTTCGCGGATACGTTTATCGTGATTGCCGTAACGGATAAGGCGCAGGGCAGCGAAGGGCTTTCCGCGTTCATCGTGCAGCGCGATACACCCGGGCTTTCCATTGGCGCAAATATCCCGCGCATGGGGATCCGCGCGGCGAGCAACTGCGAAACTTCGTTCGAGAATGTGCGCGTGCCCGCGAAAAACAGGCTGGGCAGCGAGGGCGCGGGTTTTTCCATCGCCATGCACGCGCTGGACGGCGGCAGGATAGGCATAGCCGCGCAATCTGTGGGCATCGCGCAGGGCGCGTTCAACGAAGCGCTCCAATATGTAAAGGAAAGAAAACAATTTGGGCGGCCCATTAACGCCTTCCAGAACACAAGGTTTCAATTGGCGGATATGCAGACGAAGATAGACGCGGCCCGGCTGATGGTGTGGCGCGCCGCCACGATGAAGGATAACGGGGAAAACTACGCCACCGCCGCCGCGATGTGCAAACTGATGGCGTCTGAGACGGCAAACGATGTGACGCGGAAATGCGTGCAGCTTTTGGGCGGTTATGGGTATTCGCGGGAATACCCAGTGGAACGCATGATGCGCGACGCGAAGATCACGGAAATCTACGAGGGGACGAGCGAGGTCATGAAAATGGTCATCTACGGTTCCCTCAAGTCGAAATAGCCAGTATACGCAGGGGGGCGCAACGATGAAAATAGTAGTGTGTATCAAGCAAGTGCCGGATACAAACGAAGTGGAGATCGACCAGGAGACGAACACGCTTATTCGCGCGGGCGTTCCGGCCATCATAAACCCGGACGATAAAAGCGGTATCGAAGCGGCGCTTACGTTGCGCGGCCAAATAGAGGGCAGCACGGTAACGGCGCTTTGCATGGGCCCGCCGCAAGCGGAAATGGCGCTTTTTGAAGCGCTATCCATGGGGTGCGACGACGCGGTTTTAGTGAGCGGGCGCAAGTTCGGCGGCTCAGATACGCTCGCTACCTCCACCATTCTTTCGGCGGCGTTAAAAAAGATCGGTTACGACCTTATTATTACGGGCAGGCAGGCTATCGACGGCGACACGGCGCAGGTTGGCCCGCAGATCGCCGAGCACCTTAATATCCCGCAGGTAAGCTATGTGGAGGAGATCGAGCCGGAAGAAGGCGGGCTTATTGTGTTGCGGCAGTTTGAAGACAGATACCACAAGCTTCGCGTCAAATTCCCCTGCCTTTTAACCGCCATACAGGAGCTTGCGCAGCCGCGCTACATGACGGTGGGCGGCATTGTGGACGCGGCGCAAAAAGAGGTGCGGGTGATGGATTTCGATTCCCTGGCGGACTTGCTCGACCCCGCCGCGATCGGCCTTTCAGGCTCGCCCACAAGGGTAGTCCGTACGTATACGAAAGAGCCGAAATCGCAAGGAACCGTGCTCACCGGGCTTACGCCGGACGAAGCGGTGGACGCTATCATGGCGCGGCTGCACGAGGGCCATCTTATATAGGATAGGGGAAAGGGCAGACATGAGCAAAGACATTTACGTAATGATAGAACAGCGGGATGGCAAGCCGCTTGCCGTCGGCTACGAACTTTTGGGCGAAGCGGCCAGCCTTGCGCAAGACCTTAACCAGCGGGTTGTAGCCATGCTGCTGGGGGACGGCGTCTCCGGCTACGCACAGGAGCTGGTGCAGTACGGCGCGGACGAAGTGGTGGTTGTAGACGACCCCTTATTGAAAGAATATATGACCGAACCGTATGCCAAGGCGGTAACGGCGATCATTAAAGAACGGCAGCCGGAAATCGTGCTGTTTGGCGCGACCTCTATCGGGCGCGACCTTGCCCCGCGCATTTCGGCGCGCATTAAAACGGGCCTCACGGCTGATTGCACCGCGCTTTGCATCGACCCGGACACAAAACTTTTAAGGATGACGCGTCCCGCGTTCGGCGGCAACCTGATGGCGGTCATCGTGTGCAAGGATCACCGGCCGCAGATGGCGACAGTGCGCCCCGGTGTAATGCAGCCCATGGAGCGGGATGAAACGCGCACCGGCACGATAGAAAACTTCCCGGTCGCGCTCGGAAAGGCCGACCAAACAGTGGAACTGTTGGCGGTCGTTAAAAAAACGAAGAAAGCCGTGGACGTCGCGCAGGCAAAATGCCTCGTCTCCGGTGGGCGCGGCGTGGGCGGCAAAGAGAACTTCGGCCTGCTCACAGGCGTGGCGGAAGAACTGAACGGCGAGGTTTCCGCTTCGCGTGCGGCGGTGGACGCAGGATGGGCGGCAAAGGAACGGCAGGTTGGGCAGACGGGCAAGACTGTCCGCCCGGAGCTTTACCTTGCGTGCGGTATTTCGGGGGCGATCCAGCATGTCGCCGGTATGGAAAACGCGGGCCTTGTAATCGCGATCAACAAGAGCGAAACAGCGCCCATATTTGGCGTGGCCGACCTTGGCATTGTGGGGGATGTCCACGCTATATTGCCCCGATTGCGGCAAGCGATAAAAAAAGCAAAAGCGGAGGGGGTGCGTTATAAAGCGCCCTCTGTGGAACAACATATCGGCCTGGAAAATGTGTTGTATCACACAAAAGGCGGCATTGCTTATTTAACAATCAACCGGCCGCGGCAATTGAACGCGCTCAACCGCAACACTTTGCGCGAAATCGGCTCCATCGCGGATAAGCTCAAAGGCGACGAGTCGGTAAAAGTGCTTATTGTGCGCGGCGCGGGCGGGCGAGCGTTTGTGGCGGGCGCGGATATCACCGAGATGCGGGAAATGAGCGAGCGGGAGGGCAGGCAAATATCCCTCGAGGCGCAGGAAGTATTCAGCAAAATAAAGGAACTGCCGCAGATCGTGATCGCCGCGATCAATGGCTTCACCCTGGGCGGCGGCAACGAACTTGCGATGGCCTGCGACATCCGCGTCGCAAGCTCGCGTGCGAAATTCGGGCAGCCGGAGGTCAATCTGGGCCTCATTCCCGGATTCACGGGTACACAGCGCCTTTCCCGCCTTGTGGGCGACGGCGATTCTAAGAAGATGATCTTCACCACCGAGCGGCTGAGCGCGGAAGAAGCGCTTAGGATTGGCCTTGTGAATGTGGTCGTAGCGCCCGAAGGGCTGATGCGCACCACGCGCGACCTCGCCATGAAGATCATGGGAAAAAGCATGAAGGCCGTGCGGCTCGCGAAGCAGGCTATCAACGGCGGCCTGCCGCTGACATTCAAGCAAGGGTTGCTTGTGGAAAACGATTGCTGGACAAAGTGCTTCACGCCGGAGGGCGACGGGCATGAGGGAATGACAGCCTTTGTAGAAAAGCGGCAAGCAAATTTTAGTGAATAATCTCATTAAATAATGGTTTTATAAATTAAGCGGTGGTGAATTTCACCAGAAAACGAGGAGCAAAAATGGAATTTATGGAGTGTGTAACAAAAAGGCGCAGTATACGCAGCTTCACGGCTGAAAAAGTGGAAGAAGCGGTGCTCAGGCGGGTCGTGCAGGCGGCTTCCTATGCCCCAAGTTGGAAAAACTCGCAGACCGTGCGGTATATCGCGATAGAGCAAAAGGAACTATTGGAGGAGATCGCGCAGCATTGCGTGATGGATTTTGAATACAACAAGCGGACGATACGAAACGCGCCCGCGCTTATACTGGTCACAACCGTGGCAAACCGCGCGGGATATGAGCGGGACGGGTCCTTCTCCACAAGCAAAGGCACACACTGGGAAAGCTTTGACGCGGGCGTCGCCACGATGGCGCTGTGCCTCGCGGCGCAGGAGCAAGGACTGGGCACCGTGGTGATGGGCATATTCGACGAAGAGAAAACAGACGAAGCGGTGGGTATCCCCGTGGGGCAAAAGCTCTCCGCCATGGTCGCCATCGGCTATCCGGACGAACAGCCTATCATGCCAAAGAGAAAAAGTGTAGATGAGCTGTTGACGGTTATAAAATAGCGTAAGGAGTTAAAATAAACATTAATATGTTAATATGTTTCGCATCCGGCGGTGCAGGAAAAAATGACACGTTTGCGAAACATCTTTCCCCTGCGCCTCGTCTAATCAATAACTAACAAAGAAATAGCAAAGAACCAAAGGAGTGTATGGTATGTCAAATTTTTCTCGGAGCACAACGGTAAAGAAACAGGCAAGATGGATATTTTGGGCTATGACGGCATTGTTCCTGGCCGTGTTCTTATTGGGCGCGCCCGCCGTCGCAAAAGCGGAGGGTGGGCTGGAGATGACCACCGCTTACCCCGGCGTTACGGCAAAAGCCGGTGAAAACGTGAGCTTCGACCTTGCGCTCACAAACGCGAACGTTGTGCCAATCACGGCGGAGCTTTCGGTAACTTCCCTGCCGGACGGATGGGAAGGCTATTTTGAAGGGGGCGGCAGCAATATAAGCAGCGTTACCGTAACGCCCACCACGGCGGAAACGGACCCCGCCGAGGCGACGTTCAACCTCACGATCCCCGAAGACGCCGCGGACGGCGACTATTCGGTAACGCTGCGCGCGGATGCGGGAGATGGCGTCGCCTCCACATTGAACCTGTCGCTTAACGTAAGCGAACTGGAGCTTTCGCAGGGGCAATTCACCTCGCAATATCCCGAGCTTGCCGGCCCCGCCGCCGCAACGTTCAGTTACACGCTGAACCTTTCCAACAACAGCGGCGTAGACCGGTCTTACAGCTTACTCTCACAGGCGCAGGAAGGCTGGCAGGTAGCGTTTAAGCCCGCCGGTGAAATAAACCAGATCGCCAGCCTCACGGTGGAAGCGGGCAAAAGCCAGGCGTTGGACGTCACGATCACGCCGCCCGCCACGGTCACAGCCGGGGCGTACACCATCCCCTGCGCCGCCGTTTCCGCGGATGAAACATTACAGACAGAGCTTTCCGTAACCATCACAGGCTCGTATGCCTTAACGCTTTCCACGCCCAGCGGCAACCTCTCACTCGACGCTTATGCGGACAGGGAAACGCCCGTCACGCTTGCCATCGCCAACACGGGCAGTGCCGACCTGCAAGGCGTGGCGTTAAGCTCGTCTGTGCCGGAAAGCTGGAACGTGCGCTTTGAGACCGCCACGATCGACACACTGCCCGCGGGCACATCGCAGGAAGTAACAGCCTACATCACACCCGGCCCCAGCGTGATCTCCGGTGATTATGTCGCCAGCATTACGGCAGGCACAGCCGGCGGATTTCCGCGTTACAGTGAAGACGCGCACATCCTGGGGCATCGTGGGCGTCGTGATCATCGCGCTGCTCGCGGTCGCGCTCGTACTCGTGTTCCGCAGATTCGGGAGACGGTGACTATGGCGGAAAAACAGGCTATGATACAAACGGAAGGGCTGACCAAAAAATACGGCGAAAAAACAGCCGTGAACGAACTGAACCTGACCGTAGCAAGGGGCGAGGTTTTCGGGCTTCTCGGGCCAAACGGCGCGGGCAAGACCACCACGATACTGATGCTGCTGGGACTTTCCGAACCGACGGCGGGCAGCGCGTTTATAGATGGAAAAAACTGCACGCGCAACCCTATAGAAGTAAAGCGTATCGCTGGTTACCTGCCGGATAACGTCGGCTTTTACGGTGATATGACAGGCCGGGAAAACCTGTGCTTCACCGGGCGGCTGAACGGGCTTTCCGAAAAAGAAATCGACGAGCGCGCCGAACGATTTTTAGAGCGCGTGGGTATGGCTTACGCCGCCGACCAAAAAACGGGAACCTATTCCAAAGGCATGAAACAGCGCCTGGGTATCGCGGATGTACTGATGAAAGACCCTAAAGTGGTTATATTGGACGAACCCACACTGGGCCTGGACCCGGAGGGCATACGCGAGCTGATGACGCTGATCCGCGAGCTTGCCGAACGCGACGACCGCACCGTTTTGATTTCCTCGCACCAACTCCACCAGATTCAGCAAATATGTGATCGCGTGGGTATTTTTGTGAGTGGTACGCTAATGGCATGCGGCAAAATAGACGAGTTGTCGAAGCAAATCGGGCAAAGCGGCCGCACCACGCTGGAAGTGGCGGCGGCCCCGGACGACAATAAGCTGAAAGAAACACTGCGCGGGCTTCCTGCTGTGCTGGACGTTACGCGCGAAAGCGGCCATTATTTGCTCACCGCGGAGGGCGACGCAAGAAAACTTGTGGCGGATACACTTTGCGCGGGCGGATACTCCTTGCTGCATCTGCGGCAGCGCGGCGGCGATTTGGATGAAATATACCGGCGCTATTTTGAGGAAGAGGGGGCATGAGAATGGAAACAGTAGTCGAAAACGGCAAAGTCCGGCCTCGGGAAAGGGGCGGCGGCGCAGGCGTTTACGCGCTGTACCGCAAGGAGCTTTCCGACCACATAAAAAGCAAACGTTTTTTGATCATCATCGCGCTCATTGCCATAACGGCGATCGCCAGCCTGTACGCCGCGCTGGGCGGGCTGCCCGCGGTGCTGGAAGAAGCAGTGAGCGATTCGGTCTTTTTAAAGCTGTTCACCACGGGGAGTGGCTCCATCCCGTCGTTCGTGTCGTTCATCGCGCTTTTGGGGCCGCTCGTTGGCCTTACGCTGGGCTTTGACGCCATCAACGGGGAACGGTCACGCGGCACGATGGGGCGGCTGGTGTCGCAGCCCATCTACCGTGACTCCATTATAAACGGAAAATTCCTGGCGGGGCTTACGGTCATATTCATCATGGTTGCCTCGCTCGGCCTCATCATCAGCGGCGTGGGGCTCATCGCGACAGGCGTTGCGCCCTCCGGAGAGGACGTGGCGCGCATCCTGGTATTCCTGCTCTTCACAGGCGTATACATGGCGTTCTGGCTGGGGCTTTCCATTTTGTTTTCCGTGCTGTGCAAGCATGCCGCGACTTCGGCGCTGGCTGTTATCGCCATCTGGCTGGTCATGGCCATATTCATCAGCCTGCTTGCCGGTATCATCGCGGACGGCCTGCACCCCTTGACCGATACGTCACCCGCAAGCGCCCAGTTGGAAAATTACATGACGGAAATAGGTGTGAGCCGCATCTCCCCCACCAACCTCTACAGCGAAAGCGTATCCACGATACTTGACCCCGGTATCCGGGCGATCGGCATAGTCACGCAGGAGCAGATATCGGGCGCGATCGTGGGCAACCTGCCCCTTTCGGAAAGCCTGCTGCTTGTATGGCCGCACCTCACAGTGCTCGCAGCCATGACGATGGTTAGCTTTGTAGTGTCGTATATCTGCTTTATGCGGCAGGAAATTAGGGCAAGTTGATTGTACAATAGAGATTAGACGTTTTGCTGGTGGAAAAAATTATTATTATCGGCGGCGTAGATGTTGGTTCACCGGGCGATACAGACTTCTTATGTTGATGGGTTCAGCCATTCCCGCGCTACGCGCGGGAATGATCTCAATAAAGGCACGACATCTGCGGCGTCATCGCATAACCACGCGACCTCGGCGAATCGGTTATTCTGCCTCGCCCGCATGGTTATGCGATTCCTTGCACCTGGGCCTTTTTTGACAGCCTGCGCAGAGTATCAAATTTTTACTGTATTTTAGGTTTTTTGGCACTCTGTCCATTCCCGCGCTACGCGCGGGAGTGGTGATGGTGGGCCGTTCGTCACACGAACGGGGAAAAATAGAGGAAAAAGAGAGGTGCCCGGCGGGGCAAGGGCGTATCACATAGCACGCCGCCGTGAGTGGAACAGAGAAATCAATGCGGATTAGCCACTCCCAAACATAAAAAATGTTTGAAATATGGCGCGTTTTTTATTATACTGATACTGAATTTGCAGGCAGCGCACTATCATTATAGCGGAGGTCGCTCTATGCTTTGTCCCCATTGCGGAAGGGCGCTTTCCGCCGGTGCGGTTTGTGATTGCCGCCTACAGGAAGACAATCCCGGCGAAGGCAGGCTGCCCTCCCAGTCCTATGGCGGGCAGCAATACCGGCGGCAGCAGGCGCCGCGCGACTTAGGCCCTTATACGGCAGATCGCCGCAAAAGGCAGGAACCCGCGCCGCCCCGGCCGAAAAACGCCCCGGCTGTTTTAGGGCTGGTTGTGGCACTGGCGGCCATTGTCCTTGATATCAGCTTGCTCGGTATTCCCAGCGTGCTTGCCATCGTGCTGTCCGCCGTCGGCATGTGGCGTGCGAAGCAAAACAGGGATGCGGGTTACGGGCTTGCACTCGCCGGCCTTATCATCGGCGTCGCCGTGCTTGTTTGTACCATCATTGTTTATGCGACATGCGCTTCTTTCACCACCGGCTCCGCTTCCCTTTTATCATGTTCCGGTAGCAGTTTCGAGTACAGGAATGTGGTGTAAATATAGGAAAAATATGAAAGTAACGAGGTGACCATTATGTTCTGTCCCAATTGCGGAAAACAACTGAACGAAGGCGAAACCTGTACATGTAGGCAGGAAAACACATTCCAGCAGGATCCACCGCAGCAAGACCAGCAATACCAGCAATACCAGCAGTACCAGCCCCAACAGGATCAACCGCAGCAAAACCAGCAGCAATACCAGCAGTATGGCCAGCCGCAGCAAAACCAGCAGCAGTACCAGCAGTATGGCCAGCCACAGCAAAATCAGCAATACCAGCAATATGGCCAGCCGCAGCAGCAATACCAGCAGCAGTATCAGGGCGGCGCGGGCATAGACGCGGGCCCGATAAACGGGCTTGCTATCGGCGGCTTTGTGCTCTCGTTAGTGTCTATCTTTTTAAATCCCTTCTTCCTGATTCCGGGAATCGTCGGTATTATTTTAAGCGCACTCGCGATGAAGCAATGCAACGAAACAGGCCAGAGCGGCAGAGGGTTTGCCATTGCCGGGCTTGTGATCAGCATTATTACCACGATAATCTACGGCATTGTCTTTATTGTAATAGCTGCCGCGTGCAGTACGGGTTTTGGCGCTCTCGGCGCTTTGGGCGCGATGGATTATTTCTGGTGAGATGGCGCACCGCAGATAAAAAAGGAGCCGCAAGCGCGGCTCTTTTTTATTTTACGCTAATAAGCCTCCTGTTTGTAGGTAAAACCGGTCATGAAAAAACTGCTTATAAAACTATTGGTTTTCAGATAGTAGCCCCGTGCCGTCATAAGGCCCTGTAGCTCCTGCTTCAGGTAATCCATTGCGGCGCGCAGCTCCTTCAGGTCGTTTTGCAGCACTTCTTTTTCCGCATCCGTGAAGCTCGCGCCCTTTTGTTCGAGCACGCGTGTTAATAGGTCATATTCGTTTTGCAGCGTTTCCCGCTCGCTTTTACAAAATACGACTTGCTCATCAATATCGCCGATAAGCCTGTTATACTTCTCCGTTAATACTTCCTGACCGGGCAATACTTCCTGGCAATCCAGCATGGTAATCACTTCCTTTTCTATTTCTTTCGATGCGGAAACGCCGCACAGTATTATTTTAGTGCGCCGTACTTTCTGTCCTTTTTAGTGTACCCAGATAAAGGCGGATATTCTTGCCCCGCTAACGCCGGCCGACCGCCCTTTGCATTTTTCCGGAATGACTGCCGGTGTTTTTCCCATTACTTATCGCGATCTCCCTGCCTTTTTTCAGCATGGCAATCTCTGCTTTTTTTGCGTCCGTTTCTTTTAATTCCAGCTTCATTCTGTTCATCCTGTTCATCGTTCGTGCTCCTTCATAGATATCACCCGGATCGATTTCCATGAAATAATACCTTGATCCAATAGCAACACAGCGTCAACACAACACCGCTCATTATAATGGCAGTGTGCTATTATTATTTTAACCAGCTTCCGCTAGTCGAAACACGCTAATTAAAACATGTAATAATAACTAAATTTAACGAATACTAACGAAATATAAACAATCATGTGATGATATCCATAAAAAAGTGCTATTATTGCATGAATTCTTGGTTTTAAGCACGATATAACGTTTATAGTTAATATGTTACTAGCAAATAAATTTAAATAATACGCATTCCAAATAGAAAAACCTAAAACCGAATTTTCTATTCAGCCTATGGTTGCGCAAACCGGCTTGCCGGTTTGCATGGAATGAGGTATTGACCGGCTTTCCCGCCCGGAAGCTCTTCTTCGAAGCGCAGTGGCCGGGTAAAATTACAACGCAGGCGTTTTTTAATTGGAAATGGTATAAAATGCTGTTTTCGGGACATTGCATAGTTCGGAGGCTACTTCACGTGAACCCAAAAAATAGTAACGTAAAAAACAGCAGTACTAGGGAAACGCAGGACAGTAAGCGTTACCAGCTCGATCAGCTTAGCTATCTGAATGCGTACGTTTATTTCAGCGATACGGAAACAAGGGAAGTCGTTTATTGCAACGACGCGTTGCGCGACCTGTTTCAGATCGGGGAGTATCAAGGGAAGAAATGTTACGCGGCCATTTACGGGGAAACCGAGCCCTGTTCCTTCTGCCCGCTTTCCGAGCTGCTCGACGGCAGGCAGGACACCGTTGTGTGGACGCTGTTTGACAGCGAACGGCAGCGGTATTTCAGAAGCTATAACACGCTGATCAAAGACTATGGCTCAAAGACGCTGCATATGCAGTGCTCTTTTGATACGACGCTTTCGGATAATATCCGCGTGGAAGACCAAAAGCGCGCCTATACGCTGTATCATATCGCGATGAATTTTATCACACCCCGCCCGTTAAGGGACGCGATTCGCAGCTCACTTTCGATATTGGGCCACTATACCGGCGTCTCCCACATACGGGTTTTTAAGGAAACGCATGAAAACAACCTGTTTGAATGCGTATACAACTGGCAAGAGAGCGGAAGGGCGCAAAGTATGGGCATCGTGCTCAATTCGGATGTGTTCTACGCCCTTATTAACGGGGAATGCGTCGTTGTGGAAAACAGCTTTCCAAATGTGGAGCGCAGGCGCCTTTCCGAAAAACTGCGGTCAAATTATTTTATCTGCGCGCCTATTCGTACAAAAGAAGGGTTGTGGGGATTTTTAGAGCTGGACGCGGGCATGAGCGTGCGCCACTGGTCGGCGGAAGATGTGAGCACCATCGCGACCGTTACGGATATCCTTGCATCCGGTATCAGCCGGACTGCCACCGAACAGCAGCTTTACACCACGCAGCGGACGCTGCGCGTTATGCTGGATAATGTGCCCTCCGGTATTTTCTGGAAAGACAAGAACGCCGTTTATCAGGGCTGCAATAAAGTATTCGCCCGCTTTTTGGGCTTGCCGGAAAAGAGCGTGCTGGAAAAGACCGATTACGAGCTGTTTAGCGGAGACACGCTGCGGTTTTTGCTGGGCCCGGATAAAGACACGCCGGAACAAAACGACAAGACGGTCAGGCACACCGGCTATGTGAACGACCGCAACACCGGGAAGAAAAAGTGCCTCAGCATGACAAGGATACCCGTGGCGAACGAAATGGGCGACACCGCCTATATCCTTGGCATATTAGATGATATCACACAGGAATCGGAAGCCAAAAAACAGATGGAGCTGCGCGATAAGGCACTGAAGCGCGCCATCAAGGCGGAACAGCAGGCGAACCGTGCGAAGAGTAATTTTATCTCCCGCATAAACCATGAAATGCGAACGCCGTTAAACGCCATATTGGGTATGACGCATATCGCCAGAGATACGACCGACCTGAAGAAGATGCAGCACTGCCTGGAGAGGATAGAAGCGTCTTCCAGCCACCTCCTTTCCTGCATCAACGACGTGCTGGACCTTGCTAAGATTGAATCGGATAAGCTCGTGCTCGAAAGCGAGGACTTTTGCCTGGAAAAACTTCTCTCGAACCTATGCAATGTGCTCTCCGTGAGCGTAAATGAAAAAAACCAGAAGCTCGCGATACACATCGGCCCGGACGTTCCCGGGAACTTTGTGGGCGACGCGTACAGGCTGGGGCAGGTTATAATCAACCTGCTTTCCAATGCCGTAAAATTTACGCCCGAGGGCGGCGAGATTTGCCTGGAAGTGCAGGCGACGGCGAACGATGACGATCATACGGTATTGCGCTTCTGTGTGCGGGATAACGGGATCGGCATGAAAAAGGAAGCGATAGACAAACTGTTTCTTCCTTTTGAGCAGGCGGATAGCAGCATCACGCGGAAATACGGGGGCAGCGGCCTCGGTATGTCCATCGCCAAACAGATCGTAGACCGCATGGGCGGCGCGATCGAAGTATGGAGCAAGCCGGGCCGCGGCACAGCCATCAGCTTTACGGTAGACCTGCAAAATTCAGCAAAGGACGAACGCCCTAAGCTTACCCGGCGGCTAAAAGGGAAGCCGTTAAGGCTTATCTTGTTCGACCCGGATGTGAAGGGCGTGGATACGCTCAGGCAGGCGGCGGGGAGTAAAGCCTCCATCCACCATGTAGCCGACAGGCAGGAATTGCTGGCCGCCGTCGCGGAGGGAAGCGAACACACCCATCAGGCCGTGTTCCTTGATATTATGCAGGTGTTCCAAAATGGCGACAACTTGCTGGAATTGATACAGGAACGCTTTGGGGAACAAAAGATCGTGCTCATCCTGACCACGCAGCAACTTGATGCGTACGATGAGATCGTATCTTCGCATAATGTGGAAAAACTGCTTCACCGCCCGTTTTTGCCATCCGCGTTTATCCAAACGGTAAACGAGCTGTTTGAAAGCGTTCCGGCGGATGGTAAAAAGAAACCCGCGATTGAAATGTTTTCCGGCAGGGGGGTACTTGTGGCCGAAGATATCGATGTCAACGCCGAAATCATCAGGGAATTTCTGCAAAAGCACGGCGCGCAGGTTTTGGTGGCCAAAGACGGTAAAGAAGCCGTCGAATTGTTCACAAAGAAAAAGCGGTCGCTTGACCTTGTGTTGATGGATGTGCATATGCCTGTGATGACCGGATATGAAGCGGCGCAGCACATACGCGCGGTCAACCCGAAAGTTCCCATTATCGCAATGACGGCCGACGTGCTTACGGAAGACCTGCAAAAATGTATCGACGCGGGGATGAACGACTACCTGACAAAACCGATAGATTTTGAGCGAACGACGCGCGTATTGCTTGAGCACATGCCCGCGCGCCGCCAAAGCACCAGCGAAAAGAAGCAGGATATTTCGCTGATCGATGATAAGGAAGCCCTGGCAAAGATGGGCTGCACCGGTGAAACCTACCAAAAACTTTTACAGAGCTTTTTGGAAACGCCTTACCGCGTGGGGTTACAGTTTGCGTGGCAGTTTAAGAACATGGACCGGCTTCGGTTCCTTGTGCATACGCTTCGGGGCACGGCGGGCAACCTCTCGTTAAAAAAACTGGTCGAGGAAGCAGGCATCTATGAAGAATCGTTGGACGCCCGGGGTTTTGAAAAGCAGGCGCTTGATAAATTGCTCTATTGGCTCGGCAGGACGACCGTCGCCATAAAGAAAAACTGTAAACAGGAAATTGTGTTATAGTACTATAAAAGCATAGTAAAAAGTACGGGATTGTAAAAATACCCTTCGGGTGCCTATCAGGTATTCCTTTGGGGTCAAGGTATCCCTGCGGGATGATTATATGCCTCCGGCGGCTCAAGGATGCTGCGCTCCTTGAGAATCCTCGCTTTCAAAATGATGCCCATTTCAATTAGTCGTCATTTTTCCAGTGAATACTTTCCCGTTCCACCCTTTCTGCGATTAACATAAGAAGCAATAAGAAACCATGGTTTTCATCTTCTATATGATATTTTCGAGATTCATTGCCATGAACATAACTTACATTGTTTGCGAAAAATTTATTCAATGCCTCATACGACAATAGTAGGCGAGCAAAACTCGATCTTTCAAATGGGCCGGGATATTTTCTTGATAAATACTCAATCAAATCTTCGCTATCCATATGCTCTTCGATTGTTTTAATTGACTCGTGCTGGCCGATCGAAATCAAGTAAACAATGATAGTTTGGAACGTACCTTAGGGCATTCCGCTGAAGCCTTGGCGTTGCTTTGGGGTTCTTAGGGGCTTGCCCCTAAGCCGCCGAAGGCGGAATACTATAAATGCGCCGCAGGCTCCTTGACCCATGAGGAATACCCAAAAGCAAACGCAAGATATTTGTATAATGTAAATACGGGTTCGTATTTGGACGGACATATCTAACCGGGGCACAGATAAACCTTGTTAAACGGTTACCCACAAGAGGACAAAAACGTGCGCCCGCATTGATCAGCGGTTACTTAAAGCAGTTTTTCCATTTGGTATTAGTATGAATTGAATTATGCCGCGTTTTCGTTTATGATTGAATAACAGAGAAAAATTGAGGGGTTGTATTCATGCTGGAAAAACTAAAAGAAGAAGTGCTGCGCGCAAACAAGATGCTGCAAACGGAACGGCTGGCAATCTTGACATGGGGCAATGTTTCGGCGCGGGATGAAGAAACCGGGTATATCGTGATCAAGGGGAGCGGTGTGGAGTATGCCGACATGACGGCGGAGCACCTTGTTACCGTGAAGCCGGACGGGACGGTTGTGGAAGGCGCTTGCCGCCCCTCTACCGACCTAGCCACGCACCTTGTGCTGTACCGAAGCTTCCCCTGCGCGAAGGGGGTCGTGCACACGCATTCCCCTTACGCGACGGTGTGGGCGCAAGCGGGGCAAAGCATCCCCTGCTACGGCACGACGCACGCCGATTACTTTAAAGGCGACATCCCCTGCACGCGGGCCATGACGCCGGAAGAAATAAACGGCGACTACGAGCGAAACACAGGCGAGGTGATCGTAGAGGCCTTTAAGGGGATCGACCCCGCTTCCATGCGCGCGGTGCTGGTGCAGTGCCACGGCCCGTTTGCGTGGGGCGATTCGGCGGAGGACGCCGTACACAACGGAATCGTGCTGGAAAACGTTGCGATGATGGCGCTGCGGACAAAGGTAAACCTCGGCGGGGGGCAGCCGCTCATTTCGGATGACCTGATGAAAAAGCACTATAACCGCAAGTTTGGCCCGGGGGCCTATTACGGACAGCGATAGCGCCTCTTTTCGAAATATAAGAAAAACTGACTGCGGGCAGGCGGAAAAAGGGGGAGCGGACAGGTATGAGGTGGGTAGACCGGCTGGCCCTGTATGTGCTGGGCATATTGCTTTTAACGCGGCAGGAAATCGACGCCATGTTTGTTATCACAGTATTGGCGGCGGTGGCGGGCGGGTGTTTGTGCGGCTATTTCACCGGTAAACTGCCAGTTGTATTTGTTTGCGCCGGGTTTTTCGTGCTTTCTTTTCTACAACCGCTGTTATTGCTGTTTTGGCCGGTGTTTACATATGAAATATTTTTGCGCGGTCTCTACCCGGCGGCGGCGCTGCCCGCCGTTTGTCTGGCTGCGCGCATAGGCGCGTTCGGCGGGTTTGAGATTGCCCTGCTTTTGTTTGGCATGGGGCTTGCGGTCTGCCTCGGGCTGCGCGGGGCAAGGACGGAGCGGATGAGAAAAGATATGCGCGAGCTGCGTGATACAGCGGTGGAAACGCACAGGACGCTCGCCGCGAAGAACAAGGAACTGATGGCGGCGCAGGGGTATGAGGTGCGTATCGCCACGCTGCAAGAGCGCGGCCGTATCGCGCGGGAAATACACGACAACGTAGGCCATATGCTGGCGCGCGCCATACTGCAAACGGGCGCGGTGCTGGCGACTGCCGGGGAAGGTGACGTGAAGGCGGGGCTTTGTGACGTAAAGGAAACACTGAACCATGCCATGGATAGCGTGCGCAAAAGCGTGCATGACCTGCGGGATGAATCGTTCGACCTGCACGGCATGGTGCAAGCATGCGCGCGGGATTTCCCGGGGTATGACTGTAAGCTGCACTATGATATGGGACCGGATGTACCGCGCGCGGTGCAATATTGTTTTTTGGCGGTGATACAGGAGGCGTACTCTAATACGCGCCGTCATTCGGACGCGACGAAGGTCACGATCGACATACAGGAGCACCCGGCATTCTACAAGCTGCTCTTTTGCGACAACGGCAGCGAGAAAAAGGAAAGCGGAGGCACGGGTATGGGGCTTGATAATATGCGGGAACGGACGCTTTCGCTGGGCGGGCAGTTCCATACGCAATGGAAAAACGGGTTTTCCATCCATATCATGATACCAAAGAAAGGGCAGGAATAGCGAATGAAGATCATTCTGGCGGACGACGACCCGGTGGTGACCGCGTCTTTAAAAACGATCTTGCAGGCGGACGAGGAAGTGGTAGTTGCCGGTGTTGGGGGAAGCGGGGAAGACGCCGTTGCGCTGTACGAGGAACACCGGCCGGATGTGGCGCTGCTCGATATCCAGATGGGCGGCACAAGCGGGCTTTGCGCCGCGGAAGAAATATTAAAGCGCGACCCGGACGCGAAGATATTATTTTTGACCACATTCTCGCATGACGAATATATTGTAGCCGCCCTCAGGATGGGCGCGAAAGGCTACATGCTGAAGCAGGATTTTGATAAGATACTGCCCGCTTTAAAGGCCGTACAGGCCGGGCAAAACGTGCTTGGGAACGAGGTGGTGACGAAACTGCCCACATTGATGGATAGCCCGGACAAAAAAGACCTCTCCCGCTTTGGCATAGACCAAAAGGAGCAGCGGATCATTTCACTTGTGGCGGAGGGGCTTTCCAACAAAGAAATTGCGGGAATGGTTTTTTTGAGCGAAGGGACGGTGCGCAACTATATCAGCACGATACTGGAAAAGCTGGATCTTCGGGACAGGACGCAGCTCGCCGTGTTTTATTACAGGAATTGCCGGTAATACGGATGCATACCTTTCCAGGTAACCGCTGATTACAGCGGTCACCAGGCTGTCAATAAAGGCACGACATCTGCGGCGTCATCGCATAACCACGCGACCTCGGCGAATCGGTTATTCTGCCTCGCCCGCGTGGTTATGCGATGCCTTGCACCTGGGCCTTTCTTGACAGCCTGCGCAGAGTATCAAATTTTTACTGTATTTTAGGTTTTTTGACACTCTGGTAACCGCTGATTACAGCGGTCACTTAACCTCTTTGCTGTGATTTTTGTAATAGTTGATAAATTCTTCCGGCGGGATAGCCGGGCTGTACAGATAACCCTGAAAATATTGACAGCCCAGGCCTAAAAGCAAGTTGCGGACCTCATCCGTCTCCACATATTCCGCCACTGTGGCAAATCCGAGCGTGTTCCCCAGCGTAACGATCGATTTTATGATATCCTTGCTGCGCCCGTTTGCCGCCACTTCTCTGACCAGCGCGCCATCCAGCTTTACCGCGTCGAAGTTATTTGTTTGCAGGTATTTAAGCGACGTCTGCCCCATGCTGAAATCATCGATGGAAATTGAAACGCCATTTTCGCCGAGGAGGTCAATATGCCGCGCGATCTTGTCGTAGTGCAAAAGGGATGACTCTTCCGTTACCTCAAGGCCCAGGTTGCCCGTCAGGCCGCGCCGGCGCACCGTCTCTATCACAGCCCGTACAAACGCTTCGTCGTTAAGCTGCTCCACCGTGATGTTGATGGAGACTCTGATATCGTCCAGCGCCGCCGCTTTAAATGCCGCGATATCGTCACAGACTTTTTCTATGATGCACGCCGTAAGGTCGGCATAATACCCGTCCTCCTGCGCGAGCGCGATCACGATAGGCGGGTATATCTTCTGCCCCGCATACTGCCAGCGCAGCAGGGCCTCCGCCCCAACGATGTTTCCACGCACATCCATCTACGGCTGATAGAAGAGCGCCACCTTTTTTTTCGCCACATCCGCCCTGAGCCGCGAGAGCATACCCTTTGCGGTGACGCTTAAATCATCGTACGTATCCAGAAATTCTATTTTTATACCGTCATTTTGGGCTTTCGCGAATTTTTCCGTCATTTTGCCCACCAGCAAGACCTCGCGCGTATATTGTATCTTTTCCGAAAGCCGCACAAACGGTACATAAATCGCCGTGCCCACGGCAATGATAACCGCCTGCGCAACCGCGCCTCCATAGCCCCCTGTAGCGAGATAACCGCTTATAAAGGGCGGCGTCGTCCAATTGACCGTTTCCGTAACAACGGGAAGCAGGCCAACCGCCGTCGCGCCATACGCAATGAGCAGCGATACAATGGGTACCGTAATAAACGGGATAAGCATCACCGGGTTCAGCACGACGGGAAGGCCGTATACCAGTATTTCATTGATGTTGAAGATCGCGGTAGGGAGTGCCGCGAACGATAGCTGTCGGCTGCTTTTTGTGCGCGCCGCGATCAAAAGGGCGAGCAAAAGGCAGATGACCGCGCCGCTGCCGCCGATCAACGCAAAATTATCCATAAATGTTTTGGATACTATGGCAGAAGGGTCCTCGTTCGCCGGGACAAACACCAGCTCGGAAACATAGTCGAACGCGTTGCCCGCGTGTATGCCAAAAAACCAAAGCAGGTTAAGCATGAGCAAAAACAGTATGCCGCTCCCCGGCCCGCTCACCATATTCTCAAACAAGGCTGCCAGCCCGTTTGCGATGAGCTCGTTCAAATTCCGCACGCCGAATACGGCGTTCAAAAATATGTGAAAGGCAAGGAACACCGCGAGGCACATCATAATCGGCACAATGGCAATAATGGTGTTGCGGAAATCCATATCCGCGCCGAAAGCGTGGCTGCGCGACTTCCCTCTGAAAAGCCGCAAAAACGCAAAAAATAATTTGGGGCCTAAAAGCCCGCAAATGATGGCGGAAAACACGCCCAGAGAGCCAAAATCCGTCAGCTCGGGCGCGCCGCCAAACGTCGCCAGAAAGCACAGGAACGCCACGATCATAGATGTGACCTGCAGCGAAAAATTGTTTTTGTGAAAGGTAAACGAGTAGTAGTAGCTGACGCTCAGCACAAGATATGCCGAAATAAAACCAAATGTCGCGTTATAGATATAGAGCAGTAAATCAAAAAGGCCCGCACCGGCCCCCGCGTAAAACTGCTGGACTGCTTCCGCCGGGAAATTGCGCAGCATCAACGCGATAGCGCCGATAAGCAATAGCGGGATCAGCAGCACAAAACCTTTCTTAACGGAAGAAAAAACACTGTTGTTCTCAATTGCCGAGATAATAGCAAGTACCTTCTTGTATAGCTTGTGCATGATACCTTCCTTTTGCCCCCCGTACCAATATCTAATTCCATGCAAGCCGTCATGTCGGCGTATACAGCCCCCGGCTGAATAGAAAACCGCTTTCAAGTTTTTCTATCCGGGTTAGTATTATATTTGCATCATACCATATTCATGCGGAAAATACGACAGCCATGGTGGTTTTTTTGCACATTTTCCCACCCCTTATGTATCCGGCATACTTTTTTGTAAATTAATAACGATTTTCATATTTACGCCCGATTGCATTTATAGTATGATAAGAATATAGTATAACTGGTTTGTAGGCCAAAAAGGGGGTGGGCAAACTATGCAGTTTCAGCTTGCGACCGATTATGCCATCCGTATACTCGGCTATTTGTATCATCATAAGAACGACCTTGCAACGGCGGCGAATATGTCGGAAGAACTTGGTGTCACGTATTTGTATTTTATGAAGATTATCAGCAAACTAAAAGCGTCGGGCGTCGTGCGTTCGGTGCAGGGCTGTAACGGCGGCTACCAGCTTGCGGTGCCGGCGGAAGAAATCAGCCTGTACGATGTGATCGATATCATGGAAGGTGGGATCCATATCAACCGTTGTTTACAGGAAGATGGTTTTTGCTCGAATGGCGGCGCGCCGGATTGCCGTGTGCGCCAATATTTAGTGTCATTGCAGGGCGGATTAGTGAATCGGCTGAAGGAAAAATATATTTCAGAGTTTTAGGTGGTTAGAAATGAAGATTTGCCCAAAGTGCCAGCGGCAGTGCGCCGACGACGCAAAATACTGTATCGGCTGCAAAACCAATATTGAAAAAGTACCCACCACAAAAGGCCTGCACAGAACCGTAAGCAAGGGTGCGGGGTGCCTTGTGCTTATCATTGCCGTTGTTGTGGCGCTGCTGCTATTGGTGCTGATTCCCGGTTCCCCGCTCAACCCAAGCTCCCATTCCGATTTTATGTCGGGCGTCGAGTCTCTTGTGGGCCGGTAGCGGGTTTAGGGCAAATCAGCTTAACTTGGGTAACTACTGATCAGATAGCGCGACCAATTTTGCGGCCTGCCGCAAGGTTGGTCGCGTTATTTGATCAATGGTTACCCAGCGGAGGATACCGAGCTAGTTATGATAAAGGAAACGCGTCACCAAACCGAAACAAAGCTGCCCGGCAGCCGGGAAATTGCCGCCCTGCGGGAACACTTTCCCGCTTGCTTCAAAGAGGATGGCTTTTTTGATATGGAGCGGTTCAGGGAGCTTTTGAGTGGCAAACTGCCCTTCGCGCGCGAAAGCTACGGGTTGAAATTCCCCGGCAAAGACTATGCCCGTTTGCTTGCCTCGCTTGCTACCGCTACTGTTATTGTGCCGGACGAAGAACATAACACCCGGCCGGAGAACGCGGGCAGTGAGAATATTTACATCAGCGGCGACAACCTTGACGGCTTAAAGCATCTGCTTAAATCCTACGCCCGCAGCGTGAAGTGTATTTATATAGACCCGCCCTACAATACCGGGTCCGACGGTTTTGTCTATAACGATACTTTTAACTTCTCCGCAAAGGAACTATCCGAAAAGCTGTCCATTGGCGAGGAGCAGGCGCGGTGCGTGCTCGACCTGGCAAAACGCGGATCCGCTTCGCATTCGGCGTGGCTGCTGTTCATATACCCGCGCCTTTTGCTGGCGCGTAACCTGCTTACCGACGACGGCGTTATCTTTATTTCGATCGACGACAATGAGCAGAGCAACTTGAAGCTGCTCTGTGACGATGTGTTCGGGGAAGAGAATTTTATAGGCGTTTTTCCCCGCGTAACAAAAAAGGGGGGAAAGTCCTCCGGCGGTACCGCAAAAAATCACGACTATGTAACGGCTTATTCCAAGAAGCCGGATGGCGCGGACTTAGTCGGCCTTACCCACGACGATGCCGGCTATAATAACAAGGACGCGTATTTTGGCGAGCGCGGCTATTACAAAGCAAATCAAACGCTTGACTATAATTCCTTAAGGTATGCGGCGTCACTTGATTATCCGATAACGATTGAGGGGGAAACATTTATCCCCGGCGGGGATTGGGATAGGTATAAGCGGCGCCAAAAAGGCCTGCATGGCCGTGCGGACTGGGCGTGGCGGTGGAGCAAAGACCTCTTTGAATTCGGGCTGCGAAATGGCTTCATTGAAATACACCGCGGCGGCGCGCGGCCACGCATTTACACAAAAACCTATCAAAAGGTAACCATAAAGAAAAGCGGGGAGCAATATCGGGTTGTCGCGATTGACCGCATAAAGCCAATGTCTACCCTTGAGTTCACCGGTAACAAGTATTCAAACGACAACGCAAAAAAGGCTCTGGAACTGGTTATGCCCAAGGGGGTGTTCGAATATACGAAGCCGCCCGCGTTGATTGCGCAGTTGATACGCTTGGTCAATGGGGACGGCTTCATCGTGCTTGATTTCTTTTCCGGTTCGGGTACGACCGCGCAGGCCGTGCTTGAGCTGGCCGCCCAAGACGAAAAAAACTGTACATTCATACAGGTACAGCTTAAAGAGCCGGTGAAACCCGGAAGCATAGCGGCGAACGCGGGTTATGGTACGATCGACGAAATAGGCAGGGAGCGTATTATCCGCGCGGCAAAAGCTATCCGCGAGGAAAACCCGCATATGGCGAGCCTCGACCTCGGTTTTAAACACTACACCCTTGCCGCGCCCTCCTGGAATACGCCGGAAAGACCGGAGGCGTTTGATCCGAGTGATCACAGTTCCGCTGCGCCCGGATTGCTTGCCGGGTTTGGCAAAACGGCTGTGCTTGCGACATGGATGAACCACGATGGCTACGGGCTGGCGGCAAGGCCACAAGAGATTGTTTTTGAGGGATGCCCCGGCTACTTTATCGGCAAACACCTGTATCTGCCGGACGAGCGTTTGACCGGCGAAGTGATTGTGTCTATCTTAGTGAAGATTGAGGCTGACGGCGCGTTTTATCCTGAAAATGTGGTGTTTTTGGGTTACAACTTCCCGCAGGCGGAACGCGAAGCGCTGCAAACCCGTTTAAGCTGCTTGAAAAACCTGCGTGTGAGCTTGGATATTCGTTATTAGCACGTGCTGGCGCGGGTGGAAAGGGTTAGGTACCCGCTGCATAAATTGTGGTCAGGTTTTCCCGGAAAAGCACTTTCCCCTTTCCTGAAAAGATGCTATACTAATACTGTGAAAAGATGAAACCTGCACTGTCGGCGGTTTCATTTTCGTGAAGGCGTAGCTCAGTTGGTTAGAGTACCTGCTTGACATGCAGGGGGTCGGTGGTTCAAGTCCACTCGTCTTCACCATGGGGGCAAGTGCCCGCTTATATATCGCGTACTTCTTATGGTGGGTGGGAGGTATGCAATAATTTATGATTACGCTGTTGGTGTTCTTTAGCAATCTCAACAGTAGAAACCCGCATTATTATCATAATTTTGCGGGTTTCCGTTTGTTTATACATATCTTAAATGGCGGGGAATATTCTTTTGAATGCTTCGTCCGAAAGAGAGGCTGCCGTGTCTGCTTTAAAATGCCCAAATTGCCAATCTGTTAATTCACCCGATCAGACTGTCTGCCCGTTCTGTGGCACGAGTTTAACGGAAGCTGCATCACAAGATACGGCAATGGCAACGCCACCACAAACGAAGAAAAAAACGGAAAAGAAAAAATGGTATATTATCCTATCGGTTGTGATTGGCGTTATCATGTTAATAATCAATGGTTGGCGGATTGTTTTATCGACCTTAGAATTGCAAGCGCTGAACGGAGGAGAAGCACAGACGGAAAATCTTACTATTATTACTGTTCCGGAGTCGCCGCCTGACACCCGCCCATTACCGGCGCTTCCCAGTGAAGTGCAATACGAAGATTTCATAGGCGAGCTGCCAAAAGATTACTATTTTGAAGTATACGACGAGTCAGGCAAATTGATGGCTGCGGAAGCAAATTCTGTGCAATATATGGCTATTCTTCCTTATGACGGTGTTCTAACCGAGGTGGTTTTCAAGGGAGACGATGTTTTGGTGCGCACAGGGCAAGAAGGTGCTTTTGCTGCGGCCGATAAAGCAGCGACCGTGAAATGGAAAGAGTGGCTAGACGACACAAACATCGGCTGGGCGAATCTGAAGGAATTGTTGCTGCTTCATACCACTTTCGACCGTGAAGCGTTCGATTTGCTTGAAGTTGAGGCTTTGGGTTACGATAAGGTTGCCGGACGGGATTGCATTCAATATAAGCTTGTTGAAAAAAATTTAAACTTAACTTTATATGCGTATCTCGACGTGGAAACAAAACTGTGTTTGAAATACGCAGGCATAGAAGATGTTATATTTGAGGTTGAAGTATTTAAAACAGATGGTTTTTCTATTCTCGACTAAATGCGCGATAAGAAAGGAGAACAGGTAGCAATGATCACTTTGACAAAAGACATGGAGGTAGGTATACCAAAGATCGATGCGCAGCACAGGGAATTGGTCGACAGGCTAAACGCGGTCACGTCTATGGGCGCAAAATCCGTATCCACGGAAGAAACGCGAAAAACGTTGGATTTATTGAGCGAATACGTCATAAAACATTGGCCCTGTGAAAAAAAGTCTGTAAAAGCAGCTTTCGATGATAAAATATCAAAGGAGGCTGTTTTTAGTTATGGTAAGAAGAAAGAGAGAAGAACTGA
>QMCD01001318.1_pt1 | contig 27463 bp, 36 predicted proteins | sample 1821841 | NCBI WGS metagenome assembly QMCD01 (sample SAMN01991225, study PRJNA193472) | Termite gut metagenome, whole genome shotgun sequencing project. | isolation source: worker | host: Macrotermes natalensis | reverse complement strand
CTTCCGATTAACGAAGATGTAATCTGGTATGCCATTAATAATGAATTAGCCAACAAACGGCTTGGAACAGCCTGCACAAAAGACCGCGGGGAAGTTCATGGTTCCAATGCCAGGCCGTATAAGCAGAAAGGTACCGGCCGCGCCCGCCGTGGTGATAAAAAATCCCCCGTAATTGTCGGCGGCGGTGTGGTATTTGGTCCCAAACCAAGGGATTTTTCTTACGCGATGCCTAAAAAGGCCAAGCGCCTTGCCATGAAAAGTATTTTAAGTTTGAAAGCTCAAAGCGATATGCTTAAAGTCGTGGAAGATTTTTCCATTGAGAACGGCAAGACCAAAGAGTTGGCAAATATCTTAAAGAGCCTGGGTGATAACGAAAGAACCGTTATCATTCTTAAAGATGATGATGAAATGATCAAAAGAGCCGGAAGAAATATTCCCCGGCTTACCTTCCTTTCATATAACCGCCTCAGAGCTCACGATCTTTTTTACGGCCGCCAGGTTATCGTGCTTGAATCCGCGGTAAAAAACTTGAGTGATTTTTACGGCGAAAATCCGGAAAAATCCGTTGAAGTCTCTGAAGGAGCCCAAGGGGGCGCGGAATGATATACGAGAACATATTGATTGAGCCGGTACTTTCGGAAAAAACAAATCAAATGCGGGAAGAAGGAAAATATACCTTCAAAGTTGATCTTTCCGCAACGAAAATTCAGGTAAAGGAAGCGGTTCGCAAACTTTTTAATGTGAACCCTATTTCTTGTACGATTATGGTTGTCGGTGGTAAGCCTAAGCGGCAGCGGTATAAATCCGGATACACATCGACTTGGAAGAAGGCTATTGTACGTCTGCCTAAGAACGAAAAAATCGGCCTTTTTGACGGCGTGTAAAGATAAGGGAGTTTAAGGTAACTATATGGGTGTTAAAACGTATAAGCCTATAACGCCGGGGATGCGGCAGCGGATCGCCCTTGATAATTCAGGGTTGACCACAGATAAGCCGGAAAAATCCCTTACTACAGGCAGGTCAGAGAAGGCCGGCCGCGGCGCAAAAGGCCGTATCAGCGTGTGGCATAAGGGCGGCGGACACAAACGCCGTTACAGGGAAATTGATTTCAGAAGGGATAAAATCGGTATCCCCGGAGTGGTTGCTACCATCGAATATGATCCTAATCGCACATCAAATATTGCTTTGATTAAGTATGCTGATGGCGAAAAGCGGTACATCATTGCCCCTAAAACCTTGAAGGTAGGCGCAAAGATTATGAGCGGCCCGGGCGCTTCCATCGAGATTGGGAATGCTCTGCCTTTGGAGAACATTCCTTTGGGATTCACCGTTCATAATGTTGAGTTAACCCTCGGAAAAGGCGGCCAGATGGTTCGTTCCGCCGGCGGCGGCGCTCTTATTGCCGCGAAAGAAGGCGATTATGTGACCCTCAAACTTCCTTCCGGTGAAATGAGGATGGTATTCAAGAAATGCTACGCCACCATCGGTTCCGTCGGAAATGAAGATTCAATGAACGTTCAGCTTGGAAAGGCAGGCCGGACCCGCTGGCTTGGTATCAGGCCTACGGTCCGCGGTATGTCTATGAACCCGGTTGACCACCCACATGGAGGCGGTGAAGGACGCAACAAGGGTATGCACCCTGTTACTCCCTGGGGCCAGCCTACGAAAGGGTATAAGACCAGGCATAAACCATCTTCCCGGTTTATTGTCAGCCGCGGTAAGAAGAAATAGGAGAGAAGGGTGTCAAGATCTATAAAGAAAGGGCCCTTCATTGAGAAGAGCCTCTACAAGAAAGTATTGGACGCGAGTAAGGCCGGCGACAGGAAGATGATTAAAACCTATTCCCGTTGTTCCACCATTATTCCTGAAATGGTCGGCGGTACTATTTCGGTGTACAACGGAAAAACATGGATACCGGTATACATCACCGAAAATCTGGTTGGGCATAAACTTGGTGAGTTCGCGCCGACCCGGATTTTCCGCGGTCACGCGGGTTCCGATAAAAAGGCTGGGAAAAAGTAGGCGGTTATGGAAAAGAAAAGCGGTTACAAAGCGGTTACAAAGTTTCTTATCGCCTCCCCCTATAAGGTACGGCCGGTTGCGGATTTAATCCGCCGGAAAGCCTATCCGGAAGCGATGTCCGTTCTGGAAAATATGCCTCATAAGGGTGCCAAGCTGATCAGAAAAACCGTAAAATCGGCAGCTTCAAATGCCTTAAACGCAAACAAGAAGCTCGATGAAGACATGCTGTATGTCAGGGAAGTTATGATTGATGAAGGTCCCCGCCTCAAGCGGATTTGGTTCCGTGGAAAAGGCCGGGCCGATATGCTTCTTAAAAGAATGTGCCACATTACTGTGGTAGTAGATGAAACCGGAAAGGCGGAGGATTAAAGTGGGTCAAAAAGTTAATCCAATTGGACTCCGGATTGGTATCAATAAAACCTGGGCTTCACGCTGGTATGTGGATCCCAAAGAATATGCCAACACGCTTCATGAAGATTTAAAACTCAGAAAGTTCATCATGAACATGAGCGAAACCAAGGGCGCGGATATCGCGGAGCTGGAAATTATCCGGCATCCCCAAAGAATCACTATTGTGATTCATACGGCGCGTCCTGGTGTCATCATCGGGGTGAAAGGCGCAAATATTGAGAAAATCGGCGTAGAACTTCAGAAGATTGTCAGCAAAAAGGTCCAGATCAAGATTAAAGAAGTCCGGAACGCGGATAATAACGCGCAGATTGTCGCCCAGAATATTGCCCGGCAGCTTTTGGCAAGGGGTTCTTTCAGAAGAACCATGAAACAAGCCATCAGCAACGCGATCAAAAAAGGCAACGCTCAGGGTGTTAAGGTCAGGCTTTCAGGCCGTCTCGGCGGTGCGGAAATGTCCCGGACGGAAGAAGCCAAGGAAGGAAGGATTCCCCTTCATACCCTCCGGGCGGATATAGATTACGCTTTCGCCGAAGCCATGACCGGATTTGGTGTTATCGGCATCAAAGTTTGGGTTTACAACGGAATGAAGTACGGCAAGGAACAGAAAGAAGATGCGGGTGCTCTGGTCCGAAAGCGGCGTGAACGCACCCCGGCAAGGAGTTAAGGTATGCTGAGTCCTAAGCGTATAAAACACCGTAAAGTGCAGCGGGGTACGATGCCCGGCAACGCGACAAGGGGAAATGTTGTTGCTTTCGGCGACTTCGCCCTTGTTGCCATGGATCGGATGTGGATTACCAACCGGCAGATTGAAGCTGCCCGTGTTGCTTTGAATCGTAAAATTAAAAGGGGCGGAAAGGTTTGGATTCGGATATTCCCCGACAAGCCCTATTCCAAGAAACCCGCCGAAACCCGCATGGGTAAAGGTAAGGGAGCTCCCGAATATTGGGTTGCCGTGGTAAAACCCGGAACCATCATGTTTGAGCTTGGCGGCGTTGAAAAGAATTTGGCTGAAGAAGCGATGCATCTTGCCGGATCTAAATTGCCGATTAAAACCAGATTTGTTGTCCGCGCCGATATGGAACTCGGCGGACAGGCTTAAGGAGGCTATATATGAAGAATTCATTCAAGAATTTAAGCCTTCCTGAGCTCAAGGCAAAACGGGACGAGCTTAATAAAAAGTATTTGGAACTAAGGTTCCAAATGGTTATTGGGCATGTTGATAATCCGCTCCAGAAGCGGACCATGCGCCGCCAGATTGCCAGGGTTAACACCTTAATCCGAATCCGGCAGCACGAACTGGCTTCAAAAGCGTAAACAGGGAGCATAGCGTGGAAAATCAGGTTGAAAAAGCCTCCAGCGGCAAAAAAGAGTTTGTAGGGGTTGTAAAAAGCGATAAAATGGATAAAACCATTGTTGTTGCCGTTGTAAGCAAGACTCTGCATCCTCTGTATAAGAAGTATGTTACCCGGACTAAGAAAGTAAAAGCCCACGATGAAACAAATGACGCGAAAGTGGGCGACCGGGTTAGGGTTGTTGAGTGCCGTCCTATCAGCAAGGAAAAGTGTTGGAAGTTGGCCGAAATTGTCGAAAGGGCAAGATAAGGAGTTTATGAAATGATTCAGGTAGAAAGCTTCCTTAACGTTGCCGATAATTCCGGTGCGAAAACAGTGCAGTGTATCAAAGTTTTGGGCGGTTCAAAACGAAAATACGCGAGTATCGGCGATATCATTGTGGTGGCGGTGAAGGACGCTCTTCCCACATCCACCATAAAGAAAGGTTCTGTCGAAAAAGCGGTCATTGTGCGGACGCATAAGGAATACCGCCGTCCGGACGGTACCTATATCAGGTTCGATGATAATGCGTGTGTTATTATCGATGCGAACAAGAATCCCAAGGGGAAACGTATCTTTGGGCCGGTGGCCCGGGAACTTCGTGAGCAGGATTATATGAAAATAGTCTCCCTGGCTCCGGAAGTACTGTAAGGAGCGGTGACATGAAAGAAAATGCACCCCATAAGTTCAAACTAAAGAAAGAAGATACCGTTCAGATCATCGCGGGCAAAGACAAGGGAAAGCGCGGCCGGATTTTGAAAATCCTCCGTGATAAAGACCGTGTCATTGTTGAAGGCGCCAATATCGTAAAAAAAGCGATGAAACGCCGGAATCAGCAGGATAGGGGCGGAATTGTTGAAGTTGAGGCTGCGATCCACAGTTCTAATGTGATGATCGTTTGTAAAAAGTGCGGGCCTGTAAAAATCGGTTTTAAAATCGACGGAGATAAAAAAATCCGGGTCTGTAGAAAATGCGGAGAGGCGTTGTAATGAAGAACTACGAACCGCGGCTCAAGAAAATATACCGGGAACAGATTGCTCCCGAATTGTTCAAAGAGTTCGGATATAAATCAACCATGCAGACTCCCAAGCTGGAAAAAATCGTGGTGAGCATGGGCGTAGGCGAGGCTCTTCAAAATAAGAAACTGCTTGATGCAGCTATCACCGACCTTACCACCATTACCGGCCAAAAAGCGGTAAAGACTAAGGCCAGAAAGAGTATTGCCAACTTTAAGATTCGTGAAGGTCAGGAAATCGGCGCGAAAGTTACCCTCCGGGGAGCCATGATGTATGAATTCCTTGACCGTCTGGTAAATACGGCTCTTCCCCGTGTTAAAGACTTTAGGGGAATAAACCAGAATGCCTTTGACGGTAACGGGAATTATTCTCTTGGTATTACCGAACAAATTATTTTTCCTGAAATCGACTTTGACAAGATCGAACGGGTTTGCGGGCTGAATATTGCCATCTGTACATCAGCAAAAACTGATGCCGAGGCCAAAGCTTTTTTGGCTAAGTTTGGTATGCCCTTCAGGAAATAGGAGAGGAGTCCATGGCAAGAAAATCGATGATTATAAAGGCTCTTCGGACGCCAAAATATAAGACAAGAAAAGTCAATCGTTGCAGGATCTGCGGAAGAGCCAGAGGCTATCTGCGGAAATATGAAATGTGCCGTCTTTGCTTCCGAAAACTCGCGAGCGAAGGGATGATTCCCGGCGTCACTAAATCCAGTTGGTAAGGGCAGGAGAGTAGGATGAGCGTATCAGATCCCGTAGCGGACATGCTGACTAAGATCCGCAATGCCGGTATGGCAAAGCATGAAAAGGTCGATATCCCTGCCTCAAAGCTTAAGCTTGAGATCGTTAAGATTTTAAAGACGGAAGGGTTTATAAAGAATTTTAAGAAGGTTGCTCAGGGTGAGATAAACACCATCCGGGTTTTCTTAAAGTATGATGAACAAACATCACCGGTTATCCACGGCATTGAAAAGGTATCTACTCCCGGCCGGCGGGTATACGCGGGGTATAAGAACATGCCCAGGGTATACAACGGATATGGAACTCTAATCGTATCAACATCGATTGGTGTCACCACTGGTAAGAAAGCTGCTGAAAAGAAAGTCGGCGGCGAGCTTATCTGTACTGTCTGGTAAGAGGGAATTATGTCGCGTGTCGGAAAAATACCGGTTAAGGTTCCAGCGGGTGTAAAAGTTTCATTTCAAGATGAAGTGATGACTGTTGAAGGCCCCAAGGGAACATTAACCCAGAAATACCATCCTGTAATAACCTTTGAGCCCCAGGGTGATGAGATCGTTGTTGCACGGGTAAATGAAGAGAAACAGACCAAAGCCTTCCACGGCTTGTACCGGAATCTGCTGAATAATATGGTTATAGGCGTTTCCGCCGGATTTACCAAGGTGTTGATCATTAATGGCGTCGGCTTTAGGGCGGAAGTTCAGGGAAATATCCTTTCCATGAACCTTGGCTTTTCAAACGATGTGTTTGTAGGCATTCCGGATGATCTTAAAGTTGAAGTGGAAGCCGGCGGAAAGGTAACTATCGGCGGTATTGATAAACAGCGTGTCGGCGAGTTCGCTTCTCAGATTCGTAAGCTCCGGCTGCCTGAACCTTATAAAGGCAAGGGAATCCGGTATGAAGATGAAATAATCAGAAGGAAAGTCGGTAAGTCCGGCGTTAAATAGGGTTAAGCTATGATACGGAAAATGATAGAAAAGGACAGAAAGCGGCTTAAGAGAAAGATTCACATCAGAAAGCGCATTTCCGGTACGGCCGATTGTCCCCGGATGAGTGTTTTCAGAAGTAACAAAGCTCTGTCTATTCAGGTTATTGATGATGCCAAAGGTCATACCATCGCGTCCGCTTCTACTTATGAAGATGAATTGAAAGCGATTAAGCGGAATGTGGAAGGCGCGGGACAATTAGGCGAAATAATGGGGAAACGGCTTCTTGAGAAGAATATTACACAGGTGATCTTCGACAGGAACGGTTATCTTTATCATGGAATTGTAAAAGCCATGGCTGACGGGGCCCGGAAAGCCGGCGTTCAGTTCTAGGGGGCGGAATGGAAAACTCAAGAGAACCAAGAGAACATAGAGGAAGAGATCGAGATAACCGCGAAAAACGCGGCGAAGACAAAGAATTTGTCGAGAAGCTCGTTAAACTTAACCGAACCGCGAAAGTTGTGAAAGGCGGACGCCGTTTTTCGTTTTCCGCGTTAACTGTGGTGGGAGACCGCAAAGGCAATGTCGGATTTGGTTTCGGTAAGGCTAACGATGTTTCCGAAGCCATTCGGAAGAGTATCGATAAAGCTAAGCGGAATATGATTTCTCTTCCCATTAAAAACGGTACGATCCCTCATGAAATTATCGGGGATTTTAAGTCTTCATCGGTTTTGTTGAAGCCCGCGTGTTCGGGAACCGGGATTATTGCCGGCGGACCTGTCCGGGCGATTATGGAAGCCGGCGGAATCACCGACATTTTGAGCAAATCAATCGGCGCCAGCAATCAATATAATGTGGTGAAAGCGACTTTTGCGGGCATTTCCAAAATGATGGATGTAAAGAGCGTCGCGAAGAACAGGGGGAAATCCCTGAAAGAATTGTGGGGTTAGGAAATGGCACAAAAAGTTAGAATTCGTCTTGTGCGGAGTACCATTGGCAGCCTTCCCAATCAGCGGGCAACCGTCCGGTGTCTTGGGCTTCGGAAGATCGGTTCCTGTACCGAAAAAGAAGCGACTCCCGCGATTATGGGGATGGTGAAGACCGTCAGTCATCTCGTCTCGGTAGAGGAGATTAAATAATGCATGATTTTAACCTGAGCGCACCAGCCGGTGCCAATAAACGCAAGCGGATTGTCGGCCGCGGACAAGGTTCCGGCCGTGGTTCTACCGCCGGAAAAGGCAATAAAGGACAGCAGTCACGCTCCGGCGGAAAAACTTATGTCGGGTTTGAAGGCGGTCAGATGCCTCTGTACCGCCGGCTCGCTCACCGGGGATTCTCAAATTATCCTTTTAAGAAGGTTTTTCAGGTGATCAACCTGGGTGAAGTCCAGAAAAGGTATAACGATGGGGAAACCGTCAGCGTGGAAACCCTCATTCAGAAAGGTTTGATTAAAAGTTCTGTACCGGTTAAGATCCTCGGAGATGGGGAATTTACTAAGAAGCTCACCATTGACGCGGTTGCTATTTCGGCATCGGCAAAAGAAAAGGTTGAGAAAGCCGGCGGCTCGGTCGCAGAAACTACACCGCGTTCACGCGATGCATAAGCATCAAGGCATTCTTTAAAAACTATTGTATGGTTTTTTAGAGAATGCCAGGGGGAATTATTCATGGCTAATCCATTGGTAGGTATTTTTAGAGTTAAGGAACTCAGGGAACGGATTTTGTTCACCGCGGTAATGCTCATCATTTTCCGCCTTGGCGCGATACTTCCGATTCCGGGGATTAACATCAGTGAGCTGAACGCGTATTTCCAATCCCAGGCGAATTCGGGAAACGCTATTGTTGATTACTTGGACTTCTTCGCCGGCGGCGCTTTTTCAAACTTCTCCGTCTTCATGCTGGGGATCATGCCTTACATTTCCATGTCCATCATCATGCAGCTTCTGCTGATTGTGTTTCCTTCGCTCAAAAAGTTGTCCGAGGAAGATGGCGGAAAGAAGAAAATTCAAGGTTATCAGCGGATAGGTACTGTGGCGGTTTGTCTTGTGCAGTCATTTGCCGTAACCCGCTATGCCGAGTCCATTTCCCGTGTGGTCCCTGATCTGCTTACCGTTTCCATGCTGTCATTTACGCTTATCGCGATGATGACGGTTACCACGGGAACCATGTTCCTCATGTGGATCGGCGAACAGATTACGAAGCGCGGTATCGGAAACGGTATCTCTTTGCTGATTTTTGCCGGTATTGTGGCGCGGCTTCCCCAGGCTGTCTGGGAACTCATTGTCAAGGTCCGGGCCAGAGAACTTAACCTGGTATTCGTTATCATCGTTTTGATTATGTTTATCGGTATTGTTACTCTTGTTGTGTTTGAACAGCAGGGGCAGCGGAAAATACCGGTTAACTACGCGAAGCGTGTTGTAGGCCGGAAAATGTACGGCGCGCAGAACACGTATATTCCTTTTAAAATCAATCCGTCTGGGGTCATTCCTGTCATTTTTGCGTCGTCAATTTTGACTTTCCCCCTTCAGATTGCTCAAACAGTGGGCGGTAATGTGGCTTGGCTCGCGGCTGTGTCCAGGGCGCTGAATCCCCAAGGTTTATTGTACAATGTTTTGTATGTTTTTCTGATCGTCTTCTTTGCGTATTTCTATACTCAGGTCAGTTTGAATCCTGTCGAAATCGCGAAGAATATCCGTGAAAACGGCGGTTCCATTCCCGGAATCCGGTCGGACAGAATAGAAGAACATTTGACAAAGATATTGAACCGTATCGTGCTGCCCGGATCTTTGTATCTTGCGGTTATCGCGGTACTGCCGACGATTATTCAGCGGCTGTTCAATTTCCCCCCCTCAATTACGTATTTGATGGGCGGTACTTCACTCTTGATTTTGGTCGGTGTTGATTTGGATACCATGAGTCAGGTTGAAGCATTGCTCAAAATGCATCATCATGACGGACTTACGAAAAAAGGCCGGATTCGGGGAAGGAATTTATAGTTGTTTTTCGGTCGGATGGATCGGGAAACTGTTTTGACCACTAGGCGAATTGCGGAAAATTCGTTTTAATAGAATGATACGGTTTTATGCGGCCCCAAGCTACAAAGCATGAAATCTTATTAACTAGATTAAAAAGGGAGAACTTAGGATGAAAGTCCGGACAAGTGTAAAACCTATTTGCGATAAATGCAAAGTGATTAAGCGGAACGGAATTGTCCGTATCGTTTGTCAGAATCCCAAACATAAGCAGAAGCAAGGTTAAGGGGGATTCATGGCACGTATAGCGGGGGTTGACCTCCCCAACAAACATGTTAATATCGCTTTAACGTATATTTTCGGGATTGGGCGTTCCAGCGCGGATGAAATTTGCGAAAAGGCAAAAATCGATCCCATGCGCTTTATCAATGATCTTTCTCAGGAAGAGTTGAATGAGCTCAGGACGCTCATTGATAACGATTATAAAGTGGAAGGCCGTTTAAGAACCGAAATTGCTCTGAATATCAAGCGGCTTATGGATATTGGCTGTTACCGTGGCTTGCGTCACAGAAAGGGCTTGCCCCTTCGCGGTCAGCGGACCCGGACCAATGCGCGTACCCGGAAAGGCAGAAGACCGTTGCCGGCAAGAAGAAATAGCGGAGGACAGTGATAAGTGGCTGCTAATAACAAGAATACAAAGAAGCGGAAAGAGAAAAAGTCCGTATATGAAGGGAACGTATATATTCAAGCGACGTTCAATAATACTATCGTTACGATTACAGACCTTATGGGTAACGCTATTTCCTGGGCAAGTTCCGGCGGGCTTAACTTTAGGGGCGCAAAGAAATCGACGCCTTTTGCCGCTCAGTCGGTAACGGAAACCGCCGCGCAGAAAGCTCTCCAGGTTGGGCTCCGTGAAGTACATGTCTATGTAAAAGGTCCCGGAATCGGCCGCGAATCGGCTATTCGTCAGCTTGGCGCTTTGGGAATTAAAGTAAAGTCTATCAATGATGTGACCCCTATTCCGCATAACGGCTGCCGGCCTAAGAAAACACGGCGCATTTAATTAAGGAGAAACGCAATGGCACGATATACAGGACCTGTCTGCCGGCTTTGCCGCACTGAGCAGAAAAAGCTCATGCTGAAAGGCGACCGCTGTAAGAGCGACAAATGTCCCATAAATAAAAAACGCGCTGCTCCGGGAAAAGATCCCAAAGCCAGGGCGGGAAAACGTTCCGATTATGGTTTGCAGCTTCGTGAAAAACAGAAGCTCAAGAGAATTTACGGTATGCAGGAAAAGCAGTTTAGTCTTTTCTTTGAAAGGGCGCTCCGTATGCCCGGTATTACCGGTGAAAATTTGTTTGAATTATTGGAACGCAGAATTGATAATGTTGTATATAGAATGAGGTTTGCGGCAAGCAGGTCTCAGGCGAGGCAGATTGTACTGCATGGTCATGTAACTGTGAACGGGAAACGGGTAAATATCCCTTCCTATTTGGTACGGCCGAATGATGTTATCGAAATTAAAGAATCCAGTAAAAACTTGGTAGTAGAAAGAGGCGCTTAAGGAATTCGGCAAGTCCGGGCTTATGCCTTGGCTTCAGCTTGATCCCGACGCTATGAAAGGTACGTTCATGGCTGTTCCCAGACGCAGTGATATAACCGACTTGGCGGATATTAAGGAACATCGTCGAATTATATTCTAAATAAGGAGTCCCCATGGCCCGTAAGAACCTTCTTAAAGGATTCAAACGTCCGAAAGGTATCACCTTTGAGCATGGTGAACTTAAAGCTGATTATGGTAAGTTCATTGTTGCTCCATTCGAACCTGGTTTTGGTACGACGGTGGGAAATACTTTGCGGAGGGTGCTCCTGTCTTCAATTCAGGGATACGCGATTACTGCCGTCAAAATTACTTCCTATGACGCTGACGGGGTTCCTCATAATGTATCGAGTGAGTTTGAGACTATACCCAATATCGTGGAAGACACCCTTGAAGTGATCAACAATCTCAAACAAATCAGGCTTAAACTTCCTGAAGACGTAGAGCAGGATACCGTGCTGTATGAATGGTCCGGTAAAGGTGAAATCAAAAGTGATGATTTTGCCCGGATTGGTCAGGTTGAAGTGCTAAGCGCCGGACATCATGTTATGACTTTGATGGATGATGCCAAACTTGAGTTTGAAGTTCAAATTGATTTGGGCCGCGGTTATGTTCCTTCTGATGTGAATGATCGGTATATTGAGGTAATCGGTACTATCCCTATGGACGCGATATTTTCTCCTGTAAAGAAGGTGAAATTTGCCGTGGAACCCACTCGTGTTGGGCAGCGGAGCGATTACGATAAGCTGGTCCTGGAAGTTTGGACCGATGGTACCATTAAACCGGATGACGCGTTAGCGGAAGCGGCCAAGGTTGCTAAAGATCATTTTTCTGTTTTTATCAATTTTGATGAAAACGGTATTGGAACGGATGATGATTTGGATCAAGATGATGAGAGAATCCGCCAGATTCTTTTTACTCCGGTGGAAGAATTGGAGTTATCTGTCAGATCTTCAAATTGTTTGAAAAATGCGAATATTAAGACCATTGGGGAATTGACCCGGAAAACCGAAGATGATATTGCCAAGACAAGAAATTTTGGCAAGAAATCCCTCCAGGAAATCAAGGAAAAATTGAAAGATTGGAATTTGAGCCTTGGAATTACGGATACAAACCTTCTAAAGAACGCGGTCAGAGTGCCCCCGAAAAAGGGAAGAGAAAGATGAAGCATAGAAGAGGCTTTAATGCGCTTGAAAGGCGTTCTGCCCACCGTAAAGCCCTTACCCGGAATATGGTTACTTCTTTATTTGAACATGAAAGAATTACCACAACCAAGGCAAAGGCCCTGGAAATACGCCGGAGCGCTGAAAAATTGATTACCCGGGCCAAGATTGATACCGTTCACAACCGCCGGATTGTTTCCAGCCGTTTGTTTGACGAAGGAACGGTTGCAAAATTGTTTACCGATATTGCCCCCCGGATGAAAGACAGGGCCGGCGGGTATACAAGGGTTCTTAAACTTGGCGAGCGCCAGGGTGACGCCGCTGAGATTGTTATCCTTGAATTGGTTGATTATAAACTTGATACCGGCGATGGCGATAAAAAGGCAAAAAAAGAAGCCAAAGCAAAGAAAGAAGGGGAAAAGAAAGAAAAAGCCCCCAAGACAGCGAAGGCTGAGGCATAAGGGAGGAACGGATCATGTCGAAAGCGCACAGAGGAAAAGGCATTCGGGAACTTCCTTCCCGCGGGCGGGGAGAATGCCCGGTATGCAAAAGAACCAATATCAAAGTGCTGTACGAGCAGGCATCGGGCGAAGCCAAAATTAAGGTATGCAAGACTTGTAAAGCCGCTGTTAAAAACGGTACAAAGAGCCTTTAGGTTAGGCAAAATTGTTTCGTGATGAGAAGCTCCTGAATTTCAGTAATTCGGGAGCTTTTTTGTTTGTCCCTTCGACAGGCTCAGGGACCGACAAAGTCTGGCGGTTGAATTCACTAAAGTCCGAGAATGGGGAACGCAATTGTGGTTAATACCCCGAGACTGGGCGTATACGCCGCGCCTCGGAGCTGCTCATTTTTTCCCGGAATAAATCGTCATCGTCATCTTTTCTTTGTTTTGCTTTATTAAGTTGTACCAAAGATTTTTTTTCATGATAAGTTCGGGAGACTTTTTGGCGGCCTTTCGGAGTTTTTCATACACTACCACGCCGTTTTTGGCGGCATAATAGGTTTTTAAGTTGTTACCGTCAAAGATATTTTCGATTTTGTCATCTATTTGCTTGTCGATGCATTCTTCGTAGAGTTTCATCATAAGACCGTATTTGTCCGCCACACCTTTTACATAATCCAGAATCAATCTGTCGAAATTCGGAATCAGTTCCATGATCTCAATGAGATGGTCAAGCGTTTCCATGGCATGAAAATAATCTTCATCTTGAAGATAGGCTTTAACCGCTATTTCACACAATTGAATCGTCGTATCATTGGTCACAAGGAGAATGCCTGAGATCGCTTTTTTAGGGCTTACTCCGAATTGAGGCATGACAACAGCTGTTTTTACAATAAGATCCATCAAATCGAGGAATACTTTCTGCTCCCACAGGCTGTCCCGAATGGATACATACAATTTATTTATTTCTTCGCTGAGTTTTTCTTTATATCGTTCACTTTCCTTAAAAACCACTTCACAGGTGGGAAGCATAACTCCTTTAAATTCAATAAGACCAGTATCAAAAAAATAAATCTTGTCTTTTTTAAGCAGTGAGCATTTATTTACTGAATTTTCCTTCACAAAGTTGATATACATCTGTTTTGTAGTCATGACTCTGGATTCTTTGGGGGAAAGTTCATTGGCGCGGGATTGCAGACGTGCCGCGGTATTCAAAAGAAAACCTGAAAGATTCCCGGCTTCCGTAATAATAAGAGGAATCGAAGTATTTCCTCCGGCAATTCCCGCGGAAATTTTGAAGGTTGGAAGAATAGCCGCGTCTCCGCTCCTTTGAGTGGATATTGCGGGATCGTCAACTACGTTGGTGTTTGCAAAAAAATCAGAAATGGATAATGCCGCCATCAGCGCGTCCGTGGCGGAAGCCGCTACAATAACAATTTCATCTCCGCGTTCACGCTGACTGACACAATGGCACTGGGTAGAAATAGTTCTTATTTCGCGATTGATTGATCTATCCAACGTATGCAGCATAGACAAATTTTTCCGGGAATCCTGACAGAATTTTGTGTATCCATGAATGTCCAGCATGGCGATATAAAGATTTGATATAGAAATCGTCCGTTTTAAGTTGCCTGCTTCAGGGAAATGCGGGTCGGGGATAACGAGTTCGCGCCAGATTTTTCCGTGCGTATTCTTGGAAATCCCCGAAAAAAACCCCCAATTTAGGGATTTGATCAAATCAAATCCTTTCATAACAACTGGATGGGTTCTTTTGTCCTTAATTATCGGAGAAAGATATTCCTTGAGTGCCGAAAAAGTGGTAAATTCCCTGGCGGTCGCTTTATCATAAATGTGAGAAAATAATTCATATTCCGAAGTGTTGTCGTTAAAATCGTTTAAATCTTTCACGTTGATCTTCTTTAAGGTATGATAATAGTAAAAAGGATGTTACCCCTTTATGCTTTTAACAATGTTGTCCATAAGTATATCACAGAATTACTATTTTTGTATATGTGTATTTTTTTTCTCCTTTTCATTGCAGAAAAGGAATTGAAGCGTTATATTGATAGTGATGATATATACATTAACAAAAGAAGATTGTGTATTTGCTGTTGAACACGGTGAATTTGCCGAAGACATCTGCGGTAGAACATCAAAAACAGTGATTATTCTGACTCAAAGTTGGTGTCCGCAGTGGGCTGCGATGCGTCGGTATTTGGATGAGGCTGAAAGAAAAGCAAAAGATGCCTCTATCGATTTTTCCATCTTTTTTATCGAGTATGATAAGGAAAGCTGGGCTGAAGAGTTTATGATGTTTAAGGAAAATGGATTTAAAAACAGAGAAATTCCCTATGTGAGGTATTATCAGGATGGAAAGCTTATGAACGAGAGTAACTTTATTCCGCTTAACGGTTTTTTAAAGAAAACCGGCATTCAGATTTAAACAGGTGCCTTTGAGATTATTCCGCTTAAAAGGCCTGTTTGAAAGAGCATAGAAGGTCCAGAAAGTAATTATCTTTTTGGATGGTCAAAAAAATTGAATCTGTAAAGTATTTTGTCACAATTTGTTGATTTTTCTGAAAATTTACTATCAGAAAAAAGGGTTGTTTTTTGTATGTTAGATTTAGGAGGGGAATATGGAAACTGCCGCTGATCTTAATAATTCTGGAATAGCTTTGACAGAGGCAAACCGCCCGAATGATGCCATTCCTTTGTTTCGCAAAGCTCTTATGTTGGAATCCCAAAATCCGCTTCTTTGGTTGAATTTGGGAATTGCCCAGCAGCGAACCGGGGAATATGATGAAGCCGTCATTAGTTTTAAGAACGCGTTAGCGATAGATGATGAAATTGCCGACGCGTGGCTTTCCTTGGGATTGATATATTATGAGTTGGAATACTTTGATCTCGCCGAAAGCAGTTATCAGCGTTCGCTCATGCTGGATGGTACCAATTCCAAAGCCTGGAATGATTTAGGGGTTCTCTATTTTGCGGAAGGGGATTTTGAAGAAGCCCGTTATTGCTTTGAACAAGCGCTCACGCTGCTGCCTCATTATTATGATGCTCTTTATAATGCGCGGGATGTTTGCAGGGAATTGGAAGATTATCGGGCGGCTGCCGAGTTTGAACGCATTCTTTCCGAAATAAAAAACTCGAACGTGAATAATTATCGAAGAAGTTTTTATTTGTGCGGAGGAGTTTGATGCCCCGAATACAATCCCGCTCGCGGATAATCATCTTCTGGGATAAGAGCTCTGTTTTTTAAACATACCGTTATTGGAAAACATTGTTTCTCAAGTATTATACATTGATAAATGTTTGGAGAATTAATTGACTATCGCATATATTGCTGAAATTATCGGAAAAGCAGGAGTGTATTCCTTTAAAAAAGGACTTGCGGAACTTAAAAATCAAAGGAAGATTGATTTTGTCATTGCCTGTGCCGACGGAGTTACCGGAGGAGCCGGGCTTGGAAGGAATCATGCCGGATATTTGCGGAAGATTGGCGCGGATGTTTTGACCACAGGCGATTGCTGTTTCTTCAAAAAAGATATGGTCGAAAATTTTGACAAGATTCCGTATGTTCTGCGTCCGGATAATTTGACATCATCCGCGCCCGGCTATGGTTCGCGGATATTTAAAGCCGGAAATATAAAAGTAGCTGTGGCGTCTTTGCTGGGTCAAAGCGGATTCCTGCGGCTTCATGCGGATAATCCTTTCGCGCGGATTCCCATAATGCTTGAACGGATGCATCAGGAAACGCCTATTGTGATCATTGATTTTCACGCGTCTACCACCGCGGAAAAAATAATGTTTTTGCAGGCGGCGAGAGGACAATCTTCCGCGGTAATCGGTTCGCACTTTAAGGTACAAACTGCCGATGAAGGCATTTTTGACGGAACAGCGTATATTACTGACGCGGGCCGGACGGGGAGCATCAATTCTGTTGGAGGATTGGATGCTGAAACAAAAATCCGTGAACTGCGTTCGGGGATTCCGGAATGGTCGGCGGAAGCCTGGGATAAACCTGAAATGCAGGGGCTTATAATCGAAATACATGAAAGCGGAAGAAGCAAATCGATAGAACGGATCAAGATAGCTTTGCCGGAGGCGGATCGTGAGAGAGACGGGCAGAATTAGCGAAATTCACGGAGAGACGGTAACGGTTTCTTGCGGAGAACTTGCCGACTGTTTCGGCTGTATGAATCAGGAATGTAAGTCCAACAAAAAAATTATTGCCGCGGAAAACCGCCGTCATCTCGATTTATTTCCGGGACAGTTTGTCGAAATTGAGATTAGTACGGCTGGAGCGTTTATCCAGTTTTTGCAGTCGATGTTGCCGCCGCTTGGAGGTTTCGCGGCAGCGTATCTTATCATGATGCTTTTTTTCCCCGCTTCCGGTGACGGGATTCGGGCGGCTGTCGGCGTTATCGGTCTTTTTCTTGCCGGTTTCGCGGCCGTTATCTACCGTAAAAAGTTATTCGCGAAAAATAATCCCTGGGTTGTTAAAGTGCTTGATGAAACGAAACGTAAAACATGAAGATGAGCCGCTTGTAATTGCAAAAACTGGAGTTTTGCAATTACCTCAGATTATCGTTGCTTTATTTTAGAATCCATAGTATATTGAATTTGATATGATGTCCTTGTCGGGGAATTGTATCAAGCCGGGTGGTATACCCGCTGGGATTGCTCCGTTGGGAGAATCCTTTATTTACTGGGCCTTTTGGGCCGGAAAAAGGAGCTTTATATGAAAAGCAACCGGAATTATAATGACATTGGGCAGGTTTTCGATGAAATATTCGACGCCGCCCGCAGTATTGGCGATGAATTTAAACGCAATTTCAACGATTTCAATTTTGAAACTCAATGGAAACATTGCGATGAAAACGCCGATTATTACCCAAACTATTCTTATCCTCCTATGAACATGTTTATGACTCAGGATCGTCATCTGATTTTTGAGTTTGCCCTTGCCGGATTTGATGAGAAAAATATCTCCCTGAATTTTCAGGGGGATTATATGATTTTTTCGGCAGCGATTGATGTTCCGCCTGAAACCGGCGAAAATCTCAAGTTTTTTAAACGGCGCCTGAAACTCAAGGATATTGAAAAGCAAAAGTATTTTGTTCCCGCGGATAAATATGATCAAGAGAAGGTTAAGGCCGTTTTTAAGAACGGTATTCTGAAAGTAACCGTGCCGCCCCAGGAATATCTTGATCAAAATGGCGGCGTGAAAATCGAAATCGTGAGAGAGGACGATTAACGTTTAGCAGATGGCAGGGAACAGTTAGAAGAGATGAAAAAATCTTACGTTTATTACTTGTTCAATGCTGACTGCTCCCCGCTCGTTTTTTAGTCAGAGTTTTTATGATTTGTCGGTTTTCTCATCTTATTGATATATCTTAGGCTTGAGTTCTTTCATGAGAAAAATTGAGTTCTTTGGAAACTTCAGTTTTCGAAGAAGTCTATTGATAAACATCACTAAGTCTTATAGAGACACAAATAAAGGATTTTTTATGAAAAAATTATTTTTGACTGCGGTATTCGCATTAATCGGGCTGTCGGCATATTGCGGGGCAGCGTTTGAGATGGACCTCGTAAATGAACAGAATATTGCATTGGACGGGATTCACAATATCAGTATTTCTTATAACAACGAAAATGTTACGATTTTAAAAGGCAATACATCTTCTCTTGTTCTTAAAGAATACATGAGTGAAGATAAAGTTGATTATTACGCCGATGTAAGGAGTACGGACGGGAATGTGAGGATTGAAAGCGGCAGACGTCCGCATAAGATTATCAGCTTTGGCGATTTTAGAGCAAAAGCGGAACTATATGTACCGGAATCTTACACGGGGAGCTTAAGCGTAAGGACGAGCAATGGCCGCGTCGTTATTGATTCGGTAAATGGAGATATCAACGCTGAAACATCCAATGCCAAAATTGAAATAAAAAATATCGATGGAATAATTGACGCAAGAACAATCAATGGCAGTATTGTTATTGATTCGATAAACGGAAATGTTGGTGTAAAAGCGTCCCATGGAAGCGTTGAACTAAAAAACATCGATGGGGCGGCAGACGCAAGAACGGACAACGGCAGTATTGTTATTGATTCGGTAAATGGAAATATCAGGGCTGAAACATCTAACGCAAAAATTACATGCAGTACCGCGGAAGTGTTAGGTGATATAACTCTTATAACAAATAACGGCAGTATTGACCTCGACATTCCGCGGGATTTGTTTTTCCAGTTTTCCGCCAGAACAATAAACGGCCGTGTAAGAACTTCTTTTGATAATAATCTTTCGAGGCCGGTAAATGATGATCATCTGTATCGCGGAATTATCGGGCCGGAAAATAATCCTAATATGAAAATCGATCTGGAAACAAGTAATGGATCGATAAGCGTAGATTGGATTAATTGATGGAATGAGAAAAGAAAAGTGACGAAAGAGAATTTTCTTCGCTCACTTTTCTTTTCCAGCATTTGCCGGTTTTTTTGTGTTCAATACGATCCGCTCTTACTTCCCGCCAGAAGCGAAAGCGCGGAACTGGTTCCTATCCGGTCACAGCCCGCAAGAATAAAGGCTTCAAGGTCTTCCCGTGTTTTTACTCCTCCGGCGGCTTTCATTTTTACGTTTGGACCGATATGCTTTTTAAAGAGCAAAATATCTTCCATGAGTGCGCCGCCGGAACCGAAGCCTGTGGATGTTTTAATGTAATCGGCTCCGGTTTGGGTTATTATTCCACAGAGCGTGATTTTTTCTTCATCAGTCAAGTAACATGTTTCGATGATGACTTTCAGAATATGACTGCCGATTTCTTTTTTTATTGCCGCAATTTCATTTTCAATTTCAACGAATCGTTTATTTTTCACATCGGTGATATTAATGACCATATCGATTTCAGACGCGCCGTCCGCAATCGCCGTTTTTGCTTCCGCCAATTTTGCTGATGTTACACTGTACCCAAGCGGGAAACCGATGACGGTGCAAATTACAGGATCGTTTCCATACGTTTCGGAAATCCGTTTGACATAAGACGGCGGAACGCAGACCGACGCGGTTTTATGTTCGACAGCTTCATTGCATAATTTTTTTATGTCTTCCCACGAAGCAAAGGGCTTTAAAAGCGTATGATCAATGTGACGTAAAATTTCCTGATCTGTCATGATGGTACTCCTGAATAGCATCTTCTTCACAGTATAGTAAAAAACAAGATTTTTTGCACTACCATTCCAGTTCCATTTGACCGTCTTCTAGGGCTTGGCGGTTTTTTCCCCGTTCCGGAAACATCTGCGGATTCCATCCTGCCGCAAGGGCGATAGAACCTGCTACGGACAAAATCTGGGTATCAATGTAATGATTGTAATCCATGGGGGATTCCAGTTTTTCGGCGGGTTCAGGACCGTTCACCGTCCAGTAATATTCGATATTTCCCCGCCTGCCTTTCCATCCCAGGATTCTTGCGGCTTTTACTTGGGGCGGAGTAGAAGCCGTGTAATTTTCCGGTGGACGCCTGAGACGTTTTTTATAAACAAGTTCTGTATCAAGTTTGCCTGCCTGGAGTTGTTTTATTATATCGATTACATGATTTCTCAATTCGGCTTCTGTTCCGCCGCGGAAAACCAGTTCCAGTAATTCCACTTGAATCCTTTTTGCCAGCGGTGTGGAATCGCTTCTCGCGGCTTCCATTCCTTTTACTTCTACATTGAGAGAACCGTCTTCATGAAAAACAAAACCCGCGTATCCTTTTGCCCGGCCTCTAAGATTGGCCCCGTTTTTCATTGAACGCAGCGGAGGAATCATAAATTTTCTGTAAGGTTTTTCAAAACGCAGTTCCAGGAAAGAATCTACCTGATACTCTTCTTCTATTTTTTTTGAAAGATCATGGCTGAGTTTTGCCGCAAGTTCTTTACATGTATTGGAAAAATCCTGATAGGAAATGCTGTCCGGAAAACCGGTTTTTACGAAAAGCGAATCGGTGTCTCCGTATAAAACTTTGTAGCCGTTTTTTTCAAACCAGTCTTTGGAAAAAAGCAGCCACTTTCTCGCGAAACTGGTGATCGCTCCCGCAAGTTCGGTCTTTGCGTATCTGCATGACGCGGTTCCCAAAACGCCGTAAAAACTGTTCATCAATATTTTATAAACATAAGCACTCACGGTATCATTTTTTTCGATGGCTTTTTTCCGTGCGGAAAAATATTCCGCAATCAATGAAGGGAGAATCCCGGCATCTCGAATGAATTTTGCGCCGTTGGGAGCTGTGATACGATTATCAATTGACGGTTTCTCACCGGCAAAGAGTTCTTTTGAAAGATCATCTGTTTTAGAAAATACCCCTTCGTATACACCTGATGAGGTGTATGAATCAGTGTTGGTAAGAGTGTTCGCCAAGGGATCGATGTTGAATGTCCTCATGATTGTCGGATAGAGGCTCCTGAAATCGAATACCGCCACATTGGGAAACAAGCCCGGTTCGGGGTCAAGAATGGTGCCGCCTGCCGCTCCGCTTACCCGTCTTGCTGCATACGATTCCAGCGGAACGGGAGTGATGTTCCGTTTTGAAAGTTCCATTCCGTAAATCCGTTCAAAGGCGGCCACGCTGGTCCAGGCTTTATCAAGAGAAACGCCCGTGAGCTGAGCCCGTTCAAGCGTAAGTTTCCAGAGGCCGGTTTTTTCAAGTACATCCAGAACCAGTTCGGAATCCCGGAGGCAATATTCGGCAAACTTAACAGGTTCTTCGTTATAGAGTTTTGTCAATTCTGCAATCTTATTCCGGCCCGTGGAGGCGTTCAATTTGCCTTTTCCAAGGACAGCCCGCGAGACCGTTTCCAAAGAATAATCTTCGTATTTTTCCGGTGAAGCGCGGGCAATCCGAAGGGCGTCTATTACCTGGCGTCCGCTGACAATGACCGCTGCTGAACGGCGTCCTTCTCCGGGGAAATATTTTGCGGAATCAAAAGAACGTCCAAGAGAACAAATGAGGCGGTGAAATTCAAAACGTTTCATCAAATGCGGAAAATCAAAATCTAAAATGTTCCAGCCGGTAATGACGTCCGGGTCCAGTTCCTGAATATGTTTGATAAAACTTTTTAAGAGCGATAATTCCGAAAAATAACATTGGATATGTTTTTCTTCCGGCGGCGTTCCGTCATGTTTCCAGACAAGAAAAACTTCTGAAAAGATAGCGTGAAACGAAGAATCTTTTACAACAAGAGAAAGAGCGTTAATTGACTGGTCCGCTTCGTTGGTTTCAATATCGATAGAAGCGATAATCAGTTTTACTTCCGGACCGGATGGAAGCGGTGAAATAATCGGATCGGAAAACACGAGATCGACCAAGCGTCCGGGCCTGGGAATCCCTTCAATCCGCAGGGGGCCTTTTAGCCGCTTTTCGATAAGATACAAATCGATAATCTTCATGTCCATGTCAGGAGATATGATGCCCGCGTTCTGCAACATTGACGCGGCCTGCGAACGTTCCCCGCTTGTTTTAAAAATAATTTTTAAGAGAACATCTTTTCTTGAAAATGATTTTTCCTGACTTGATTCAATTGTGTAACATATATCAGACAGAATCTGTCTGCATCGGTCTTCATCTGTTTTGAAAATATGAATATAAGGTTTCCAGTTTGTATCCGCCGCGGCGAAGGAACGGCCGTCGGCCAGCCGGCCTATCAGAAAAATTTTATTCCTTCGGTTATCGTACAATGGATGCACTAAAAATCCTATAGAGGAAATATGCCGCAAGGAATCGCCGTCAGACTTCATGCTTGACATAATAAAGCAAATGACGCGGATGCTCCAGAGCGCGGCGCGCGGCGTATGTTTTACAGCTGATGAAATTGGGTTTTATCTTTTCACATTTTAAAAAACATATTATATTAATTATATTCACAAAGTGTGATGGGGAAAAAGACATGGCTAATATTTTCGATTATCTTGATTGGCGCGGCGATTTAACATTTAAACAATCACCGTTTAATCCTGTTGATAATTTGATTCTCTCAAGGCTTTCCTACCTGCCGTTTGAAGACATTGTTCCGGGGCCTGATTCCCAGGATTCGATTCTGCTTTCGGACGCGTCAGAGCGGTTTCGGTCTCTTGCCGAAAATCCTGACACGCGGCAGTTTTCCTCAGTTCATATGAAAGAGGATCCTCATCTTCTGTCTGTGCTTGGCGCTTCAAAACGATTCGGAAATCTCCGGCTTACGCACTATGTGAACAATATTGATATTTCGGAAGAAGAACAATTTTCGGCGCTTTGTATTTTCGGCAAAACGTTTCCTCCGTATATTTCTTTCCGCGGTACTGATTGGACTATTGTAGGATGGAAAGAAGATTTTAATATGAGTTTTCTTTCGGCTGTTCCGTCTCAATTGGACGCGGCCGCGTACCTGGAAAAAATCGCGAAGATGTTCCGAAAATCCCTGCGGGTCGGCGGACATTCCAAGGGAGGGAATCTTGCGGTATACGCGTCTGCTTTTTGTAATAAACATGTTCAGAAAAGAATCATCGAAGTATATAACAACGACGGCCCCGGATTCAGCCAAGACATAATCGATGCCCCTTCATTTCAGTGCGTTATGAATAGGATCCATACTTTCGTTCCTCAAACTTCTGTCATTGGAATGCTCTTTGAACATGAGGAAGGATATACCGTTGTTGAAAGCGCTCAAAAGGGATTGATGCAGCACGATCTTTTTTCATGGCAGGTAGTATACAATGATTTTGTAAGACTTGATAAAGTTGATAACAGCAGCAAGTTTATTGACAAAACCATGAAGGAATGGCTCAGCGGTTTAAACCCTGAACAACGAAAAGAACTTGTTAATCATTTGTATACTATACTCACCTCGACTGACGCTCACAGCCTGCAGGAGCTTACTTCTCAATGGCTGAAAAGCGCTGCCGCTATGATTAAAACCATAAACGACACTGATGAAACCACAAAGAAGCATCTTTCCCGGATATTTTCAATACTCGTTAAAGCGGCAAAAAATAATATCGGTTACATTTTGCCGGATCCGCTTGCGCGGTTTCAGAACCATGAGCCGGCTCATCAAACAAAGTAAGTTACACAAAAACGCTGATGCCGCCGATGTTCAAGTATCATTTCCTGGTAACTGAATACTCCGGTTTTTCCGGTGAAGATTTTACCGACAGCTTGCAGCGGAACGGTTCCAGGTCTTCGGCTAATTCTTCCACATCCATTGTATCAGCATTGAAAATTGCGTCCGGATGATAATTGCAGATTATTTCCGTGTTAATTCCTTCCGCTAAAGCTCTGCCCCAGGCTCCGTGAAAACGGACAATATCCCAAACCAGAGGAAGCAGATAATCTTTCTTCGCTTTCTTGTAACATGTGTCTAAAAAACTTAGCTGCAAATTTTCAATCTCAAAAGAATCGAGGGATGCCGCCGGTACTTTTTGCGTATCCCAAAAATCCGCGAAAGATTCAAGAAACGCCGAAGGCTTTTTCCCTAAAGGAAACAGTATTTGATTGAACCATGCTACAGACCTTCCTCGGTTGTAAAATAAATCCACCGCCCGGGAAAGACATTCCGCTTTATAAAGATCGTTCGCCGAAAAATTCTTTCCGGATATGAGCTCGTAAGGCGCTTCTTTGTCTGCCCGCAGCATAAGCGATTCTGTCTCATCATACATCAATGTTCCCGGCAACACTGAAAGCCTGAACATATCAAGATTGTCGGGATAGAGGGATAATGCGTAATCGAGACTTTTTTTGTAGCCGTCCAGACTGTCACCGGGAAGGCCGTAGATAAGATCGAGTCCGAAAGACACGCCTGCTTCATGAAGCAGGCCGATTTTCGACGCGAAAAGATCGGGATTGAACGTTCTTCCGGCCAGTGCGCAGACTTTAGGACTGCCGGATTGAAGCCCAATCTGCAATGAAGCGTTTATTTCGCCGAACAGCTTTGCCTGATTTCTCGTGAGCAATTCTCCCCGAATTTCAAAATGCCAATGAATCTTCGGCGCCGTTTTCTTGATAGCTTGAAGAATGACCGCTGCTCTTTCTTTGTTTGTATTGAAAGTCGGGTCCAGAACAAAAACCGAAGACGGATTGCTTTTCGAAAAATAGTTCAGCTCCGCAAAAATCCGTTCATCTGAAAAATAGCGCAGCGTTTTGCCGCCTTTTGATTCATAGCAATAGGTGCAGGCATACGGACAACCGCGCGCCAGTTCCCAAAGAACGCCGTCCCTGTTTTGCGCGTCGAGAATACCTTCAAGCCAAGGTGAGGGTAAACATGCTATATCTTCTTTCGGAATACCGGTATTCGGGAAAAACGTTTGAGGTTTTTGATGATTGATGCCATGTTCGACCAGCTCTTTTACCGCCGATTCGCCTTCACCGCAGACGACCGAATTAAAATAACCGCCTTCTGTAATCGATAATCCATTCGGCCGCGCCGTTACTTCAGGACCTCCGCAAAATAAAAAAGTGTCTTTGTTTTGCGCTTTCAGAGACGCCGCGGCTTTTATCATAATGTTCCGGTTCCAACTGTACATCGAAAATCCTATCATATCCGCCGGATGCCGGGAAATTTTTTGCAGCAAAAAATGAACGCCGTCTTTTAAAAAAGTTTCAATCAAATAAATTGATATATTGGGAAAATGTTTTTTCAGATTTGCCGCTATGGAAGCCGGCCCAAGAGGAACCGCTTCCGGCCCTTCATCAAGATGACACAAAACAAAAACAATAGAAAACTGAGATTTTTGCAAAAAATGTTTGTGTGCGCAAAAATCTCTTTTGGAATGATCAGACATTCATACAGTATGAAGGGAGACAGGTCTGGAATGCAATAGTGATTAATTTGAAAATAGACATAAAACAATAAACATGATAAAACAATACCCATGATTGATATACAATATTATGCGGCCTTGTTTTTTAACGAAGAAACAGGAAAGGAACGATATGGCTTAATGCAAAAAGAAGCGGAAACGTTCTGTAAAAACGCGTCCGTGGAAGAATGCTGGGCAGCCGCTGTAGAATGTTACAATTCTGAACTATATTACATTCAAGCGTTCGCGGTATATATCATGGGCGTTATATCAGCAAATAAAAAACAGGCGTATCTTTTTCTAAAAGATACCGTAAGCGAAAATCCTTTATGGCAGGTTCAAGAGTTTCTTGGCATGGCTTTTGATCAGTATTGCAAAGGCCTTGGTTACGAAAAATCTTTGAAAACAATCGATGAATGGCTGCATAGCAAAAATAAAAATTGCAGAAGGGCGGTTACCGAAGGATTGAGAATCTGGACAAACAAGCCGTATTTCAAAGATAATCCCCAGGAAGCAATAAGGATATTATCCGAACACAAAGCCGATGAAAGTGAATATGTAAGAAAATCAGTCGGAAACGCTTTAAAAGACATCAGTAAAACATATCCCGAATTAATAAAAAACGAATTGGCGCAGTGGAAATTAGAAACAAAAGAAATAAAACAAGTCCATAAACTGGCAAGTAAATTTCTTTAGAATTGGAGCAAATATGACTATCGAAGAACTGCGTAAACATTGTCTTGCCGTAAAAGGCGCGGAAGAAAATCTGGGTTCCGATGAAGCGATGATCTCTTATAAAGTAATGGGAAAAGTGTTCGCCTTTTTTGTGCTTGCGCCGAAAGACAATGAATATTTTGTTGTTATAAAATGCGATCCCGGAAAATCAGCCGAATTAAGAGAAAAATATGAAGGCGTTACAAAAGGCTATTACAACGGTGACAGCTTGTTATGGAATTCCGTATATTTGCAAAAAGATGTGCCGGACACATTAATCCTGGAACTTATTAATCACGCCGCGGATGAGGTCATAAAGAAACTGCCGAAATATAAACAAAAGGAATATTTTAATCAATAGACATAATCTAACGTTGCCGCCTGAATTGAGAATTACCGCAAAAAACGCAGCGCGGTTGTGTTGATTGATTCAAATGTATATAATGGAAACCAAATATAACGGAAATTACTGCAAAACTTAGAATGTGCAAACCTCCGGTTCGGGGCTGCAATTTCCTCAATATCTAGGAAATCCAGGAATTAGCGTATGATATCAGAAACAAGGAATACCGGAAACTCATTGACTTCAAAGCCCATGACTTCGGGTCTGTTGGATGAGCTGAAACGGCTTGCCGGGGCCGGTGAGATCAACGACTTCAATGTTACTCTGGACATCGACAGTTTGCCGCCGGAAGAACAAGAAGCCGCCCGTCTGCTCGCTCAGATATTGCATAACTATAGAGCCGCCACAGAATACGACTTGATGAAATACAGGCTCGCCAGTGACGCCCTCGGTATCGCCCATTGGGATATGGATGTGGTAGATGAAGATCCGGTCAATCCGAACAACCGCTTTACCTGGTCGCAGGAATTCCGCAATATGCTCGGATTTACCGATGAAAACGATTTTCCGAATATCCTGTCAAGCTGGTCGGACCGTTTGCATCCTGATGAAAAGAACAGAGTTCTCAGCGCGTTTGAGACTCATCTGAATGACTATACCGGCGAAACGCCGTTTAATATTGAATACCGTATGACGGTAAAAAGCGGAGAAACCCGTTATTTCCATGCCTTTGGAGAAACAGTAAGGGATAAAAACGGCGCGCCCCTGCGGGTGGCAGGCGCCCTTGAGGATATAACCGGCATCGTCAAGCAGCAGGAAATTTTGGCCAATATTCTCAATAGTCTGGACGCCATTATTTTGGTGACTGTTCCTGAAACCGGCGAGATACTCTTTATCAGTGAGAAAAACAAGGCGTTTTTCGGCGTTGAAGGAGACGGAACAGGGAAGCCCTGCTATGCATTTCTGCACGGA
>QMCD01000488.1_pt1 | contig 27489 bp, 18 predicted proteins | sample 1821841 | NCBI WGS metagenome assembly QMCD01 (sample SAMN01991225, study PRJNA193472) | Termite gut metagenome, whole genome shotgun sequencing project. | isolation source: worker | host: Macrotermes natalensis | reverse complement strand
CATTTTATATTTATTCAACAAATATCCGTACTGAATATTTTAAACATTAGGCAGCTTCGCCAACACGGCCGCCGTCGTCACGCCGACCCCACGGCCCGGCGGCGTTACTACGCCTGTCACAGCTACTACGCCGCCTACCAGCGTCATTCCTATAACAAATACCACGCCGCCGGCCAGCCCCAATCCGTCAGACAACAATGGGGCAACGACCGTCAAGCCGCCCGCTGCCACACCAATTCCTACTCCCGTCAGGTATTGCATCGTTGTATTCCGCGACGGCGTTTGCGAGCGCGTTATGAAGATTCCCCACGGCAGTGTTTTACAGCCTCCTGCTAATCCTATGAAACGCGGCTTTGCCTTTGCGGGGTGGGACGACGCTTGTACAGGGCGTGTGTGGAACTTCGCGAATCCCGTCACAGGCAATCTGACGCTGAACGCGAGGTGGTTACGATGTCGTTAGTACAATAGCAGTCCGATTCGTCCCAAGCATCGACGCAGCCAGATCCTCTTTTGTAACGTCGTGCAAGCAGAGCATGTTTTTCAGCTTATTCCCGTGCGGTTTTGTCAAAGATATGATATACAGCCGTTCCGTGAAAGCATAAAGCTCGTAAAACGATATCAAGTCGTCAATCTCGCTCTGTGCAGCCGAGACGACGGAAAGAATCCTTTCGGAAAAGCGTTTGGCGTTTTCTATTACCCAGCGCTGATCCGAAACGATTATAACGTCCCGTTCCTTTGTGCGCTCCGCTAATTCGTCGATATGCCGCAGCGCCGATTCATTCAATTCCTGATCGTCTTCAGGCAGTAGCACAACACAATCTCGTCCCGCCGCGCCAAACTCGCGGTTTAGCCTCGTCCATAAAGAACGCCCTCGAAACGCCGCGTCCAGCCGATCCGCCATAATATATTTGCTTTTCACACTATAGCCCCAGTATCTGCTGATTTTCCATCGCCTCGAACAGCGCGCGGAATATATAGTAATCCGCGGGCGCCGTTATCTTAATGTTGTTCGGCGTAGACTTAACTGTATGCATCTTTACGCCGTATAAGCTGCATAAGTGCGCGGAATCGATCGTTCCAAAGCCGTCTTTTCGCGCCCGCTTGTATAGATCCCAAATCATACCGTAACGGAACGATTGCGGCGCTTTCGCCGAAAACATTTCCGAGCGCGGAGGCACGTCGGCGATAATGTCGCCGTTCAAGCGAACCACGCTCTCCGAAGCGGCTTCAACAGTAATCGCGGATCCGCATTCCCGCACTTTCGCGATGTTCTCCGATATCAGCCATGCGTTGACAAACGGGCGGACGCCATCGTGAATCAACACGATATCGTCGGGCGAGCATTTCCCCTCCAAGGCCTCCAGCCCGTTATAGATCGACTCGTCGCCGCCCGAGCCGCCCGGTACGATTCCGATCACCTTCTTATACTCGTTAACGCGAAGCAAGCGCTCCAATATCGGAATCCAGCTTTCAAGGCATACGACTTGTATGGAGTCGATTTGAGGATGGCGCTCAAAGTGCTCCATCGTATAGAGGAGAACCGGCTTGCCGTGCAGCTCCAAAAACTGCTTGGGCTTGGCCTGTGAGTTCATCCTTTGTCCCGTGCCGCCGGCGAAGATCAGCGCCGTCGTCATAGTTTTCGCCTCCTATCCGAATACCCGCCGCTTTACATAGTCGTAAATCGCCTGCCCCGCCGTGCCGTTGGCATTCACATTTACTGTTTGGGCGATTTCAGCGCGCCGAAGCGCCATAGCTCTCACTTCGTCCGAATCGCCGTATCGAACGAGAAAGTTGAGGTAATCCTCCAGACGCTGGCCGGGCGATTCGGTATAAAAACAGTCCAGCTCCGTTTGCAGCCTGTTCTCTTCGAGAACGAACTTGCTTGCGGCCTGGGCGTTCAAGCTCGCCTCCGCTTCGGGCGGATATTGGAGCTTTTCTTTCCGCCATGTCTTCGTTTCGCAGTTGTATTCGACGAGCGCCACTTCTCTTGGGCTATAGGCATAAATGCTATCGTCCAGCGCCTGTACCCAAAGGTATTTCCAGTCGGGAAAACCATCTTGAGCCCGGCAATTGGCCTCGAATTCCTCCGATATAGATATTTCATTGGAATGGATATTAATTTTTATTGCGTGCTTCGCGGTTATCGGCAAAAGCCATATATATCCGCCGCAAAGTACCGGCGAAAGAAACAGGCGTTCCACTTCGCCGGCTCTTAAGAACAAATCGTTAAATTCCATGATGTCCCCCGTTTGAGGGTTCCATTTAACGAGCGGCGTTGTATCGCGAAGCGGCGTCAGCCAAAAATACTCGCCGTCAAAAATAATACCGTGATAGCCGAAATCCTTTTGCCCAGCTTCATACATGTGATGCGTACACGTTTCCATGTTGAATTCGACAACAATATTCGTACCTGGCGACGTAAACCAAATGGATGAATCGGCCACGCAGCATCCTCCAACACTTTGTTCATGGCCAACTCTTGCTTTTAGCGGCTCAAGCCAATCGGAGTAGAAGCCGAGCTCGCCTGTTAGCGCGTTTAGCCGCATGATTGTCTGAGAGACGCATGGCGTAAAAAAGATAAAATCGCCATAGGCATAAGATCTATAGAACTTATAACGCTTCGTTTCGCCTCTATCCTCTTCGAAGCCGATATACGACAATTCGCCCGTTTTAAGATCGTACTTCGCTATATCGGACGCGGAACGCGGTATAAAATAAAGCGCTCCGTTATGCTCAACAGGCGCGCCGTATAAATCCAACGCAAAACCCGAGCCTTCTTTGAAGAGGCCGCAAACCCACTCCGTCTTCCATGTGGTTTTGTTCAGCTTTAGCAATATGCTTAGATTGTGGTCGACAAACACTAGGCTTTCGCCGCCGTCGTGGAGATTCAAGAAAAAGAGGTTCGAATCGCTGCGTTTGCAGGTTTCCATATCCTGCGCCATAATAGGCTTGCCCGTCGAGCGAAACAGGGCAAGCATAGAGCCCCAATCGCCGTAATAAGCGTCTGTACACGCGATTGCCCTATGAGGATCCGGCGTATCGTCGTAAATCCCCCAGCCCTGAGCTTGATATTCTTCTACGAGCCGCACGTATTCGAGAAACTCCGCGCTAGAACGCATGGATTGATAAATCGCCTCGGTCAGCGGATGCGGACGCCACCATAGCGCAACGTCGCCGCGATTTTTAAACGTCTCAAGCACATAGCGCAGTTTTATAAAATATGCTTTGTTCGCTAGCAGTGCGCCTATCGACGTATTGTATAGCACAACCTTTTTCTTTTGCCCGTCCGCGCCCGAGATCAAGCGCCGCCACGATTCCGGAACAGTATAATCGCTTGAATTGCGATTGATCACCGCGTCGAATTTCGGGCTTCCAAGCGTGATAAATTTATCGGCGGGCTTGCCGAATTCATTTCCGTACACCTTTTGATAATCGCTAATAAACTCCTTGCGGACGTTTTCCGACGGCAAAAATGTCTTATGCGCAAACACGCAGCCGGGGCATTGCTTATATACTTCGTTCATGCCGCCGATCGCGATATAGTATGGCACATAGCACAGCAGCTCCGTTTGCTCGCGCAATCGCTTGCTGTAATAATCCGGATGAACGCTCGTAGCGAAGTTGATCTCGTCGTATGGATTATGGATAAAAATAATATCGGGTTTCCGCTCTTCGATTTTGTATTGCCGCCAGTCGGTTATGGGAATGCTTTCCGGAAACATATCGCCGTCGCAATGCATCTTCCCCAAAGATCTATCCCTGTTTTTATCGAAATATGGAATCGGAATTACGTACGCGTCGCAGCTGGAATCGGCTTTAGCCGCCAGATATACGCTCTCCATAGAATCGAACATGCTGAGCTGATATGGGAGAAACGCGATCTCGAATTTATCGGGCTTCAGCTCGTTCCTTACACAATTCTCGATACGGTAAAGCAGCTTGCGCAGCGGCCGGATAAAACCGGCGCCATTCGTATTGGCCTCGAGGCTGGCGTTATACAGCTCTTTTGCGTACTCTTCCAATAACGAGACAGTCTCGGTTCCTTCGCCCTTGACGCCGTCCACATAGTCGCTGAGCGCCTGAGCCAAGTCCTGACTATCGGCAAGAAGCTGAATTATTGAAGCCGTCTCTTTACGCAAAGAAAGCTTCTTAATCTCGTTGATTGCCTCGGATAATGTTTCCAATAGCTCAAAAACAGTTTTTTGCTCATGCTTTCGCATTCAGTATTCCTTCCAGTCGGCAATCATGTGCCTGTACATATCGGCAAGCCCGTACTTCGGCCTCCACCCCAGCGACTTAAGCTTCTCGGCGCTTAGAGTATAGCCGGATTCCGGCGCGTAGCCTCGATTTTGAATGTCGTCCGGTATTTTGACGACAACTTTTATATTCCCGCCCGCGACATTATCCGCCACAAGCTCCGCCATCTCGCGAATCGTCATACTTGCGGCCGGATTGGCGACGTTGTACGCTTCGCCGTTTTCGCCCTTGTGCAATATAAGCAACAAGCCGCGAACAGTATCGGCAACGCAACAGTAGTTCCCTCGTGAAGCGCCTTGGGTGTGCAGCTCGATATCCGCGCCGTTTATCGCGCTGCGTGCGAATTGCGCGAAAACGCGCGTATCGTCCTTTGGCGTACCCGCGCCAAACGTCTGCGCTAAACGCGCAATCTTTACCGGAACTCCATGCTGCGCGGCATAAGAGGCGCATAGCGCTTCACACAGCCGCTTGCTTTCAGGATAGCTGCTGCGAAGCGCCAGTAAATCCAGGTATCCCAAGTCGCGCTCGCAAACCTCTTTCTTTTCCGTGCGGCCGTATATCTCCATTGAGGAAAGGTAAACTATGCCCCGGCACTTCCGCTTGCGCGCCAGTTCGAGCACATTCCGCGCGCCGTCTAACATCGTCGAGATTACGTCTACAGGCTTAGCAAGCATATCCGCCGATTTCGTTATCGCGGCGCAGTGAAAGATATAATCAAGATCGGCAATTGAATTTTCAAGCAAGAGCGGTTCGCGGATATCTCCTGAAATGAACTCGACTGCATTATTTCTCGCGAGAGCCTCGCCCTTGTCTTTATTTCTGCCGTGTGCGAATATGCGCATATTCAAGCCGTATGCCGCGCTGGCCGCCGATAAGGCGCGCGCGAGCGCTCCGCCGACCAAGCCCGTCGCGCCTGTTATCAGTACCGCGCTATTTCTAAACGCGCCCCAAGGAATGACTTTATCTTCTATAATATCGCGTATATACGAAGAAAAAACAACGCTTACCGCCATGCCAGCCTCTCCGTCGCGTATCACATTGTAAACGATCAATATGGTTCTTGTAAATTACAGCAATGTATTCTATTTTCATAAAGGATTTTGAATACATTCGCACCAATATTTTTATCAATTCCTGTATTAACCTGGTGATTTTTATAAGCATAGCATAGCGCTGATTGAAAATCAAGCGCCGGCTTGTCAGATTTTGCGGCTTAAGTAACGCGTATTAATTACGATATAATAAGTAGTCCTACTCTGTAATAAATTATATGTCTTAAAAGGATGGTACGATTGGATAAGCTAGTTTTTTTCGGCGCGGGGCTTGAAGCGACAAGGGCGCTATGCTCAAGCGTAAGGAAGCCTGAGTATTTTATCGACAACAATCCAAAGCTGCAAGGATGCTTTTTGCAAAGGATCCCCATTTTCTTGCCGGAAAAACTGCTTGAAGAGGACAAAGACGCTCTGACGATAGTCATAACCAGCAGCTATTTCGACGAAATAGCCCGCCAGCTCGAAAGCATGGGCTTTCTCTATGGGCTGCACTTTTTCCGGGCGAGCGAGTATCCGCTGAACGGGCTCGATTTCGCCTATATAGAGCTTGGGCACGTTTGCAACCTGCGCTGCGTAATGTGCGGCATTTGGCGGGAGCATAGCGTTTTATCCAAAGAGGATTTGGATACCTATCTGCAAGACCCGCTCTTCGCCAACGTCAAAGGCGTATATATACAGGGCGGTGAGCCTACGCTGTTCGACTTGGCGGGCTACGCTGATATCATGATCGGGCGGCTGCCGCTTATGAACCGCGTCGTGATGAGTACAAACGGCTATCTGGGCAACAAGGCCGCCGCGATAATCCATAAGCTTTATGACAAATTAAAGCCGCACGGTATCGTGCTTGAGCTGTCTATTTCCATCGACGGGCCGCGGGAAGTTCACGATAAGATCAGAGGGAGAGCCGGCAGCTACGACAAAGCGATTGAAACGCTAAATGAGCTTACGGAAAAGGGCGTGAACCCGCTCGTAGCCACAACGATCAGCGCGTCGAACTTATGGGATATGGATCGCTGGCTCGGCGAACTAAACGATATGCCTGTTCCCTTCATCTTTAATATCGCACAGCTGGGCAAACGGCTTGTGAACATGGATTACACGGGCTCCGTGGAGTCTTTTTCGCAGGACGAGCTGTATAAGCTGCAACTGTTCGTTTTCAAGCTGATATACAACGGCTGGCGCTACCCGAAGCTGTTAAACGGTGTGGCATATCAAAACGCGTTTGAGATCCTTTCAGGCAAGCCAAGGCGGCTGGCCTGCGGATTTAAGAACCAGGACGTTTTTTTACTGACGCACGGCGGAAAAATCGGCGCATGCTCGGCGTTTGAGCCTTCAAAAGCATCCCTAAAAGAACAGCCGGGCGGCGGGTTTCAGACGTACAATAAGATGTCGCAGCAGCTGCGGCTGAATGGCTTCACGCGCTGTGAAACGTGCATGAGGCATATGCTCCAAAAGGGCGGCACGGGCATGGACGCACGCGGCGCGCAAGAAATTGAGGAGGATTACTTTAAGCGGCTGTATACGATAAACGCTTATTTCAACTCCCATGATGCGATCTCTTTGGATGAAGCCGAGCTTTTCGGCGCCGATGGCTACAGCATTATGATCACAGGCTGGTACGGCACTGAAACGGTGGGCGATAAGGCTATTTTGGGCGAAATCATCCATAGCTATAGGGAGCGCTATGGCGAGATCAAGATATACGTAACCTCGATGTACCCGTTTATAACGGAGCGGACGATTTACGAATTGGGCGCCTGTGCCGAGGTTTTGCCCCTCTATAGCCGCGAATCGCTCCTTCGCGCCGCCAGTGTAGACGAAGTTGTTATAGGCGGCGGCCCGCTTATGGACTTGGATATATTGGGGATACCCTTGTGGCTTTTCGATATCGCCAAAAAGCACGGGCGTAAAACGGTGGTTTGCGGCTGCGGCATAGGGCCGCTGACAACCGAAAACGGCGTCAAGGCCGTTAAGGAAATCCTTCGCATTGCGGACGACATATCGCTGCGCGATTCGGACAGCGCGAAGTGGGCCAAGGGCGCTGTTGGGCGCGATGATATACGGGTTGTGGGCGACCCCGCCGCCGGTTATTTAAAGCGCAGGTTCCCGGGCGATAATCCTGCGGAAAAGGAAAAAACGCTCGCCTGCTTCCTTCGCCGGCCTACGGACGAATATAAGGGCGGCATGACAAACGGCGAGTATAGCGAATATCTTAGCGAAGCCGAAGCCGCTTTGGCCGAGAATATAAAGCGCCTGTGCCTTGCCAAGAACCTTACGCCCAAATTCTATTCCATGCACAACTTTGCCGTCGGCGGCGACGACCAGGATTTCAATATAGAGTTCACAAAGCGCTATTTCTCCGGTACCGAATATTGGGTGGACGACGGGCTGACCACGATCGAAAAGATAGTCAGCGTAATGCGTTCCGCCGAATACTGCCTGTGCATGCGCTTCCATTCGCTGATCTTCGCGGATACGCTCGGGGCGAACTACGCCGCGCTTGACTACACGGGCGGCGGGAAGATCGCGGGCTTCCTCTCGGACAAAGGGAAGCCGGAGCGCAAGCTGAGCTTTGATGATATACGTCAGAATAGAGACGCGCTCCTAGAGGTCTTTGATGGTCAAATGTAGGGGGCGATGGTAATCGCCCCGGAAAATGTGCAATGCGTTTAACACAAAGAGAGGGTTTCATGCAGACGAATAAACGAAGGATCTTCTTCGGCGCGGGCTCGATGGCGCGCAATTGCATTGAGGGCGGCATGCGTTACGACTATATCGTGGACAACGACGAATGCAAGCAGGGGACATATTTGTGCGGCGTACCCGTCTTCGCGCCGCGGCGTTTATATAGCGAAGCGCCGGGCGAGGTTTCCATCGATATCGGCCCGATATTCTACAAAGAGATAGCGAAAGAACTCTCGGAAAATGGCTTCGTCGAAGGACGCGACTTCTTCGAGGTTGCGGCCCGTATCGTAAAGCCGAGGATGCTGGCAATCGAGTTGAATCATTTGTGCAACGCCCGCTGCGTAATGTGTAATATCTGGAAGGACAACGATGCCTTTGTGCCTCCGCTCGACCAATTCGAACGGATGATGGGCGACGAATTCTTTGGCGATACGGAAATTCTTATCGTGAGCGGCGGAGAGATAACGCTGCTGAATAACGTGCCGGAGTATGTAAAGGTTTTAATCAAGCTGCTCCCCCGCTTGGCTTCACTCGCGCTGGTAACGAACGGACTCCTTCCTAAGCGCGCTCTGGAAATGAGCCTCCAGGTGAAAGAGCTTTGCTGCGAAAAGGGTATTCCCTTCTCTGTAAGCGTCTCGCTGGACGGCCTTGAAGAATTTCACGACGCAAACAGAGGCGTAAAAGGAGCTTATCAAAAAACGTCTGAGACCTATAAACTGTTAAAACAGCACGATATAACTGTGCGAATATGTTCGACGGTCACGACGAAAACGATCTATGGCATAAACGCGCAGCGTGCCTTTTTAGAGAATGAGAGCGCCGACTTTTTGTTTCAATGGTCGGAACAAAGGGAAAAGCTCGGCAATCTGGACGGCCTGGAATCTGTTAATGGCTATAGTCCTGACGAAATGTATGAAGCGCTGCTATTCTTCAGCAAATTAGCTTATGAAGGAAAACTGAAAGCTCAGGACACCGGGCGGTATAAAGTCGTAATAGACCACATGCTCGGCAGGAAAAGAACGGCGGGTTGTTTATTCGTACAAGGAAACGCGATGTTTATAGGGCATGACGGTGAATTATTCTTCTGTCCGGCTAAATCGGCCGACCTGGGCAGTCTGTATGATGAAAGCGCGTTTGATATACTGCGCAAAAACTCGCGCTACAAAGAGTTTTTAGTTCATCATGGTTGTTTGGATTGCGCTTATTACTGTTTCAGCCGCTACGATTCGGGCGGCCGCGAAGCGGAGGAAGCGTATTGGGAGCGCTTCTTTACCGAGAACTATTATAACGAAACCGCCGGCAAGCTCACATATCAACGGTTCGAGGAAAACGTTCCGCCAGAGCGGCGAAGGATACTGTTGGTTGGCCCGTGGGGCTATGAGGGAGTGGTTCAAAAGGCCGCTTTAAGCGAGTGGTTTGCCCATAATGGGCAAAATGGCGCGGAAATTTTAATTGCGTCGCGAAATCCGTTTATAACCGAGCGCACGCTTTCGGAAATAGGCGAAAGCGCGAGGGTCGTTCCCACGCATAGCGATGTGTTTTTGAAATGGGCCAGTACTGTTGACGAAATCGTAGTTTTTGAGGGCGATCCGCCAGACAGCGCCGCGGCTGTGCGTCGTTGGGCGCTGCACGCCGCCGCCCAAACCGGCGTAAAGCAAACGTCCGTATCTACGGCGAAGCTTGCAAAAGACGGTATAGCACGTATAGGCCGCGAGGTTTCTCCGGACGAATCCGGCTCGAACGAACTGGCGTGCTTCATCGCCCCCGCCCTTCGCGAAAGCCGCGAGAGCCATCAGGAGTTGGCGCATAAAATATTGGACATCGCGGACGAGAACGGTCTAAGGCCATATTTGTACTCCCTTTGCGAAATTTTCAGCGCTGACGAGCGCGACGACAACTACCGCTTCGCGATTGCTCACTTGCCGGAATCTTGGCGCCAAGTTGAAGCCAAGGCGTCCACGCTGCAAAGCGTTATACGCGCGATGAAAAACGCCGGGAAAATCGCGGCTGGCGGGCAGGAGTGCGTTTTTATCGCAAAGGCGCTGGGCCTTGGCGATAAAGTTCTCGATATTATGATCGGCGATTGATCTTAGCGCGGCAACAATAACTAGGAGAAAGAATCACAGATGGAACAAGAAAACAGCTTCATGACAGGCTTGCACAATCTTTCGCAGCTTTCCAGCGCCAAGTCCCGCTCCATAAGCCCGGAGAATTTCACAGGCGAAAAGGGCGCGGGCGGCATGGCGGAAGACGGCACGGGGGCGCGCGCCGCCCGGGATTTGGGTAAGGGCTGGAAGGTGTCGCCCAGCGTAATAATCAAGGCCGGGGAAACCTTTACGCTCTGCGATATTGAAGGCCCCGGCGCGATAAAGCACATTTGGATGACGCCCACAGGCTACCGGCGGCATGAGATACTCCGCGTCTACTGGGACGGCGGCGACGTTCCAAGCGTGGAATGTCCCGTTGGGGATTTTTTCGCCTGCGCCTACAAGGAGCCCTTTCGCCCGCTGACGTCGCTGGCCGTATGCGTAAATCCGGGCAGCGCTTTCAACTGTTACTGGCCAATGCCATTCCGCAGGCAGTGCAGGATGACGCTTTCCAATATGTCGCGCGAGGATATGGTTTTATACTACCAGATCGACTACGAGCTAAGCGAAATACCGCCAGAGTGCGCCTATTTTCACGCGCAGTTCCGAAGGGTTAACCCGTTGCCGTACAAAGAGATATACACGATACTCGACGGCGTAGAGGGGCGTGGGCACTATGTAGGAACCTACATGGCGTGGGGCAGCAACAACAACGGCTGGTGGGGCGAGGGCGAGCTGAAGTTTTACCTGGACGGCGACGGGGAGTTCCCGACAATTTGCGGTACGGGCATCGAGGACTATTTCTGCGGGTCTTACAATTTTGACGTATACTCTCAATACTCCGAGTACTGCACGCCCTACGCCGGGCTTGCAAAGGTTGTAAAGCCCGACGGGCTCTACAAGTCGCAGACTCGTTTTTCCATGTACCGCTGGCACATACCCGACCCAATCCGGTTCGAGCAAAATATCCGCGTTACGGCGCAGGCGCTGGGCTGGCGCGCGGGCGAAAGATACCTCCCTCTGCGAGAAGATATCGCCACTGTTGCGTTTTGGTATCAAACTCTCCCTGTAAAACCGTTCCCGGCTCTGCCGGACGCCGACGGCCTGGAAGTTATATAAGAGTCTGACATTGGAGTGACGCGCTTGAAGAAAATAGTCGATGAGCTATTCCTATACGAAAGCTATAGGGAAAGCGAGAATATGCTCTCGGACGCCATATCGGGCAAGCGTTCGGCTTTTTGGGATAATGTTGTAATCACAACCGCAACAAACGATCAAGCCATGCTGTACCGCCGGCTGCTGTATGATCGAATCCTCGATCGCAGTATCCCTTCCTCCTGTAAATATCACACTGTGCCCGATCGGGAGGAAAAGCGTATTGGCTCGGGCGGGTCTACGCTGTACGTTTTGGCCAAGCTTTATGAAGCGAGCGGCTCGAATATCGAGCGCTTGCTCAGCGAAAAAACCCTCGTCTTGCATTCGGGGGGCGACGCGAGGCGGCTGCCTCATTCCGCGCCCCTCGGCAAACTGTTCTCCCTCTCTGGAAAGCCCCTCCGGGGCGATGTGCGCAACCCTCCGGGAACGCTGTTTGACGATATAATGGTATCGCTTTCGGGTTTGCCTAGCCGCATGAACGGCGGCGTACTTATCGTATCGGCCGATGCGTTATTTCGATTTAACCATACGCAGATCGACCTCTCACTGCCGGACGCCGTGGCCTTTGCGGTAAAAGCGTCCGTCGCGGAAGGGTGCGAGCACGGCGTGTTCCTCGAAAAGCAAAGTGCGGGCTATGTGGACAGCTTCCTTCATAAACAATCCGAGGAAACGCTGAGACAGGCGGGCGCGGTATCAGAATTTGACAGCGTCGATTTGGATATCGGAATAACCTACCTCGGGGAAAACGCGATTCGGGCCATGCTTGGCCTGCTACAAGACAAGAGTGGAGCGGTAAGCGAACGCCTGCTGCAAAAATATATTAGCGATAGAGTACGGCTATCCTTTTATGGCGATATAATCTACCCGATGGCTAGGGAATCCACCCTGGACGAATTCATGGCGCAACCCGGCGACGGGCAAACGACGCGCGAATTGCTCGATTTACGGCCGGCGCTATTCGAAGCCCTCCACGGCGTATCACTCAGGATATGCCGCTTTTCGCCCGGCAAAATCCGCAATATGGGAACAACGGCCGAGACCCATGAAACCCTTCGCTTTTTCCGGGAGGAAGGGCGGCTGGCTCAGGACGGAAACGTAAGCGCCGCGCTTGCGGAACGTATCGCGCTTGCGGCGTATATTTCGCCCAGGGCTGTCGTAAGCGATAACTGCTTTATTGAAAACAGTATAATTGGCGACGGCGCGGAAGTCGGCGCGGGCTGCCTGGTTTCGGGCTGCGACCTTCCCGGCGGCTTTAAGCTGCCGCCAAACGTTTCATTGCATAGCGTTAAGCTAAAAAACGGCAAGTGGGTCTGTAGATTCTGGGGAATGGCCGACAATATAAAGTCGCCGGAAGGATGGCTGGGCGGCAAATACAGCCTAACGGCCTTATGCGTCCAGGCGGACAGCCTCTGGAACGCCAAGCTTTTCCCCGTATGCGACAGTATCGAGGACGCGCTCCGCTGGGCGGTGAAATTTATATCCGGGCCGCTATCGGCCGACGAGCTTAATACTTGGCGTTCGCTTACCCGCCATGCGCTGTCGGATACGGCGGATATGGACGCGGGTGAACTCTTGGCGCACAGAGCCTCCGCCGAGGACGGCGTCAGGATCCAAACCTTTGTCGGCGAGGTGCTATCCGGCTCGCCCGCGGATGAAGCGCTCGTCTACCTTGGGCATGGAGACGCGGCCGCCAGGCGTATAAAGCTGCTGTCCGACAGTATCGAAAGCGGCCGCTATCACGACTGGCGGGATAATATGCGCTTATGCCTTTGCTGTGCGGAGGCGGCGGAGCGTCTCGACTTGGACTTAGACTGGGAGGCGCTTAGGGAGCGGGGCTATGCCGCTCTGAGAAGCGCCGCCGTGGAGCATATGCGCTCCGGGCAAGGCAGCGATTCAAGCTCTGAGTCCGATATAAAATGGGCTTTGCCATACGCCGAGGTGTCGTTGCCCATAAGAGTAAACTGGGGGGGCACGTGGAGCGACGCGCCGCCGTATTGCTTTGAAAAAGGCGGCACCATGATAAACGCCGCCGTCATGATGGACGGTAAGCTGCCGATTTGCGCGCGGGCGGAGGTCACCAAGGAATTGTGCGTCGAGTTTGTCAGCGTCGATTTAAACGTAAGAAAGCGCTTTGAAGACATAACGCCGCTTTCCTACTTCCAAGACCCGACCGACACCTTCATACTATTTAAGGCAGCGTTGTCGGTATCGGGGATTATTGCGCCGGACAGGGGCGAGTTAAAGGAGCAGCTGGCCCGGCTCGGCGGCGGAGTACGTATTACGACCGACGTTGACGTTCCGAAGGGCTCGGGGCTCGGTACTTCGAGTATTATTACCGGCGCTCTGATCAAGGTATTAACCCTTTTAACGGGCAGAGAACGAAGTAACGACGAATATTCCGAAAGCGTATTGCAAGCCGAGCAATTGATGACAACCGGCGGCGGCTGGCAGGACGCTATAGGCGGCATGTATCCCGGCGTCAAGCTGACTTTAACCGAACCAGGCATACCGCAAAGGTATCAAGTGCAGACAATCGCGCTGCCGGGCAACGTCGAGAGCGAGCTGAACAGGCGGGGGTTCCTCGTTTATACCGGACAGCGCCGGCTGGCGCGTTCGGTCTTGCGGCGCGTACTATCGGGCTACGTCTGCAACAGAAGGGAAAGCCTATCGGCGCTGACCGAAACCCAGAGGCTAGCCGTCACCATGGCCTACGAACTAAAACGCGGCAACGTAAGCCAGTTTGGCCGGCTGCTGTCGGAGCACATGCGGCTGCTGCGTACGCTGGACGCTTCAAGCTCAAACCTCATGCTCGACTATATGATGGAAGGCCTCGGCGAATATATCGAAGGCGTTACGCTGTGCGGCGCGGCCGGCGGCGGCTTCATGTACGGTATAGCCAAGCCGGGCTTTTCGCTTGAGGACATCGCGCGCCAGCTAAGGCTCGATTACGGCGGGCTTAGCGTAAGGTTATACAGCGCTACGCTATATACGCACGAGTAACATTGTGTTTTTAATGGGGGTGTATTATGTTTGTTGAGTCGCTTAAAGACCGAATAGGCTCCAGGCCGGTGTATATTTGGGGCGCGGGCGAAGTGGGCGCTGCCGCGTACGAAGGGCTTAGGGCTTTGGGTATAACGCCGGAGGGCTTCGTCGACACCTATCTTCGAGCGCCGCTGCGGGAAGAGCTTCGAGCCGTCGCGGTGGCTTACCCTACAGACATACCTGCGAACGCGTATGTCGTCATCGCGGCCCGGGCCAGCGTATATGCGATAATGTTGGAGCTTATGAACCTGGGGTTCGGTTCCGACCGGGTTTCTTCCTGGGGCGGGCAAGGCGAGCATTCACTTTTAAGCGATAACGATAAGCTATTATTGCAAGAGGTTTTTGTCAGCCCCGTCTGCAAGTCCATACCGAGCAACGTCCTGACGCTGGAAACCAGCGACCGCTGCAATTTGCTGTGTATCATGTGCGGCTATCAGAAGCTGTGCCGGCACAAGGGGCTTCACAAAGGCCCCGAGCCCAAATTCGACTGCGCGCCCATAGAGCCCGTGCTGAAGACGGTTAAATCACTGGTACTGAATATAGCTGGCGAGCCGCTGTTGAAGGGAGCGATTTGGGACGTTTTAGACCCCATGGAGAAAGACGGATATAGCAACCTAAAGAGTATACAGTTCCATACAAACGGCCAGCTGCTCGACGAAAACGACAATATCGAGCGTCTGGCGAAGCTGCCGGTTCCGCTGACCATCTCGTTTTCGGTAGACGCCGTAAACGCCGAAACTTACAGAAGAATACGCGGAGCGGACTTCGGCCGCGTTATTGGCAACATGAAACGGCTGCTCGCGGTCTTTGAGGCGGCGGGCCGCAAGGACGACAATCTGCAAATCAACGCCACTCTGTTCCGGGAGAATATCGAGCAGTTCCCCGAGTTTATCCGCATGGCTTATGACCTTGGCTTCAAAACCGTCATAACGCGGCCCATAGCGTACCGGTACGAGAATGACTATTCGTGGGCCAGGCTAAGCCGGGAAGGTTTAGATTATGACAACGACCAGCAGGCGCTGCAATACTATCCGCAGCTGACAAAGCGCATAATCGAAGAGGCCAAGGCCGAGGCGGAGAGGCTGGGAATACACCTCTACGTAGACGACGCGTTCGAAGTATCGGTATATAGCGACGCCGAGGATCTGCCTTATCCCATGCCGGTCGGCGACTTTAAGGCCATGACCGCAGACCGCAAGAAAAAAGGCGAGGAAGCTTCCGCCATGGCGGTATCGCGGACAGAGGGCGTCCGGATTCCCATGAAGCGCAAGTGCTACAGACCCTGGACCGACGTCTCTATTCAAAAGGACGGCGGGGTCTGCATGTGCCTCTGGCTCGCGGGCAAGCTTATCGGCAATATAAACGACGCGCCGTTTGAAGACGCGTGGAATAGCCCCAGGGCGCAAAGGATCAGGCAGGATATCATAGACGGTTTCCTGCCCGACGAGTGTGAAAACACGGTATGCAAGTATCGTCATGAATCTGTCATGGCTTATAGACTGGCGGCGAAGCATGAACTATAAGCGGGAAAATACGCCTTATACCAATATGTTCCGCGACAAAGGCCGCAGGCGGCAAGGCCGCGAGGGCTTTCGGATGTGCCTTGGCCTGTTGTTAAATAATCCGCGGACGCATTACGTCATATGCACCTACGGCATCGGGGACGCGATTTTAGCCTGCGGGCTTGTTGGCGCGTACAAAAAAGCATATAACATCCCGCATGTAACGCTTGTGGGCAAGGAAAGGATGCGCTACCTGTACGAGCAGTACAGCGATCAATATGACTGCCTGCTTCTGAAAAAAGAAGACGACATAGTCCGCATGACCAATGCGTTTTTGTTCGACCCGGGCAGCTATCTGTTCATGCGGTGGATGAAGCGCATAATGCCCATACCGATCATGTTTTATTATCGAAACTTGCTCTTGAACCATATCCCCGCGATAAATATGGTAAACACCTTTAAGGCCGTCATTTTCGGTTTGCCACAGAATACCCCCCTTGCCGTCGCCAAACCGCGCTACGTGCCAGTGGACGAATATATCGAAAAATACAAGCTTGTCCGGGGAAAGGCCGTTATCCTGTCGCCGGCGGCCCGCAATACGCCTCTCATGCCCGACAGCTTCTGGGAGCGGCTGGCGGTAAAGCTATACAAAAACGGATACTCTGTTATCGTAAACCATTTCGATTACGAAAAGGATTTGCCTCACGCGATAAACTTGGATTGCGACCTATCGATTATGCTTGCGCTTGCAGAGTACGGCGGCCACGTCATTTCGCTTCGCAGCGGTTTTTGCGACTATATGTCGCTTACTCACTGCAAGCTAACGGTTATCTATCCCGAAGGCTGGGATTTTGTACACAATGTTTCGATGGCCGATTGGGGCATCCGAAACGACATAATGGAGGTGCAATTTTCTCAGGCCGAATCCGAAAACATATTGGAAGACATAATGCGGGCGCACACGGGGGATAATCCCCGCCCGGCTGCGCCAAATACCGTTGCCGCCGCCGGCGCCGCGCCGGATTTCGAGAAGGTTCGTGTACTGTCCGATATTGGCCGGGCTATATCCGGTTGCTTGGGCAATATCAAAATAGGCGCCATGCTACGCGCGAATAAAGCGACGCATTATCTTATTCTGGGCAATTCAGAGGAGCGCGTTCGGCTGGCCTTAGCCCTAGCCGCGCGCTTTAAATGCGCGCACGACATAGCGCACCTCACCGTAGTCGTTTCTAGCCGGTACGCCGCGCTGACCGATGAATATTCCTCCTCCTACGACGCGCGGCTTGAAGTCAGCGGCGGCGCGCTGCGCCATATACTAAACGCCTTCCGCTTTGATTACGCGTATTTCCACTACTACGAGTGGGAAAGAAGAGTAACGGTAGCCAGCGCCGAAGAATTCTTCCGCATTCGCTACTTAGGCTTCGAGCCGTTGGTTTCCCAAAAGGACATATTCGAAATCGCGCTGATGCCGGTAAGGAGATAGCATATGAAAACCATGCTTTTTTGCAATACATGGGAACCGGGGAGGCACAAGGAGCCTCCCGCACCCGCCGATATCGATTACCCGCACTATTGGATAGACGAAAACTATTGCGGCTTAGGCGCGCCATTAATCGAAATGGCCGCCTCGTTGGGCTATCGCATTGAATCCCTCACCTACTGCGAGCCGGAGAATGCCGACATTTTATGCTTCTGGGAGTGTCCCCGGGGGCTGTGCGACAGCGCCTTTGAACACGGCTTGCGCTCGGGAAAAGAGATGTATCTTTTTGCCACAGAACATGATGGGATTGTCAAGGAAAATATCGATCCCATAAACGCGTTGTTCTTCAAAAAGATTTTCACGTATTATCCCCGTCTTATTGACGGCGTGAAGTATATCGGCGCTTTCCCGATGTTCTTCCAAGTGCCCGAAGCTATCGATCGCACCCCGTTTGAGGAGCGCAAATTCAGCGCGATGATCGGGCACATTCCGCACGGCGGGGCGCTAAACTATCATGAGCGGGCTTCTACTGCGCTTTGGTTTTCGGCGAACCATCCCGATCAGCTCGATATGTACGCAAAGCAGACCGGCTATTCCGGCTCGATGAACGAGATAAAGTGCTATAGGGGGCCGTGCGGCAACAAGCGGAAAACCTTAGCGGGCTATAAATTCTGCTTCTGCTATGAAAATTCCGCCGACTATCCAGGCTATGTAACGGAGAAAATTTTCGATAGCATTTTCGCCGGCTGTATTCCGGTGTATCTCGGCCCGCCCGACAGGAGCGCCTATATTCCGGACGACTGCTACATAGACAGAGCGCGATTTAAAGACAACCAGGAGTTGTACGACTATATGGTAAGCATTGATGGCGATGCGTTCAACAAGTACCAGGATGCGCTTTCGGAGTTCGTGAATTCAGATTTTTGCAGGAGGCATAGTCCGCTCGGATTCGCGGAGCTAGTAATTAAAAACATTATAACAAGGGAGCGGCTATGAATATCGGAGTTCTGACATCAAATTGTCTAGGCGGAGCAGGTATTGCGGCGCGGCGCATACACGGCGCGCTCCTTTCCGTCGGGGAAGGCAGCTGGCTGTACTATAAATTCGGCAGCGGTACGGACATATTTGCCTCGACGCAAATCGACACGGATGGGGTTCATTTTGACCTGCTGGATCGTTACGCCTATGAATTTGATCGGAGCAACAGGCCATCCGGCGGCGCCATCTTATCCCTACCCTATCCGCCGATAGATAATCACTTTATAGATATCTACATGCGCGAGCGCGAAATCCTAAATATGAACTGGGTGTCGGGCTTGATGTCCCCTGAAAATATGGCGTACGCCGTATCACAGGGCAAGCGTCTGGTATGGACGCTGCACGACGAGAATCCCTTTACGGCGGTTTGTCATTATCGGGACGGCTGCTTGGGCTACATGGACGGCTGTCAAGCCTGTCCCCAGGTTGCAGCTGAAAATCGCGGACTTGTCCGCTCCATGTTCGACGCAAAGCTGAAAATGTATCCGAAGGAGATGACGATCGTCGCTCCAAGCCGATGGCTCGCGGACGAAGCGGCGGCAAGCATGCTGCTTTCCGGGCGCCGCGTCGAGGTCATCCCCAACGCCGTGAACACCGCGTTGTTCGACCCGAACCTTAGAGTTGAGGCGCGCAGGAGGCTGGGAATAGCGGAGGGCGACAGGGTTGTCCTGTGCGGCGCAGTAACTTTCTCCGAGCGGAGAAAAGGCTGGGATTATCTTAAAACCGCGCTGGAATCGCTTCATGCTATCCCCGCAATCGGCCCGCTCATAGCCGAAGACAAAATCAAATTGCTCAGCTTTGGCGAGGTTCCGGAGGACGGTATGCCATTCCCGCACATCGCGCTGGGTTCAAGCGACGACGCAAAATATATAGCCGGAGCGTACGCCGCCGCAGACGTCGCCGTTATCCCGTCTTTAGAAGACAACCTTCCAAATACCATGCTGGAGGCTCTGTCGTGCGGGACGCCCGTCGTCGGGTTTGCGGCCGGCGGTATGCCCGATACAATAAAGGACGGGGTAACCGGATACGTCGTGGAAAAGAAGGACGTCTTGTCGCTCGCGGCCCGTATCGCCGATACGCTGCTCGGGGCGATCGACCGGGGCGCTTGCCGGGCCTACGCCGAAGAAAGATTTTCGTATAAAAGGCTGGGCGAAGCGTATCGCGAGCTTTTCAGCGACATATTAAAAACGCCGCAGCATATAAAACAGTTTGGCTTTCCTTCCGTTTCACGCGAGGGAAGAGCTGTATTTTCGGGGCCGTACGAAGAAATAATCGACTCCCAGCATCTGCTTAGTATATATAATAAGTCCACTATTCCCGCGCTTGTAAGCTTAATTAAGCGGCAAGGCGATATAAAAGTTATCATGTACGGAGTACAATGCGCGAACATTGAGAAGAGACAAGTGCTTGCGGAGGTTATTGGCGGTATAGCTTATTATATCGACAACGACGCGTCGCTCCAAGGGGCGATGGAAGACGGTGTCGAGATAAAGCCTCCCGAGGCCTTGCTCGCCGAAAAGCGCGGCGGCTTCGTGGTTTTGGTTTGGGACGCGGAACCCCTACCCGTCGTTTCCGAGCTTGTTTCATTGGGCGTAAGCGAAAATGATATAATTGTTTGCTCATAAAGGAGTTGCGAATGTATTCAAATGATTTACAGCGCGAGCTATACGCGCTGCTCGTCGAGTTTGAACGCCTCACCATTGAAGAAGCGGGATCATATCCATGGCGGGAGCTGCTCGGCATAATCGATAGTTGGTACGGCCGGTATACCTTTCCCGATTCGCAAATTCCGGCATTGAGGGACGACCTGCTAAGCTTTATCGAAGATGGTCTGGACGGCGGATTGATTTACGGCCTGGCTTATGCGCTCATGCGGGAGATATGGATTATCGCCGGGGCGTATTGCAATGCCGAAATAGGGCCGCCCGCCGCCCGCCTTCCGGAAGACGTGCCGCCCGCCCGATACCTTCTCGCGCTTATCGGCGATGGGACAGCCATCCCGGACGCTCTGTACAGCGCCGTACCCGCCGCTTTTATAAAGGACGCGCGCGTTCTTGTTATAAATAACGGAACGCGCGGCGAACGTCCGGCAGCGAAGGGCGTAGAATATTGTTACCTTCGCGAGCCGCTGGGTTACGCGCAAATTTACGCCATGCTGTGCGGCTGCGGATTGGCGGAAACGATAGTATTATCGGGCGGCGGGGCTTTGCCTTGCGGCGAGACGTTCGATTTGATGCTTGAGCAAGCCGGTAGAAGCGAGCGCTTTTTCTTCACCGCCGCAAATCAGAACACCAACTCGGCTATTGCGCCGCGGCGCAGCTACTATGACTGCTGCCCTCCGTGGGAATTTCAGATGTTTTCGCGCAATCTGATCGATGCCGGCCTGTTCCCCGACGCCGCGCTGTGTTCGCTTGACTACCTGAGACAGGCTTTTATCGAGCAACTCGCGGATTCGGGCGCAGAAGTCCTGACCTTCGCCGACCCCAAAATAAACGCGGCAAACTCGCCCTGGCGATCGGCCGGCGCGGGTAAGCGAACCGACAGATGGCGATTTAATCAGCTTACAAAACACGAGCCGCTGGCGATTTCTGAATCCGTCCTAGTCGCCAACGCGCTCAGGGCTATCGAGAAGAGCCAAAAATCACTGATAGTTGTCGAGCCAAACACGACGCTGCATTTTGTATTACAAGACGCAGCCAAGAACAAAATGGAAACCTCCTGGCAAATATACGACAAAAGCGAAAGCATGTACGGCTTTGCTGCTAAGCTGGAGGAAGCGGTGGCGGCGTCTAGCTGGGACGCTGTGGTTTTCTGCTTGCCCATAAGCTCCATGCCGAATTTCGAGCGCATAGTATCAATCGTGGCCCGCTCCGTTTCGCTAAACGGGACTGTGATGTATTACGACGAAAATCCATTCTTTGCTGGCAGGCTTCCTATCATGCTATCCGATAACTGGCCGGGCGCCAAGCCTCGCCATTCGTCGCTGACGCTCTATTTCCGCAAGAGGCTGCGCGACATTCTCTTCGACGCGGGCTTCGAAGTCGGTTTTGAACGCTATCAGCCGCCGCTGACCGCCGCAGAGGAAGAAATCGCCCAAAGCGCCGCAAACCTTTTTCCTTCTCTGGAAGGCGGAATACTCAACAACCTAAGCACAAAAATGTTCTTTTGCGAAGCGGTGCGCAATGAAATAAAAATATCGGGTGAAACGCGATGACGCCGGCTATGTTAAAGCGTTTTTTCTCCGCCCTCGCGGGAAGAGCCATATGGCTCAGAATAAAGCGAAAATTCCGCGTGGGGGCTGAATCCATATTGGTCATTATGCCCGAAGACGACGACGGGTTAAACGCGATAGCCTTAGATAACTTAGAAATACTGCTCGCGTCGCGAAAGCTGCGCATGGCCGCTATAGTGTCGCGCAGCGATAAAGTAAAACGAGCGGTTGAGGAATTGGATTGCGCCGCGATGGCTGGCGGCGGGCGGGATGTGGACTATCTGCTCTCGTACTACGAGCTATGCCGCTTTACGGATAGTATCGTCATAGCGTCTATGTCCGAGCCAAACGGAAATAAGCTCGGCGTAGCTTTAGATAAGGCTGATTTTACTGAAGAAGAGTTGATTCGTATTTGTTGCTACGGTATTAGAGCCCCCGGCTAATTGAATCGATACTAATATGCTAAGGAGAAGGTGTAATTATGGATTTAAACACGTTTGCAAAATTACGGGAAGTATACGATATGCTCGAAGACGACATATCGCGTAAAATTTATAGCATTCGCGCCGCATATGAAACAGGTGGAAGGAAGGAACAGGATGACTCCCCATTTTTGCGCCTCATAATGGAGCAGTTGTATCCGCAGCTACGCATGTGCGACCGCAATAAGAATATTATAATTTATGGCGCAGGATTCTATGGGACGGCTGTATTTAAAGATATGCAAATTAGAAAAGGACGCAGTGAAAAGATAAAACATTTTTGGGATCGGAACTATAAAAACTATCCCGACGGGGTTTGCGGCATGCCCGTCCTGCCTCCGGGTAAAGGACTTAACGGAAAAGAAGATCAAGTTATAATCGCGTCTGTCAACCCGCATAGTATTTCTGAAATGCGTTACGAACTATCCCATATGGCTATCTCCCCTGAAGATATTTTTGAAGCGAAGGACTTTTGCGGGCCTTGGAAGGATCAATACTTTGCGTATGACATTATTACTTATCAAGAGGATGAGATTTTTCTCGACGTAGGCTCTCTGAATTTTTACACAAGCGGCGTTTTCATTGCAAAATGCGATACTATAAAGAAAATATACGCCTTTGAACCAATACCGTCGGAAGAGCTAAAAGACAATATCAATAATTATCCCCGGCACGATATTGCTCTGGTAGAAGCGGCAGCGTGGCACAAAGATGGCTATATAAGCTTTGACGGTTACACTGTCGGGAATAATGACAGCCAAGTTAAGGCTGTGAAAATTGACGATGTTATCGATCCTAACGAAAAGGTAACGTTCATCAAGATGGATATTGAGGGCGCGGAGATGAATGCGTTAAAAGGCGCGGCCCGTACTATTACGGCGCACAAGCCAAAGCTTGCCATAAGTATTTATCACAAGCCGGACGACATGGTCGATATTCCTATGTATATAAAGTCGCTCGTTCCGGAATACAAGCTTTATGTGCGTCATTATTCCAGCACCTGGTACGAAACGATTCTATACGCTGTTTTGGAATGAAGCTATTAAATGATGGATGCTATTGAAAAGAAAAGCTTACGCCGCGCTTTAGCGAAGCTGGTTAAGCGAAAAGAACTAAACGATAAATCTATAACGCTCTTCGGCGCTTCCGCCGATTCGCGGGCGGTTTTTGAAACGCTAAAAGCCTTCGGCTTGTCGGCGAGCTTCGTCGTAGACAACGACGTAAAAAAGCAAGGCAAGAGCTACTTGGGCCTAAAGGTTTCCCCGCCGCTGGAAACCTTGCTGTCTCACGCCGGCAAAAACGCCGTCTTAATATATTCAGGCGCTTATTCCGACAGCATGCTAAACGAGGTTGTTTCGTACGGATATGTACTTGGGTCGGACGTGTTTTGCCTTTCCGCCCGCCGCAAAGACGGTCTGGGCGAGTTTCTCCGCAGCGCGGCTGCCGTTGTAAAAGGTTACAAAAGCTATAAACGGCTAACGCGCGGGCGCGCCCCAAATTGCGCCGTGTTTTTAATGCCCTATTCCGGTATCGGCGATACATACCTCGCCGGGCTGTTCTTTCATGAATATCTTGCGGCAAATAGCGTGAAGGATTATGTATTCGCCGTTTCAAACGAAGGCTGCCGGCAGGTCGCTGAAATGTTTGAAATTCAAAACATAGTGACGCTGCCGCAACGCGAACAGGACGGCATAATAAGCGCGCGCCGCTTTGGCCGCTCCCATTGGCCCGTAAAGATACTCAACGACGCGTGGGTCGCCGATTATACAAACGTGAACGGCAGGCTGCGCGGATATCGCGGGCTAAACTTCGAAAAAGTCTTCCGGCAGTTCGTTTTTGAATTAGGCTGCGAAATCAAGCTGCGCCATCCCGTTTCAGAGATCAATGACGCGTTTAACAAAGAGCTGTTTGTAAGCGGCGGGCTTATCCAGGGAAGAACCGTGATCCTCGCCCCATATTCCAATACGCTTCTTGCGCTGCCAAATGAATTATGGAGCGGCATTGCGGCGGAATGCGCGCGTATGGGCTTCATGGTATGCACAAACTGCGCCGGCGAGGCGGAAAAGCCAATCGCCGGAACGGTTCCGATTCGCGTACCGCTACGCTATATGCCCGGAGTATTGGAGTTTGCGGGCTGTTTTATCGGGGCGAGAAGCGGGCTTTGCGACGTTATCAGTTCGGCAAAATGCACCAAGATAATACTTTATGATAAGGATTACGTTTTCCACTTCGCGTCGTCCTATGAGTACTTCAGCTTAAACGGCATGGGATTATGCTCGGATGCGGCCGAATATGAGGTCGATTCGAATAATTATGATGCGGCGATTGCAGCGATCGCGGATTTGCTCGCCGATAAAGCGCGCGGCTAAATAAGCAAATTTGCCTTTGCATCATTGCTTTACATGCGTCATTACCCCGCAGAGCTTGCAGCACGCGGGCAGCTGGCTTCCATCAAGGCTGGCGAGTTTATGGCAAAAATCGAAATATTCAGGCGACATAAATATCTGCTTCAACGGGGTTTGGAAGCAGTTGCCGATAGGCATATCCTCTCCGCCGGGCTGACAGCAATGGAATACATCGCCTTCCGCCGAAACGACAGCTCGCTGTTTGCTCTATACGAGCCTTGAAAATGGCGGTAAGTTTCCGGCGTTAAGCCCGTTATGCTTATATTCACAATATGAACGTACTCCGTCAAGCCATGCCGATATAATTCCTTCGCGAAAAGGAGCATCGCAAAAACATGCTCTATGCCCATCTCGCCAAGCTGCTCCGCAATATCATAAATACAGTCCGCGCATATAAGCACGCATATTTTTTCCGGGTCGGCGCTCAAGAGCTTGTCAAGATAATAGACCTTTATGCCGTTTATAACGCTTCCGTGGTTCCAAAAATCGTTATCCACGGCATACGCGATTTCCAGCTTATGCTCGGCTAGAAGTTCTTTCGCGGCGGAGACATATCGCCCCAACCCAAAAAGCACAATTTCTTTATCCTTCGAGCATTGTATGAAGTCCGAAAACGAGGCATTTTCAAATACTGGCGGCTTTCCCATTCTGCCGAGCGCTCCTTTTAAATTATTCTATTGGCGCTTTCTACTGCTTTAGCAAAGCGATACTGCTAAAATCGCCAATAGGCATCTTAGGAATCGCTGTACACGCCCATAAACACGCCAGATTCCGTTACGGCCTCGCGTGTTTTTTTTCGATGTAACAACACCTTATTTATAGGATATGACTCAATAAACATAGCATTCCCCAAGATAAATGTCAAATATTTTCTTGGAACAGTTTTCTTACTGCAGTTTTCTTACAAGTGATTAATCCATGGATAAATATATAGCGACAGCGACTTCCTCGAAGATATAAGCCTTCGTTTCCCATGAGCGCATCGGGTGTCATCAATATCCGGATACGCATATTATATTATAGTTTGCCGGTTAGGTAATGTATTGAATTCTCCTTTCGTGCTTAGAGCTTGTATTGAGGAGTTTAATGGCGTTGCCGATTATACATAGACGTCATGTTCATCTTTTAATTATTCATTACCGGGCGGCAATCATGTCGGCTGGTCTATTTAGTGATTTCAGCCGGTTTATACGGAATGGAGAGTTCGATTATGGCTATATCAATGCTCCAAGGCAGCCTGAAATACGACTTCGATAGAAAGGCGGACGGCACTGGCGACGGAATGCGCGTACCGATTGTCCTGCAAAACCTGGGCACCGGCTGGACGGTTCCAGTAATGCCAAACGAAAACGGCGACTGGACGATCAGGAACGTGCCGGACGGCGATTATCAAATCGTCGAACAGCAAGGCTACCAGATGCAAAATGTCTGGAGCCCGGACGTGGATTATTCGTCAAGCGGCAGCCTAGCGCCGCGCCTTACGAAGGCCATACTGCCGACGGTTCAGGAATACAACGGGCAATCGTCTCCCGTTACCATACACGCGCCGGGTAAAACGACGAAAGGCTCTTCGAACGTTATAAACGGCGTAAGTGAAACGACAAAGCTCTTTTCCGTACAAGGCTCAAACGTTACATGGAGAACGAACGGCGAAAAGAATACGCTGACGACGGTTTCCTCCAGCAATGGAGCCGATATAAAAAAGTTCCTTACCATCTTAAACGGCCCGTCAAAAAACACGGGGTTCGAGGATGAGTTGAAAAACCAAGGCGTTACAATAGACCCGGCCAATATAATTTCAGGAGGGCCTTCCGGCAGCTTTTCCGCCGACAACGGCACCTTTGGCAGCTATCCCCAAGGCACCCCGATCGACAGCATAATGCCGTCGCCGCCTTATAACGATCTGAAGTCCTCGTTTACATATATCAAGGGCTATCCCGAAGACGGCTTTTATAACGTCGAAAATACTAAGGCCCATCTCAATGGGTCGAACGCGACTTGGTGGAATTTAGCGGGGCATACGACGGGCGATGAAACGGACAAATTCGCCATCGTAAACGGCAGCAACCCGGGCCAAAATATTCTGTCTCAAGCCGTTTCGGTAGAGCCCAATACGGCCTACCTGGCAAGCGTCTGGATTGCCAATATGCTCAAAACAAGGGAAAGCAATTTCAAGCTGCCCCAAGGCAAGCTTGAAGTTACGGATACGACCGACCCCTCCAATCCCAAAATACTATACAGCAACAATCTTGGTACGTCGCTAGAGGCGAATCTGGAGCACCCCGAATGGAAACAGTTTGGCGATATTATCCGAACCGGCAGTACGACGAGGCAGCTGACGATCAGCATCATAAGCACCGGCCCCAGCGGAGACGGCAACGATTACGCCATAGACGACGTATCGCTAAGAAAAGTTCAAATGAAGGACTTAACGGTTCAAAAGTCGGTCAATAAAGAAACCGCCGCCGTCGGTGAAACGGTAGCCTATACCGTTCACATCGTAAACACGCTCTCAAGAAGCGTAAACGGCATCCGGTTTCAGGACGCTATTCCGAACGGGCTTTCGTTTGTCCCTGGCAGCGTAAAGATAGACGGAGCGGCGCAGCAAAGCTTTGACCCGAACTCGGGCTTTGACCTGCCGCCAAAGTTCAACTCGCCGGGAGCGTCGGGCGACATAACCTTCGACGCGAAGGCCGATAGGATGCCTAGCCCAAATCCCGCGCCCAATACCGCGAGCGCGTCGTATACCTACTCGTTCATTACCGGCAACCTGCCCGTAAGCCAAACGACCACAAGCAACATAGCGAATGTTACCGTCGGCACGGTGGATATCAGCGTAACAAAAGCCGCGGATAAAAAGAACTATCTGCCGGGCGAAACGGTAACTTATACGATTACCGTAGCCAATAAGGGCACATTTCCGGTAAAAGCGCCCGTAGTTACGGATACGCCGCCGCAACAGATCAGCAGCCCGCAATACGCGCTGGTCAGCCCCGCCGGCGCTTCCGGCCCGTGGAGCGGCTCTATAACGCTGCCGGATATTCCCCCCGGAAGCACGGCGACGCTCAAGATCATGGGCGCGGTCGCTGCCCG
>QMCD01000487.1_pt1 | contig 27492 bp, 16 predicted proteins | sample 1821841 | NCBI WGS metagenome assembly QMCD01 (sample SAMN01991225, study PRJNA193472) | Termite gut metagenome, whole genome shotgun sequencing project. | isolation source: worker | host: Macrotermes natalensis | reverse complement strand
AGCTTGGGATCGCTGTGCCGCATCAGCTTTTGCATAACGGCCAACGGAATCCCCGACTTTGCACCAAGGGTGGCGAAGGTATGGCGCAGACCGTGGAAGTCGTACACAAGCCCAAATTCATCCACCGTGACAAGATCGCCGCCCGCGTTGCGCGAAAGCACTCCCGCCGCTTCGAGATCGGTGCGGATCATTTCCGCGCCCTTGTCTCCCCACATGCCGGAGAATGCCTTTGCACCGGGGAGGAACAACGTCATCCGTGCCTTGAGGTCTGCCGCCAATTCGGGACGCAGGGGCAACGTCTCCTCCTTCCCGTTCTTGGCGTCCTCTGCCCGGATGGTGACGGTAGCCGGTTCGGATTCAAAATTGAACGAGGCGCGGGTGAGGCTGCGACATTCCGACCACCGAAAACCGGTTTCAACGGCGGTACGGTACAGTAAGGCACGGTCGGCTCCGGTCATGCCGTGGACAACGACCCCGGTCTCCGCCGCCGCCAGAAGCAAGCCAAGTTCCTCTACACTGTAGGGGTGACGCTCCAAGCGACGGTCGGAAGCCGCGTTCAGCTTCGATACAAACGCCAGAGGGTTTTCGGAAAGCCGTCTATTACTCACTAACCAGCGGCAGAATGTTTTTGCGACGGTGAGGTAATGGTTCAGGGTCATCAACGCCATGCCCGCAGCCTTTTGCTCGTTCCGCCATGTATCCAGACCGAACGCCGTAATGTCGGAAGGATGCCGCCATTTGCATTCCGAGCACAGCAAAGTGATTTTCGCGGAAGATTCCTTGATATGACTCCGGCTATTGCCCTTCGCCGCCATCGCCTCCCGCCAGTCCTCGATGTGCGCGACCAGCGTCTTTCTCGCCGCAGCCCGTTCGCCGGTGATAATGTTCCATTCCCCCAGCTTGCCGAGGGTTTTGCCGGGGCAGGATTCGAGGAAACGGGACAACTCGGCATCCGGCACGGCTCCGGCCATACGCAGGGCGACCAACTTCATCAACTGACGCTCAAGTTCGAGGGAAGCGGATTTATCGGTGAACGCGGGAACCCGGCGAATAACGCCGTCATGGTCTGTAAACTCGACAGTCCACGTTGCGTCCGGCTTGCTTTTGCCGTTCTTGCCCGCACGCTTGCGGTGAAAGACGCTCATAGCAGCACTCCTTTCCACATCGCATCCCATTTTTGCCGGAAGGGACAACCGGCGGCAACCCAAGCCTCTACCTCATCGCGCCGCCAACGGGCAAGCCTTCCCAGCTTCACCGGACGCGGCGCTTTTCCAGAAGACACCAACTTGTACCAGGCCGAACGGCTTATGCCGCACATCAGAGCGGCAGCATTAGAGGAAACCAACAGGGGATTGCTCCCCGTCATTTCCGAGCCCTACTGTCAGTTGCCATCATTTCGAATCCTCATGATTATCAAAAAGACTATTTTTTACCACTGGATTCCCGACACAGCGTGGCCGCGCAGGAGTGACGAAGCTGGATGCCGCCCTACGCCCCAAGGGAGGGCGGCATCCATTTGCAAAAAGCATTTCTATGCAGCATGCTTGCGCTTGAGAGCGGCTTCGAGCAGTTTAGTGTAGCCTCTAGGGAGGCTACAATTTTTCGGATATTTTCCGGCTTTCTGTTCTCGCTGCTCAAATACTCCTCAATCACGGGGTTCAGCACTGTTTCGACATGTTTGACAATCGCCTGGCGATTCCTGTCAACTTTCCACTCTGGAGCCTCAGGGACGCTTGCCGAAGAATCTTCGGATTCTTCCGTCTTCGTCTCTTTTGCAGTTTTCCGGGGCTTTCTCGCAGCAAGAGGAGCGACCTTTTTATAGCCGCCTACAGCATCGACGACGATTTTTTCCGTTATGACGCCATCATCTTTATCCGCCTTGGCCTTGGCTTTGTCATAGGTATCCAGTATGATGTTTTCGAACTTGAGCTTCGCTAATATGCAGTATGGGGCAATGGCGGTGGGAAGTCCCGCAATCCCCCGCTCCCTGATGAGAAAAGCGATGATCAACCCTGCGGTAAGGTAACGCTTAACCGCGCCTTCCTTCAGGTTTAGCCACGCGCAAAGACATTTCAAGCAGCTATCGTAGTTCTGATTCCGCCATAGCCCCTCTTCCCGGACTTTCAGGCAGACCAGTGCTATAACGGTGGGAACGCGGGCAAGCATTTCCAGCATAGTACGGCAATCTTCCAGCCCCTTATCGTCGTCATCGTCAAACGGCTTTCCGCTATCCCCGTCCGAGTAATGTTTAAGCCGAATGCTGTTTGAAAATTTAACTATCGTCTTGCCAAACCGCTCGTTTTCAAACGTAAGGCCAGCTGCCGTGGCATTGACCGGAGCAGTACCGTCGCCGATGCCTACTTCGGCTTTGACGGAGCTTACAGGGTCTTTATCAGTTTTACTCTTCGGATCGGTACTGCTGTCACTGTTCTCTGTGACTTCAGCGTCCCTGTTCGATGTCTTCACCTCATCGTCGGCATTGTCTGCAGCCATCTCCTCCCCCTTGTCATCAAGAATGTCGCCATTCACGGTTTCCTGCCCATCACGAGATTTCTTTGACTTCGGCACGCTCTTATCCACGATCATCTCCTTTCAGATAGAAAACTTCCAAATACGCATAGTCACATCGGAATACAAAATATCCTTCCAAGTCCTTCTATTGAGACACGCCACCCCTGCAGAAGATGGCATCATCTCCGTTACTAAGCCAAAGCGGCATTTCGGGGGACTATGTGCTCAGAAGCATTCCATCGCCCTGTCGTGTGGTTCCGTCTTCCAAATCACCATTCGCACAGAAGGCTATCGAATTGAAGCAGCCGTTGGGGACAGCGCCAAACCAGCGGAGTATAGAAAGCACGTCAGGAGCGACGCGCCAGCGGCTTATTTCCATACCCAGAACAAAGCCCGTGGTCATATGCGCCTCCCTGATTTTCTCGTCAAATCGCTATTGCTGTTTTCCATCAACGTTGATTTCAGGATAGCACGCAATTCATCGTTAGTCAAAGGAATTTTCAGAGGTGGTCTTCGAGCATCTTGTTATTGTATAGTTGGTTGTGTGTTTTTGAGGAAAATCGATTTGCTGCATTTTGTGATGTTTATTGAAAAATACTTGACCAAAAATTCAATAAAGATAATATTTAGCCGCATTGACGATTCGAAAGAACTACAAGGAATGGCTTGATTTTTAGCGAAAAGTATTTTTAAAAAACAAGAAGAATTCTCCTTTTCTTCGGCGGTTCGGATGCTCGTTGAAGGGGGGGGATGCGGCGTATCGTCAAGTGATTGCATTGCCTCGGCGGGACGGTTGGCTGGTGAATCAGAAACACGTAGCGCATTTGGGGGCGGAAGCGTTGAAGGTTCTTCATCGATAAAGGAAACGGAGGCACATACGTGTGAACGTCACCCTCTCAATTAGGGATGACTCGCTTCCGAGGGGGGGGGGAAGCTGGGGGAGTTGGGACTGCAGTAAAGCAAAAACCGCAGAATAACAAGGACATCTAAAAATCACGGTTATGACATTCGATAGGGAGAGGTTATGTCAGGACACGAGGATGAAGCTGAAGATTTTCCGCGTCCCATGAAACCTTCCGAAATAAGGCGAAAATACAAATACACCTACAGAGACAGGCTTAATTCCGGGATCAATACTTCTGGCCGACTGCATGAATTTGATCCAGATTATTTTCGTGAACATGAAGAAATTCAATACGTCAACTTTAACTGGAGGGATATATATGATGAGAATTATTTCGATGAATACGGCATACTCAATTACCTCAAATCTGTTGACGAATGCATTGTTGATTCAATGGAAAAATGCAACAAAAGCATTGAGTACTTTTATGAAATAGTAGCAGAAAAATCAGGCACAAGCACAACACTCCATAACTCGTTAATGAAGCCGAAAAAAGAAATCGTTAGACTTCGTCCACTGATAAGATATTTGGAATCAATTTTCAAACACCTCCATCAGGAAAAAAGAAAAATCACATGGACATTTGAAAATCACATTCAAACGATAGGAGTAATTTGTGAAAGCATCCGCTACAACACGATAGTATTTGAAAATCTAGAAAAATGTTCTAAAGATCTCATGAAAGGGGTTGCGTTTTTCGAGAAAGAAAAGTCTGATATCAATAAAATAATTGCGGCATTGAAGAAATCGAAAAAAGCAATAGACAGCAAAACAGGAAAGATTATACATTTCAGGAAAAAGGAGATATTTGTACATCCTAAAGATCGTTATGGATATAGAGAGTTAAAGAGGGAACTGCAGGAAAAAATCAACACATTGTGTTCGGGAATATACAGTTATCATCTTTCTGATGGAACCCTTAAAAGCGCAATAAAACTATTTCCAGAGTGTTGTAGAAAAACAGGAGAAAAGACTCCGAAATCAAAAATGCGGTACACTGCAGTCGCGTTTGACGAATTATACAATTATCTGCGTGATAGGATTCCTGCGTCAGCACTTGTCGAATACTTCAAATTCGGATCAGATGATACGTTTAGAAAGCGTCTGAAAGAGATTTATGAAAAATGCGTAAGCAGCGACGATGGATTATGTAAACAATGCAGTTTCATGTGTAATACAGAAAAAGGCGTCAGGTGCGATTTAATTCCCTATTTGCATGAATACTATTCGAGTAAAATCGACAAAAAAAGAGGAAGGGGGATGTATTTCACGCAAGCGATGGTCGATGATATATATAACATTCTTAATCCTAGAAACCATGATATTGAGAATGTCGCTGAAAAACATGCAGAGGCACAGATAAACTCTTCCAAACGAAAAGTCCGAAAAAGAGTAAAGAAAAATTTTCCCGACGATGAACGATAAGGAGAGTAGACGGGAGTCCGCCATAGATCCGTATACTTGTCGGATCCGGGCTTCCGTCTAGTCGTTTTCGTTGTAAAAAATGCAAACGACAGGGAGATTCACCAATGATCGGCGAAACTCCATGCCTTGCTTTCGGTCAAAGTGATATCGACGAAGGGATGCGTATAAAACTTTGTTATAAAATCCCACCGGTAGTATTGTTCGAGTTTTATAGCGTATTCCATAGCCTCTTTCCGCATCTCGTTCGGAGATAATCCCGTACTTTTTACCGCAATGAAATGAGTTTGACCGTCCACGCGAACTATTTCAACACGCTCCACATCCAAAACTTTTTTTATGGCTTCTATCCTCCCATTAATCGATCGATATTTTTCCTCATATTTATTATATGTTCGAGATGTTAGCTCTATATAAACACAATTTATAGTATAGATATGCCGAGGGAACACTTCAACCCGAACTCGATGTGGATCATCGGGAGTAACCAAATCGCGAAATTCTTCTTTTGAAAGTTTCTCTTTTGAAGCGTCCCGTATCGCACGTGCAAATCTCTGAGAGTATTTTTCGAGGAATGGCTGGAATTCGTCCCGAGTATAAAAAGAATCCTTTTCCACTCGATACAAAAGCCGATCTCGTTCAAAGCCGCCGACAGTGCCGAGAAATTCGACGTTGGCATTATGCAAATTGAATTGCAATATATCCTTAATTGTTGATTCGTCATCTTCATGTATTTTGAAAAAAGTGAAGAGTAAATCGTGACGATAAACAGTTCGATCATTTTTTGCAAGAGCTTCCAGCTCTGACTTGCACTTAGCTCCAGTTAACTCAGGCTTTTCCTCTTTGAGACGCAGGATATGGTGTCGGAGTCGCCAGCCTATCTCCCGGTCATCCGGGTAAAGCTCTTGATATTCCTTTGCTGCAGCCACTATATCGCTTGGGGAAAGTTCATTGAGTGATCTGTCGTTATCAAAACGCAGAAAAGTGGCATATTCCATGACTTTGCTGAAACGGCTGTTCCCGCAGAGTGCGCCGTAGCCACTCCAACGCAGTTTTGAGATTAAGCTGCGATTCGGCTCAATGAGGTACCGGATCAGCAGCTTATCAAGACGTAACGGCTTCTCTCCTCCTTTCCGCTTGACGACGAACATCATTTTTCCCGCATCCTCAACCTTTACGATGTCTTGAACACCTTTAAACACCCGCATAGCTTCGTTGTTGAGGTAATCTTCCGTATTCTCAAAATCTTCTAAATCCTGATGATACCTTCCTGTCGTATGAATAATCGGTTTCCATTTGAATATTTCAGCCTTGCATATCTCTGGAATATCCTCAAAATACTCATCCCAGCATTGCTGAAACCGAGCAGTTACCTCGTTATTGCTAAACATGAGATGGTTTTTTAAGAAGAAAAGGCTGTTCCAGACTTTTACATCCTCATCAAGTCTATCGAATATCCAGAAATATTCCTCTATCTGTTTTTTGTCTTCAAGAAACCGGGGCAGGATGATATGAAAATTGAGAGCTCTTTGCCGAGCATCCTTGTTAAAATGATGATCTCTGGCATGAAAACTCACTCCATACTTGCCATTTTCAGCGAAGCAAAGATCCAACACTCTTTCAAAGACACCTTGAAAAGCCTTGATCGTATCCTCATCAACGGCTGGAGCACCTATTTCATATGATACCGTAATAAAATAAAAACGCATGATCTTATAGTAGTTTTTTATTGGTTCCCGTCGCTTGCCGGTCTTCCCTGTCCTAAGGATTGGCTTTAGTTTTCGTAGGATTTCATTTTGCTCATCTGTCAGATGCGCTTCAAGCCATTTACGATGCTCTTGAATAAGCCGAAGACATTTATCGGTCAGGTCTTTGAAAAATTCCATGATATATCCTTTATCGAAAATAACAACAACTTCGTCAGCAAATAGTGTAACAGTAATTTTTAATCTATATGAATAACTCCGATCATATCATTCTTCACGAATATGTAAAGTGCTATCATAATATGTTTGAATCAGTGTGAGTCATTCCATATTATCTAACTTTATGTGAAAAAAAAGGAAGAGGGTATATATGATTAATTAGTTGAAATTTCTTTTCTATATTTTGTACTTGGAAAAAGGGAGAAAAAGGTAGAGGGTATATGTTATTAATCGACACCCCTTCAGAAACGGTGTTTTCCCGGTAAATTTTACTCCAGACTTAGAATTTCTGAGTCTTGTGGCTTCCTGCAAACTGTCCCCCTCTTTCTCTGTGTAATATGCCGCTGTTCAATGTGTATTCCATCCACAGCGAAAGGCGTTCCTCGTTTCGGCTTTCGTGGCAACCTTAAAATTTCAAGATCTTGCATTTTCAAGATCTTGACTATTCTGTCAAGACGTTGACTCACCGACTCCATGCCATGCATTGAGCAGAAACCGTCGTTCCCGTTCCCAATACCGGAAAACCCAAAAAGTGATCGATTATATTGGTTTTGCCTCTACAAATTTGCAAAAAACATGCCACTCCAGTAGGGAGAAAATTTGCCTGTCGTTTCTGCCGAGACTTGTCGGCAGAGACGGCTGATCGGCAACTCGTACAATCTGCCTCTGCGTAGTGCAACCTATTCAAAGGAAAGGGATTATAGTGGGAAAATCTGTCGTTTTCCAGGCTGATTTTCTTGCAGTTTTTGTCTTGCTCGTATAATATGTTCATACAGAAGAGGTTATGCTTGCAGCCTTTAAAGAAGCGTGGGAGGAGAAAGGAGCCGACTATGCGACGCAATCGGGAAACCGTAGCTGCCAGCCGTGACACATACACTACGCTGCGCTTGGTAAGTCCGCCGCAAACAGAGCCGGAAACGCTTTTCCCAGCCACAACCACAGCCGTTGTCTCCCCTGTTGTCTCCCCGCCCGTGCTGTTTGCGAATACCGCCCAAGCCGATATCCAAGCGCTCTTGGCGGGGCAGTTATCCAATGAAACGCGCCGGGCGTACAGGGGGGATCTGAAACATTTTCTCACTTTTATCCAACACCCCGACGCCTTGGACGACATGCCGAACTTGCCGAAGGTGCTGGCGACGGTGGACAGGAACACCGCCACAGCCTACCGCGATCACATGATGACGGTGGAAAAACGTGCCGCCGTCACGGTGAGCAGGCGTTTGGCCACAATCACCGTTATCTACAAGGCTCTCTGCGAAGAAGGGATTATCGCCAGGAATCCGTTCTCGTGGGTGAAACGCCCGAAGGTAGGCAACGTCGGGAAAACCCCCGCGTTCACGAAAGAACAGACCGAGCGCATTCTCGCGCAGCCAGACAGGTCAACGCCGATGGGGAAACGGGACAGGGTGTTGCTGCTGCTGTTGTTCTTCTGTGGTCTGCGGCGCGGCGAAGTCGTCCACGTGGCGAAGGATGATTTTTACGAATCGCAAGGGCATATCATGCTGCGCGTTCACGGCAAGGGCTGGAGCGACAAGACCGACTCGGTGCTGATTCCTCGCCGTATTTGGCCGGAGATACAAGCCTATCTGGAAACCGTCGACGGTCTGCTGTTCACCGCGCAATCGCGAAACACGCGGTACAACCGCGCGGACACGCCTATTTCTCCCGTCCGCATATACTTCCTGTTCAAGAAATACTGCCGGAGCGCGGGGATTGACGCCGACTCCTTCAGCCCGCATGCCGCGCGCGCAACGTTCGTCACTCTGTGCCTGTCCGGCGGCGCGGACATACGCGCCACGATGGAGGCTGCCCGCCACGCCGATCCCGCCACGACCCTCAGATACAATAGACTGCGTCTCAGTATGGAAAGGCACGCCTCCAACCACCTGCACATAGATCTGCCAAGAACCCCGGCGCAACTTCAGTATAAAACGGGAGGGATAATTTCATCCCCCGTTTGAAAGAAGAAACCAATGTATATTCCTAAAAAAACCACTACCCTCATCTCTGCAACCGCAAATCCCTTGCTGTTGCATACCAAGCGGGTTATTCGCAGCTTATCAGGAGAGGAAAGAATCGTCTTTTTGTTGAAGTACATAAAATATACCCTGAATCACTGCGATACCGAAGAAGTGATCGAGGGGCTGAACCAGCTTTGTGTATCGATCCCTGAACTGGAGAACGGTTTGAGAATCACCAACCGCACAGATTTGGGCGAGGATGAAGGGGAGAGGGTGTACCTGCTTTTCAAGCACGCTTTCATGAGGGAGGAAAATACCGAAGAGACGCCCCTTCTGTGGAGAAAACAAGAACCGAGTGAGATGAAATTTTTCTCGTCCTGATCGAGTTGCCGTATGAACCGGCGATCCAGCCTGTTCAAGAACAACACGACTTTTCTCTAACAAATCCCCAACAGGAAGAGCGTTCAGTTATCATAACAGTCATTACCGTTACTGTCTTTTCCGACAAAAAAAGGTAGTCTCCGGAGGTTGAGGTTGTCCAGCTTTTGAATCATCCTCGGATCTGGCCTCTATCGAAGAGGGTGCACTGTAGTAAATGGACAACGCCCGAGCCTTGCCTATGGCGGTGGCTGCCGCCCTGATGCCCGACACGCAACAGGGCTACAGCCTGCCTACCAGCAGCGTACTGGCAACGAAAAACGCGGTCATCCCCTACGCGGTGGACATTGGCAGCGATCGCCGTCCGAACGCACCATACGGAAGTGTTATGGCTTTGATGCTGCATCCAACCTAGTCAGGCACCAACCAGGCCGTCTCGCCGCGTCAAACACGGTACATAGTCTGTCACTCGGCAGATCATACAGCCGAGGATGCTCGTTGCTCCAAAGCGGGTGTATGAAAACACAGTAGAGGGCATCTTTTTTGAACAGGGCCAACAGCCCGTTGTCCAGTCGTTGCTCTCGCAATGCCGTGTTGGCCAGTTTGAAGCTGTGTGCGGATTTCTCGGCGATACCGACCCAATGAGACTGTTCCAGCTCCACGGCATATCCACCGTCTGCTGCAAGTAGGGACAAGTCGAGTGCCAAACGCCAGTCTAATATACCGTGGTATTCAGAATTGGCGTAACTGCGAAGGCACGAATAGCACGAGGAATCGCACATTCGGCCGTGAGCGCCCGGATTCGACAACTGTTGGTGGATATCACCAGTCGCCAGTGGCTCGATAAGCGCCATATTGATGTTGGTTGCCAGTTGCCGACAATACCCTGCACCGTTTTCCAGACGATCCGCTAGGAAGACGCCCATGCCTGTGGCTTGGTTGATGTTGGTCTGGTGAATATTCATGGACAGGTCGGACGAGTCGATATCTAGGAAGTGTGCAGCCGCCCTCTGTAGGAGGCATCCCCAAGAGTAAAAAGCGGCCTGATAATGGATATTGCGCTCTGGAGTGGCTTGTTGCGGACTACGTAGTAGATATGGCGGAAAAGAGTCATGACGCACGAATAAATAATCCGTATTCCGTGCCGAAACAAGCCCGGCGGTCTTCCGTTCCGTGACTCGCGTCGTTTGCCAGTTTCCCCTTGTAGCATCTTGCTCAGCCCATACCTTGTCAGGTTTGGATAATTTCACGAACTGAAACTTCTTCGAATTATTGTCATTTATGGAAAAAATGTCGCCGGTATTTACAAGAAACGACAAATTGGCGTCTCGATCCGGAGGGGACGTGATCGCGTCGGAGCACATGCGCGACGGAATTGCCCTTGGCATCCACTCAAAATGACCATCATAGTCCTCTCGGTATCCGATACCATTCGAGTAATATTCCGCAGTGAAACCAAGAGGTTCCCAAGCTTCAAAGACGTCCTTCTGAGAAAAAGGCGTAGCACAAAATGGACAGTGTTCGCCGGTCCGGTTTTGTGCGAACAGGGCGTTGCAGACCGAACAGTTGCTGAAAACGAAGGTCATCCCCCTTCCATCCTCCTCGACGCAATACTTTGTACCCGGTCCGGGAACGAAATGAACGAACCCGGCCGAGGTGTATATGGATTTATCCTTAACCACCTGCGCTCCGGGGGCGAATTGACTTATGGCGATGTCCAGATCTCGGGTGATGCCGGCGTCGCGATCATCCGAACGAGGCACACCGGTATACAGCCTTCTGAGTCTGGTCGGGAAACCGAACATCGGGAGGAGACCTGCTGCTGCGAGGCGCTCGCTCAACGCCTGCTGAGAGTATTTTTGCTCTTCTTTCGCTACGCGGTCTATCTGGTGGAGGAATTCTGAGCGGAGCCGCGTCACCATAACCTCGGCACTCTCCTTGATGTCCGATCCCGCCAGAAGCGCGCGCGTTGTATTCAGCAAAGATTCAGAATTGCTCACCAGCCATGTTTCGACAAGTTTTCGGTTTTCACCCCAGTCCGCCGCCCTGCCGAAATCGCCGTGGACATTCTCCCCTCCCAGACCAGCGTTCCAGAACGCCTGCCGCAACATCTCTTTGCGGAGAAAGCGTTCGACAATCTTTTGACTTCCCAAGTCGAGATAGGGTGGGGGAATTCTGCCTATCAGCATCTCTTTGGGCATTGCGTAGTAGGCTTCGTCGTGGTTTTGTCCTCTCGACACAGTAAGCGCCGTCGAGAGACCGCCGCCACGACGTCCGGCTCTTCCCACGCGCTGCTGATAGTTGAAGCGTTGCGGAGGGAAATTCGACATGACAACGTTTTCTAGGCCGCCTATGTCCACGCCTGCCTCCATCGTGGTGGTTACGCTCAGCAAATCAATTTCGTCGAAGAGTTTGTCGTCCTCCCCAGTCACTATTACCCCTTGGAAAAGTCGTTGTCTCCGGCGTGATTCGACATATCCGGTTTGTCCGGTCAGTTCCTCGCAATGTAGACGGTAGGGCTGTATGGCGGAGGTAGCGAGCCTCGTATAGTAATCCCGCTCGCGCTCGTTTCCTTGACCCAGTTGGAAACGTGTGTCCAGCGCACCTAAGCAATTCCAACAAATGCCAAAGGCACTGTTCAGGTGGGGAAGAGAACATTTTTTACAGATCCAGTAGGCGTCGCCCGGTTCGGCCGGGATAAAGAACAAAGAATCTGATCGGAGAATGAAGTCGTCATTACGTACCAGTCCCGTACTCTTTACAATCCTGACGAACTCCTTGTATGTGGCCTGCATAGAAACGGTCGGGGATAGTTGCGAGACGGCCTTCTCGAAAAAATTCTTAAACTGCGGCGGCGGAGCCTCGTAAGCATACAAGGTTCGGCCGGTGATGCGCCGCCTGAGTCCAAGGCAACGGATAAGAATCTCAAACAGACTGTGCATGACAGCATTGGAAAGCCCGGTTTCTTCCAATTCTGGAAATTTCAGTCCCGGATTTGCCGAGAACCGCCCCAGCAGCATGGATTCGGCATCCTTGCGCCGATTGGCGAACAACACCGAAACGCATTCATCATGACAGTAGTCCATGATGTCCTCGTACAAGCGCCGGTGTTCGCCTTTGAGCATGCGGTGCAGTGGTCGAAACGTGCCATTTTCGAGCAAAGCGTGCCAGATATCGCCGTTCGACGTGTATTGGCGACTGGGCCAGGGACCGGCAGGATTAACGCCTATCACTAGCAAACCGTTACAGACAAGGTTCACCGCGTGGACCAGCTCGACGTGACGGCTGCGGCGAAGTTCATCCAACCATTTCAAATTACTCTTATCCCCACAGAGGTGAGATAGAATTTTTACGCGGAGTTCGGAATCCACATCCGTATCCCATATCTTCCGCTCGCTGCCTCCCTCAGGAGGGATGGATCCCGTATCCAAAACACCGAAGGCGATTCGACGCGCGTACATGATATTGGCGAAACTGCGCATAAGTTGTTGGCGAATCAAATCCCGGTAGTGTTCCAGCTCTATTGACGAGGATATTTTCGCCGCGTTTAGGCGACTGTCGGAAAAAACGACGATCTTAGGATGGCTCGCCGCATTTTTCGATTTTTCGTCCCTGACCAAGCCGTCGGTCAGAAGTTGATTGACCCTACCCACGGGTGTCGTATGTTCGCGGATAGGCGGGAATGGGGTCTTTCCCTCCTTCCGCAGGCCACTGGTGTCGCAACGAGGGCAGCGAACGGGAAGTCCTGGAAAATGCGTTTGCCACTCCGCCTCTTTGACCAAACCGCCTCGCTCCGAGACTCGATAGAGAAGCCCGTCTCCATTGGGCGTCACAGTAACTTTTCCTGCATAGGGCTCTAGCGCGGCCGGTGCCCACCGGTAGGAGAGTTTGCTGTTGTTCAGAGTGACATCGTGCGCTGAAAGATCTTTGAGAGCTTGTCGCGACTTGGGCCAGAAAACCGAATAGTCAGCGTAGACCCGTTGCTGGAAAAATACAGCAGGGATATGATCGAAAAACGGTTGTCCATGGCTGAGATACTCCGCCGTGGCGACTTTTTTTCCAATTTTTCCAGTATCGCGCCACTTACTGCCACCCAAAAAAATCTCACCGCAGTATCGGCAGACGAGCAAGTCAAGTACCCTTGCACCGCAGCCGCAAACCAGCACGGGATGTCGATAGAGTTTCCCGAAGCCCACATCCTCGCTTCTTTCTGGTGCTTCGGGGCAATCGGGATTCGAACAAGCCCACAGTCCAGGGATATTGCGAAAGAACAGATGCATCCGCATGGGGGCGGGACACGTACCATCAGCGGTACGAGCATTAGCCAAGGCTTCTATAACGCCGGAGGCAGCATCTATTTCGGTATCATCCCCAAACCACCGCTGAGCGAGTTCCGAAACAGTCGCCGGAGTCTGAAGCTTACTGAAGTTGTCGGATATCCCGCCTGCACGCACAATACTGTCCAATAGCTCAGCGGAAGTATCGGCGATAGTTCGGTGCCCCAATGCCTTAGCTAAACCCGCCACGGCCTCGGATTCCGAAAGGTGCGAAGAGTTGTCATGGAACGTCCTCCACGCTTTTTTTTGGGCGTTTAGATCGATGGGCAGGTCGTCGCGTTCCACCGGATCGGCGATAATGGCGAACCTGTCGCCCTGCTGAGAAGTTTCGCTAAGCCCAAAAAAACCGTTGAGATAGGCGGATAACGACTTTTGGTCGCCGATAGACGCACTTGAGGTGAGAAAGCGCACTTGGGGCGAATCGGGACTGAGCCCGAGTCTATGCAACAGCAGTCGAAGCAGATACCCCACTTCGCTGCCGGCAGTTCCGCGGTAGGAATGTAATTCATCGACGACAAGATGGAACACCCTCGTCGGATGCACTCCACTTCTTCCCCGCGCGGGGTCACCCTCCAGCCAAGCGCGAGTAGCCTCGAATATCGGTGCCTCAAGTCCGCGCATCAACATGATGTTCAGCATCGAATAATTGGTTATGAGAAAATCCGGCGGTTCGGCTTGCATGGACCATCGATCCCACTTTTCGGCAGGCACGCCGTCCAGATTGGGAAAATGATATCGTAACTCAGGATCATCCCTAACCTTGACACTTTGATGACTAAACTCCTCGTAGTTCTTCCGGAAGCGCGATGATTTCGGAGATGGTTTTCCCGTTACCGGTGTGTTGCCGGTGTATCTGCCGAACGAGAATCTGGCACCTTGGCGGTTGGCGTCCAACCATTCGCGCGGTGAACCGGGGCCGTCCGCGTCGAGACATTTGCGCAATCGAACCATTTGATCCTCAGCTAGGGCGTTAAGGGGGTATAGGAGAAGCGCTCGCACTGCGGGCGGCTTATGTTCGTTCCAGTTCAAGGATTCCTCAATGAGAGAGTTGAGGATCGGTAGCAAAAAGGATTCCGTTTTTCCTGAACCGGTGCCGGTGGCGAGGACAAGATGCTTTCTTTCGAAGATGTACTGCCGCAATGCTTCCACTTGGTGGCGGTAGAGGCGCATGGGTGTGCCGTTGGTGCTGTCGGGCATCAGGCCGGTCTTGACAAAATCAACGAAATCGCGCGATACCCCGATCTCGGAGACCAACTCATCAAGGGTCTCCGCCTTTGGATATCGCTTTATGGGCTCAAAAATGGCTTCTTGACGAATTGCGCCGGTCTCGGAAAAAAGATCCGCTCTTTCACGGGCGATTTCCGGTGAACGCAATGGAAGCTCCGCATCAAGATAGCTGAGATATAGCTCTGCGAGAAACTTAGCCTTGACTGTCGGCATGTCCATGTGTCGTCTCCAAGGTGAGTCCCGTGATACGGGTGAATTCTGCCACATCTTCCTTCCAGATGTGTCGTGCCGTCCAATCGGTCGTCCCTGGCTCGAGCCCGTTACTGGAGGAAAAGGTTAGCAACCGCTCGAGAATCACCGGTGGCCGAGAAATATGAAAATCGGCGATAAACCTCGGGATAGTCAATACGGCTCTTCTCTCATCATATATCAGAGGGCCACCGCACTGTTTTCCATACTCGCGCCATGCCGCCATGGCGGCATGGCAGGTGTTAGGGAGTTGGATGACCCCGCGTCTATCTTCGGGGATGACGAAGTATGCATAGAAATTCTTTCCCATCTCTTTTCTGTACAACCCCGGTGCGCCGTTACCGAAGTCCCATGCGCCGAAGCCTCGTCGCCTCTCGAAGACAAGGCGCTTCGCGGTGTGCAACAAGGTGGCGCTAATTCGTTCGCCAGACAGGCTCTGTAGCACATTGTGAAAACATGGCAGCATACGAAAAAAATTGGTCAATCGTTCCGATTCGAACCTCAAACCGTGTCGATTCGCAATTTTTTCAGCTTCTTTCTTCGTCGAAACAAGAACCCATGGCGTTACATAGAGATCTCCTCCCGAATTGACGTCCGGACGGAGGTCGTGATTTTCGGCGAGCATGCGCAGAAAAAGCGGGGTCCGAGCGCCGTAAAGAGTAGCACGGCACTCATTCCCTTCTTCGCGCCAGCGCAAGGTTGGTGGACTGACCATACAGCGATCGTTCGCAAACCATTCAATATGCCCTTGCCGCACGAGAAGCAAAAATGCTATCCACGCTGCGCTACGCCGTGACTGATCGAGTTCATGACACTGCCTCCGAGCAGTCTCCAGTGAAAAGTGAGGGTTTCTTCTCGATGACATGCTGTAGAGGAGAATATCCGCCGTTGAAAAGGATATGTTCATGCGTTTTCTGTTTTAGCCTCTTCTACTGTCTGCGCAGCCATCTCCAATCCTATTTCGTAGAAACCGGCACCCCGGACTCTGGTGATGCCCGTCGCAATACGTAATACAGCCTTCGTCGTAGTGGGTGCGTGCGGTATTCTCGCAAGCGAGAATGGAACTGGATCGCTTGACGGCGCATCCGTAACCCTGCCCAACCAACGTAACCATTCCGCACAGGTCGTTTTCGGAGTAAGTGCCTTGTTGCCCACATGTGCGTTCGGAGCTGGTTTTTTAACCCGAATGAACGGGAATATGCCCTTAAATCTGCTGCTCAACGGAAAGCGACCAGTTGTATTCTCATCGGTACTCCACAGAATACGAAGGTTTTTCGGCCATTCACTGCATTCTTCCATCGCCACCGGAAGGGATTCCGAATACCCAGAAAGGAAATTAAACACTGGTTCGAACCAGAGCTCGGGGAGGCTGAGATCCATGTTGTTGATATGGAGCAAGTGCACAGTAGTGAGATTGGCGCGGCTCTGCTGCCATACTTCCGACAGGCATGTGCTCCAGAAGTCCTCGAATTCCGTCCAGCGTGGACTCGCATTCCGAACGGTAAGCACCGGTTTGTCGGCAAAGCAATCGACAAAGGCTCGTGACCATCCGGGGTGGGGTACCCGCACTGCCGGGCAAGCGAGAAGTGCACAGTGGAAAAGAAGGGCGGCCTGTTCCACGTCGTCCCCAGAATCCCATGAGGCTATGCCTGGGGTAAGGGCAGTACGTATAAAGACCAACTCGTCCTCCCCGCCGGCTTCGAGAAGGGATGAATCCGGCGGTTCCACCTTCCGGATATCAGCAGCGGCGAAGTCAATGCGTTCGGCCAGCGCGGATATCCCAACCTTCGCGGGGATGTCGAAAAGTGCGCGTAACTCATCCTTTCTCTCCCCGGCAGTGGACAGACCGTTCATGACTCGTTTCCAGCGTTGAAGAGCGAGATACCCGTCCGTTTCCATTTTTTCAAAGGATGCCTCCATGCGCTGTTGCCATTCGGGATGAAGCCTATCGAGACTTTCTAAAACCGATGCAGAAAGGACGGCGTTCATCTGCTCGGCGAACCATATCCCCAATTCGCGGTTATCGGCCGCGTCGAAGGTAGTGGCGGATTCGATGACGGACGGATCGTCCAGCCACACTTCGACAAGGTCTTTTTCCGTAGGCACCGCGATCCGGCAATGCTCCCATTGGCGCTGCGGTGCCAACTCCCAAAAAAGAAGCTTACCAGGCAACTTGGGCTTCCATGTTACGCCATTGTGTTTCCATGGTCCTACAAAACCCTTCCAATCCAGATATTTGGTACGCAGCACCACCGTTTGGGCATGGGGAAGGGGAATGTCCGGATGAAAGGAAAACTCTCCATCATGAAACCATTGCGACTCTTCGCAGGGTATAATGGCATGGCCGCAAATGGTAAGATCGATCATTGCGGCGGTCAGCGGTTGATTTGCGCCTTCGCGGACGGCAATATCCAGCCGAAAACGAACAAAAAGACCGTCCTGACCCCATGTATCCTCCGGCATATGGCAAACCTCGAAGGTCGACGCACAGAACTTTTCTATCTCGGCATCGGGTACCCCGAGCGTATGGAGTACGGATACGGACGCAACGCCCCGGGTATCGATATGCCGTACTCTTCCCAATACTAGCATGAGGCCTCCTCAAAGAAAATGTCCTTACCTCCGCCGAAATCGTGTTTTTCGTTTACACTCGTGGCTGATTACAGGATGGGTAAAAGTATTCCTCTCGAATGAGCTTTTTTGATTTTCCTAGAGCGTGTGACCAAATCCCGGACAGAGCACATAAATAGGGTAGAGCGGTCCCGATGGATTGCCTCACTGATGTTCTGGATAATTGTAATGGAGCGGACTCCTCGCTCATCGCGCCGAAGATTCTAGCTCTGGGTTGTCCAAACTCTTGTTTTCGGGATGCCGCATACACCAAGGGCCAAGAGCCGTCGAGATTCCAAGCGTAGCCACCGATATCGGGTATGCGGGAACTCGATTCGCGACATATAGCCGCCGGTTCCACTGAAAACGTCCTTGTTCCTTGGTATTCCGGAGTGGACAGCGCAAGCACGTACTTTCCGTTCATGGCGAAGAGTTGAGGATCAAGATCGCCGTCCAGTGTCGTAGAAAGCGGCATTTCTTGTCCGTCGCGCCAGACCCTCCATTCATGCGATAACTCGGGCGGTGCAATTGCCCGAGGTCCGGCACCTTCCATGTATACATTCTTTGCTAGCCGTATGCCGCCAACCAAATGTATCGGCGATTCGAGCAGCCACGATGGCTCATTGCAGTCGGCGGTGTTCGGCAATTCAGTCAGCACTGCCAGCCAGCCAGTCGGTAACATGTGTACTGGTATCTCACCGGTACGGTTTTCGCCAGACGGCGCGAATACCGTCGACTCCGATCCTCGCAATGCATGGAAGCGATTCGAAGAGGAAAAGACGATTCTCTTTCCAACCCACATGACGCATTGTCCAGGTTCTACATATGACGTGGCCTCGAATGCTTCGAAACCACTGTCGTACGAGCCCAGCAGAAAGCCTTCACGCGTCAGACGGCGATGCCAGCGCTGCATGCGCGAGTTCGAGTGATCAACACCATCAGAGCCGAGTGCCACGCTGCGAAGCTCGCCAGTGTCATCGCTAATAAAGGAGAAAAAGCTGGCTTCGCCGCCATCTTCCCTGATACCGTAGTAAAATGATGGCGATTGAGCTGCAGGTGCTGCACTGGAGATCTCGTTTTCAAAATGCTGAACGTGGAAGGCGTCTGAGACAGATACCATGTGGAGCCGCAAAATCTCGGTCAGCGCTTCCAATACTCGTCCGTCTTTCCAGTCCACGCCTTCCAGGCTTGGCGGCGGGTGACGAATTTCGAGCAAATCCTCTAAGGGAATATCACCGTTACTACGGATGGCTGCGAGTCCTCGCAGCCACATGACTACATCCAAGTCGGGACGGGCGCGTTCCGACGGTTCCGTAGTACCCGGTGTCACAGACGAAACGCTGTTCTCTTCGCGGAGCGTAAAATCAGCGATGCTGAAAGTACAGTCCGGATTGCGCGTACGGTGACGGAAGTGCGGCTTCATCACATTCCCGGCGCGTACGGGGAAAACGGAAGCGGCGCAGTTGGGGCAGACATACCGACCCATAAAGAATCCGGACAGAGAGACCTGCCCTGCTCCAACCGTGATACGACGCAAAGTGTCAAACGCGAGTTCCATGATAGCACCAGATTTCATGTTGGGTCAGGGATTATCGTTAAGCCACGTCTCTGCCCGCCGATAGAGCGCCTGCAGTCGAGAGTTGGCGAGTTCCCGGTTTGAAAGCGTGTCGAGATGGGCGAGGATATTGCGCATCTTGGCAAGCATCACCGTGTCCGGTTCCCATGCTCCATCGCGGAACTGTTCAACAAGATGACCCAGTTCCAAATCATGGGCGTTGGTTATAGTACACTCCCGCCCGTCAGTTCGCTTCACCACAAACGGCCCTTTGAGCCAAGACGCGTTTTCATGAATCAAATACCGACGCAGTCTGTCGATAAACGGAAAGAGTTCGCGAATCTCGGCCTGCCAGAGCCGGGTTTTTGCAGTATGCTCGTCGAGCGCGAACAAATGGCAAGGATGTACGGGACACTCGATACACTTCTCCAATCCAACGATGGCGTCCCTTGGAGTCAGGAGCGAATCGAGAGGCCATTCCATTAGGCACTCGACAACGGCCAAGTCGCTCCCGGCTAACGATGCGATTATCGCTGCGATACACGACCGCAAATACGGTGCGACGTTCCGATGCCGGTTACGAAGGACGAAACCTTCAATATCCGAGCGACACAGACAATCAGACCAGCGCAAAATTTTCAGCAGCACGTCCTCTTGAACGCGCTTTGTCGAAAGCGATTCTGGAACGGCGATACAAAAAAGGGCAGATACGCCTTGTTCCAAGCTACGGGAAATCCTAGCGTGCAGGTTCAGAAAATGCAACCACTCGTCTTCACGGCCTTGCGTTGTTTCGACCCAAAACACGATTCCAAGATTCTGACTGAGGAGACTGAAATCTTCCTCTTTTCCGATTCCATCGCGATCAGACATCGGCAGATGCCGAATCAGATGATCGAGGGGGGAATGGTCTGGATCAATATCCACGTTGCGCCAAAGTAACCCCATCTCCGCCACCCTCCCCCTGAGCAAAGTAGGAAGAGCGCCTCGGACATATCCGGGAATCGGTAAAACAATATTGCGACCTTGATCTAATCCGTCACAGATGGAATCAAGTACCTTGCTGGGGCCGGGGAGGGTGAACCATTCATTTTGCATCATCCTTCTCCCAGGCAGCCCCTTGGCTATCCATGTGAAAATACTTCCTGTTTCGCGTCAGTGGATTTCTATTTACCTATTTCGCTGAAGATAATATTTAGTTGCCATTTATCATCTATGTTTCTTGCATACCCCAGCAGCTTTGCCCAGGCAAGGTACGCGGCGAGTTTTTTGCTGATTTCAGGTTTGTCGTCAAAGTAGTCGCGAAGATCCGAGTACGGTAACGGCTCTCCAACATAAATTCCATCGTCGTCGTTGCTTTTTTTTGCTCCCTGTAGCGGAGTCGATAAGCTCGCTAGGATACGGAAAATTTCACCTCCAGTTTCATCCACACAAAACCCATCTTCAGGAGTATATGGCGAAATCGGCGGCTCTTGCGTGAGCAACAGCCGGAAAGCGTCGCTGGCATGGAAACTCTGCAGAAAATGCTGGCAGATTCGTTCTAGAGTGGCTCCCCACGCTCCTGTTTTAGCAATAAGCTGGGGCAGGAGAGAAATGTCAATGCTCATGCCATTTGAGGAAGCGATCCAGTCCCTGATCATATCCTCATTCCATGGCGTCAGGGTCAACGTGACGTCGGCAAGATCAGCTGTTCTCTCTTTGAAAATCCAATTAAAGGCATTTTCCGGATTACCGATAAAAACAATCTTTATCTTCTTCTGTTTGCCTATGTGCTTGCCATGCTTTTTCGCTATAGCCATCGCCTTCCTAACCCATTCGGGTTCCCATTTGTCTTCAGGGTGAACAACCAGGAACTTCCATGTTGCGTCGTCGTCTTTCTCGCTCCAAGAGATGAACATGTTTTTCGCCGCCTCGTCGAAGGTGCTTCCCAAGTCCGCCGTACCTTGGAGCGTGGTACATTGTCCAAGTGTCTCCAGAGTATCGTCGACATCGTTAAGCCCTGCAGCGTCGCAACCAAAGATAACCGCCACATTTGAATTGAGGTTGTGGAGTTGCCGTTCCTGTTGGACGGTCAGGACGCTTCTTTTGACGCTCTCCTCCCTCAGTGAACGCCGGAATGAGGCCTCAACGAATTCGCGCGGCGGCTCTTCCTCACTGGCTTCAAATAATTGATTCTCTAAGGAACCGCTGGAGCAAAGCAGCCGCTGAACCTTGTCATTCCTAAGCGCATAATGTCCTGGTCTCGGTGATCGCAGAATTCCCAAGCCAATCATTTCGTTGAGAAGTGTTTCGATGTGTTCGATTTTTGAAAATTTCTCGAAACCTTTGCTCCACCATTCGAGAGCTCCCTGACGAATTTTCCACATATCGAGGTCGCGGGGATGGTCGTTACTTTCCTCGATACTGTAGGCGATGACTAGGGCGAGAACCAGATAGCGGCTATCCAGTTTTAGCGAGAGCCTGAACTTGTCGAGTATTTCATCTTGGCTTTCGTTATAGGCTTTTTTGACATGATCAATAGTGATTTTATACGGCGGACTATCCTTTGTTGCTAAGGAGTCGTCTTCGCGTAGAATATTCAGAAGCTCCCTGCATAGTATCTGAATGAAACTGGGATAATAATTTGTGTTACCGAGCATCCGATAGATAAGCCTGTTCTCATCCTGGAACTCATAGCCCAAGACGCCAAGGGGCTCCTTGATCATTCGAACCGCGTCGCGCACCTCGTCGTTGAAGAACGCGCCTACGCAAATGGGCTCTCCCAGATGTGCCAAGGGGGTGTTCGGTTCGCTGGCAATTTTGTAAACATTGTGCAGTCCGGCAAAAACAACTTTGAAGACACCGTCAAAATCCCTAATCATGCTCTTCAGCGCACCGACAATACTCCATCGTCCTTCCGGTTTGTCGCGGCGATCGGTTTCAAGAAAAATGTCGGCCTCGTCGAGAAGGAGCAGAATGCTCCGGTTACGATCCCGTTTAGGTCCAAGCCATTCGTTGATATTATCGCGGAATGACTTGGGCGTTGTGACCCGACGTAGTGTTTTGATGTCGTCTTGAAGAAGTTCGGCAAGAATACCCCAAATATCCTCTATGGGTCGGGATTTACCGAGATTGGTGCGGTGATCATGAGTTAAGTCAAGATACTTGGCAATGCGACCGGATTCGGGCTGGTGCATCTTGCGCTCGGCCGCTTTCAGCAAGGCCGTTTTCCCCAGTTGCCTGCCACCATACACCAAGCAAGCGCCCGTTCGCGAGCATATGCTGTCCAGTTGCCGCTTGCGGCCGAAGAACATTTCTGGGGTCGTTGCAACAAAATAGGGTTTTCCCGAGGTGAATTGTAGCGCCGCACGGAAAAAAGATCTAAGCCGGTTTGTCTTGTTCAGAAGAAACATGACGAGATAGTTGTCGAGTAGAAGAAAAGAGGAGGCGGGTTCCATATTTTTGCAACGATGCGATAAATCCCGGCGGGAATTCTCCGAAAGATAGTCAAGATACAAAACAATCGTCCGTTCGTCGTCCGCGTCTCTAGTGACGTGATCAATTACCTGATGCACATCCAACTTGTTGGTAAAGACGAGGAGGCGGTATCTGCCCTTGGCCTGAGAACCAAAATGCGGTATTGGGCAGTAGTCGCGATCTTTCAACACCTCGGTGGTCATTTCGAAGGCGAAATAGGAGTTGTTAATATATTTGGCCGAGGGGGCGACGTTTTTTACCGTGAATCCGATCTCTCGCATCACCGTCTCGACATGCGTCGCCCTGATCTTTTCGTCGCCACGATTTTTGCGAATACCGTTCCATCCTTCCAGTATGGTGATGCCGGCAGTTCGCGCTCTATCGTCCCCCTTCATGAAATCAGGAATGGAGTGGGAACTAAACTTCTTCAGGATATCCGAGGCAGGAGGCAGTCGGCCCGGGTTCGAGGCATCGCTGAAAGCCTCGCCGAATTCACGCAGGAAGCTGGGGAAAAACGTCGGCTCCTTGTCGATACTGGTGAAAATAGGTATTTTTTCGCCTCTTACCAGATAATCCATGTATTCTGTGGCTGCCGCGAAGTCGCGTGCTTCCAGTGCCTGTTCGACTAACGCCCGGTTGTCAGGGTCGAGCTCCGAAATGGTGCAGAGCTCCTTCCTTAAATTTTCTGAAACTTCGTCCCGTTTCCGAACAATTAGCTCCTGAAGCTGGTGGATGCGTCGACTCAAAAAGAAGAATCGCTCCTGCTTTTCAGCATCCTGCTCGAAGTCGTGCGCGAAAACATTCCGCTGGTCGTCGTCGAGCAGTCCTTCAGCATAGGCGGTGGAAAGATCGTCCCTAGCGGTCGCCAAGTTCTTCTCAATGTCGCGGCTGCGCTTATCCTGCAGTTTCTCTAATTCCCGGCGAACACCGGGTTCGCGCTCGGGACGAATCAACTCCAATTCGTGCAAAGCCTGCTGCATTGAGGTGAAATCGTCACTGGCGGCTCGATCACGGGCGACTCTTTCCCAGTCGATGGGGTTCCCCAGGTTAGCGAGGAGTGCTTCCTCCAAATTGTCCGGTTCCTCCTGAATCCTGAAATCGTCGGAGAGCAGGACACCCGGAACCGCCAATAGGGTACGGTTGAGCGCCCTATGGATGCTGATTGGTTCTACAAACCCATTTCCATTCAGCAAATCTTGGAGGCGGGAAAACATGTTGTTCAGTAAATGCACAGAGGCCTTCAGGAACGGCTGGGTGCCGGAATCTGCGCTCAGTTGCTCGAGTTGCTTGTGCGCCTCAGGAATGCTTTGAATGAGAATGCTGCGGTTTTTCCTGATAAAGTCGCTGTTAGACCCGGCGGCGGACGGGGAGGCGAGAACGAGCACGTGCCAAGATTTGAATTGCCGCAGTGCATCATCCACACGACGTCGGAGTTCGGTAATTGCTTTGTCGCTGATGGGCTTGGTACGAGCCTGATTTGCTCTGACGGCGCGATCTGCGCTCTCGCGCTCCCTGTCGAAATGCTTTTTAGATTTCCATTTTGTTTCGATTGCGATCAGAGACTCAAGGCGATCACGGCGGTCGTTGATGACGGCATCAATAAGTGATCCCAGTTCTCGATTCGGATCCAGCCAATATTCCCATAGGCCGCCGGTAGGAATGTAATTGAAGTTTCTCCGACTTTCCTTCTCACGCCAGTCGCGGCACTTGTCGCGCAAGTTCTTCATTTGGTGCTCAATGGACATAGTATCCAAGTCGCTTTTCACCACACTGGCAAACTCTACATTGCTATTGGACAATTCCAGCGCCACCCTATGAATCTGGCGTACAGCGGGCAATCTGACGTCCACATTTTGCATAAGGGCGACAGCACGGGAGAGTCGGGGTCGGAACATGATAAGCGGCAAAAGTCCCAACGCCAGCGCAATGTAGCTTGTATCCTCACTGCGCGAAAAGAAGTCCGTCTTGTCGAAGACCTCGGCCATGCTGGTGGCGTAGTCGTCGGCCTCCAGGCCGTACTGATCCGACATGATACCGGCAAGAGCAAGGCAACGGATCAATGCTGAGGAGGGGAAGATGGCGGCGGTATCGTCCGCAGGCGTAGTCCTTTGCTCGACGCAACGCGCGAAATGATAGGCGATATCAATTTTGTCGTCGAGCAGCAGCGCACAGATGAGGTTGTTCGCACTATCCGGCTTTTCATTACGATAACTCCTAACGCACTGGTGCACGAAGTCACGAGGGCCGGTCTGAGCCATAACCGAGACCATATGGGCGGTTTTCTTGCTTTCCGAAACATCGGGGTCGCTTCCGGCTCTCTCCCCATCCTTAGGATTGGGCGATACGGGCAACATTTGTTCGGCGGGGCTACAGAAAGCTTCATCGGCACCACGTTCGGCTTCGAGTCGTTGCGGTACCATATCGCTTTGCGATACCGCTGCGATTGCCATGTCTCGGTCAGTCACCGGAAGGGAAAAATTTCCTTCAAGCGACGCGGAATACTTCGCTGCCACCGTTTCGGTGCCTTCGCTGCAAGTAATGTCTTCTAACGTTTTGGGAGCTGGCGGGGTATCGCTGAAACCGGACGAGGGCGCTTTCCGTTCCATCAGTATGGACTTCTTGTCAGGCTCACTGTCCGGCGCAGTGACGGAAGAGGACAGTGAAGCGCCTTCCGCAGTCTCGCTGGTACGTGTTTCCTCGTTGGTAGCGTCTGGGGTGACGATCTCCTCCTCGATAAGGTCGGCGAGTTGATCAAGTTTCCAACGTTCCCTCAACTGGTGTACTGTTTCTTTCCATTTATCTGAGTCGACATAGATCGCCCACCAATCTTCCGGCTTACACTCTATCTTACCGGGAAGAAGGGTATCACCGAACGGTTCGACGGCACTTCGCAAAGATGCTACGGCATCGGCAATTCTACACTGGTTTTCGCTTCTTTTGTCGCCGCGCCCACGGACGGGTTGTTTTTCCAACCAACAGGCGAATCCCTTCCGCCACTCAGCTCGTTTCTCCTCCTGTTCCTTCTCGAAATGCTGCCTCGCGCCTATTTCTCGCCAGAGGCTTTCCGCAGCCTCAAGCCCATTCCATTTTGCTCTCTCGCCGTGCGGAACAACAGTGGTTTCGTGCAATTGCTGGTTGATATTTTTCGCCTCTACCTTGATTCCATCGACGAGACAATCGAAAGCGATTTCGGACTGCGTGACATCGTCACCGACAAGTCGATCCACCAAGTTTCTAAGTTGCCCCGCCATTTCCCTCAATTTACCGGTTAACGGATGCTCAACAGTACTCTTGTCGATTGGTTTGGCGCTAACCGCCAGCGGGGAGGGAGAGACAACCAGTGGGTGCTCTTTTTTAGCTTGCTCCATGAAAAGAGGGATGTTGTTTAGAAGTTCATTCTCCATGTTCATGGGCGGAAGTGAGACGTTACGGTTCTCTTTCTTCATGATAGCCCCCTCCCGTGTAATAAAAGCAGAACTCCTGCAGCAACGGAAACGCACTGCGCGACGCATAATCGAGGTAATACGGTTAGTTCCATTATGGTAAGGACTTCCCAAGTATAACTGCGGTTGTTGGCTAGGTAAAGAGGCATTCAGGAATTGCTCGAAGCGCACGCCATCAGCTAGAGAACTTTTATTGCAATTATTTGATAAAAAATGAGTTAATGGTTTCCAGTATTAGGCAGAGCTTCAAGCAGGCGCGTTATAGACTCGCCGTGAACGAGGTGGCATTGCGTTTAGCGATCCGGATGAGCACCCCCCGGCTCGCCACTCGCCAATGGTGTGTGCGCTCCTCGACAGCCTGCAACCCTATTGAAAAACTGTTTAAACTGGCGTTGACCTGCCAAAGCCTCCGAGAATTCCAGAAAGCCCTGTAAGCAGGCAAAAGCCTGGCTGTATGGGCGGGGAATTGAACAACTGAAAAGGGCAACCCCGGAGGAGGGGTTGCCCAGTTTTTAACCGCGCCACGAGGAAAACACTCAGAACGAAAGCCCCAGCCCGGCCATGACGTTGTGGTTGCCGTATCCGCTGCGGAACTCGTAGTTGTAGTCGACGAAGGCGTCCGCCTTGCCGAACTTCATCTTCACGCCCGCACCGACCAAACCACGGCTGCGGCCGGCGTCGATGCCGTAGAGGGTTGTGGAGGCGCTGCTGCCGACGTAGCCCATACGAACCTGCGCCTGCGGGTCTCTGGCTTCGTATATCCACGCACCGCGCACTTCGGGAGTGATGGACGCCCCGTTGCCGAGGCTGAAGGTTTTGTTGACCCTGACCTGCACGGGGATGGACAGGGAATTGTTGTTCGATTCTCCGAAGCTGTGTGCGATTTGCGCGGCGTTCTGCGTCCTCTCGCTCCAAGCGTCCTGATTGACATGGTTGAACTGAAGCCCGACGCTGGGGATGAACCGGAACTCCTGCGGAAGCGCGACAGCGTAGCCGACAGTGGTGCCTATCTGGAAGCTGGTGGTGTCGTATTCCCCGGTCTTGTGACCACCGAAGAGGATGTCCGCAGTGTCGACATCGTTCCACGAAAACCCGAAGCCCGCGTTCACGTCGGCAAAGAAGCCGGAGCAGTGGTTGTAGCTGGCGTAGACGCCGACGTTGAAGGTGTCCACATCGGTCGTCGTGAAGCCGTCGTTGTTCTCGATTTCGCCGGCGGAGTAGGCGGCGGAGAAGCCGGCAACGAAATTGCCTGACGGGCTGACGCCAAACTCGCGGTCGTAGCCAAGAATGAAACCTCCGGAGTTATACTTGTATCCGGCTTGATTGTCCTTGTCGTCCTGCCGCGTCCACGCGCCGAAGCCGCCGCCCCAGATGCGGTTGGGATTGAAGGAAGAATATCCCTGCCGGGTGCTGCGGAGACTGGCAAACGCGCTGGTGGAATTCGCCGACGCGGGCGCGGCCGAAGCCATCGAGTTGTCGCGGAGCTGGGTCTGGTGGTTGCCGACGCTTCCGGCGAA
>QMCD01000485.1_pt1 | contig 27523 bp, 26 predicted proteins | sample 1821841 | NCBI WGS metagenome assembly QMCD01 (sample SAMN01991225, study PRJNA193472) | Termite gut metagenome, whole genome shotgun sequencing project. | isolation source: worker | host: Macrotermes natalensis | reverse complement strand
ATATCCGACGGCCGTGCGCAAATCGGCGCGCGTAAGATCGCACTGTTCAAAAGCGACGGTAGCCGCGTGCTGGCCTTCGTGCGCAATGACGAAGGGCCGTCATACGTCTTTCGCAGCGACGACTACGGACGGACGTGGTCACCTCCGATGCACTACGCTCCTATGGCCGTCGGCAACTCGAAGATATTCGCCGGAGAACTCTCCGACAGTCGAAAGTATCTGATATACACCGCCGACAGGGGTTATTTCGAACGATCGCTGCTCGTCATCGCCGTCACCGCACCGGGAGAGGAACAATACGGCAAGGTTTACAAGATATTCGAGGGCGTCGACCCTGCTCTCGGACGCGGCTCAAAATGGTTCTATCCGTGTGCCTGCGAGTCCGACGGCTCCCTCTACGTAGCCTGCACATTACAGGAACCGACCGACCACCGCAGTGCCGTCATTGCCCGCATTCCCCTCGCATCGCTTTGAAAATCACCGACCATTAATTTGTAACGGTTTTGCAACAATATAGTTTTATCTTTGCGGGAGAAACAGGAAGCGATAAAGTATGAAAAAAAGGATTCTTGTGGTCGACGACGAGCAGGACATTTGCGAGATACTGTCGTTCAACCTCGAAAACGAAGGGTACGGTGTCGATGTGGCCGGCAGCGCCGAGGAGGCTCTGGAGAAGTTGTCGACGGACCACTCGCTGATCCTTTTGGACGTGATGATGAGCGGGATGTCGGGATACCATCTGGCCGAGCGGCTCAGGAAAGAGGGTAACACCGTGCCTATCATATTCCTGACGGCCAAGGACACCGAGAACGATATGCTGACCGGTTTTTCGGTCGGCGGGGACGATTACATCTCCAAGCCCTTCTCGCTGAAAGAGGTGTCGGCGCGTGTAAAGGCTGTGATGAAGCGCGCGGCGGAGGGCGGAGCGAAGGCGGGGTCGGGCGACAAGCTCACGGTGGGCGATATGGTGCTCGATTTTTCGACCAAGGAGCTGACCATAGGCGGCGAAAAAGTGGCGCTGACCAAGACCGAGTTCGAGATATTGAGCCTGCTTGCGTCGAATCCGTCGAGGCTTTTCTCGCGCGAGGAGATAATCGACCGGCTGTGGAAGGACGCCCCATACACCACCGAGCGCACGGTCGATGTGCACATAACGCGCCTGAGAAAGAAGATGGGACAGCGCGCTGCGTGGATATCTTCGAGGGCGGGGTACGGATACAGGTTTAACCCCGATTGACAATGTGCCGACTCCGGCCCCGTCGTCACAGGCGGCGCGGGAGAGGGCTATGCAGGTAACGATCGAAAAAATGAAACTCAATTTTCAACAACGGCTCGTCGGGAGTTTCCTCGTGATATTCGCCATCTTCACGGCGGGGATCGTCGTGTTCGAGCAGCGCAGCGAGCGCCACTATAAGACCGAGGTGCTCGAAGGACGTCTGGATGCTTACGCAGGGCAGGTGGAGCGCTATTTCGCGGCGGGGGGCGACATCGGCACTCTCGAAGGATTGCTTCGGGCGATGCCGCCGGAGTTGCGTCTGACGCTGGTCGATAGAGAGGGGAGGGTGGTGTATGACAACGCCGCGGATATCTCTTCGCTCGGAAATCACGCCGCGCGTCCCGAGATCCGAAAAGCCGCGCGAGAGGGTAGGGGAAGCGATATCCGCACCTCAGAATCGATGGCGAGGCCGTTCCTGTACTATGCGCGCGATCACGGCGATTCGCTCGTTGTCAGGGTCGCGTTGCCATACGACGTGCAGGTGCGGTCGTTCCTAAAGCCCGGCAACGCCTTTCTATATTTCGTGGTCGCGCTGTTCGTCATCGGTTCGGTGTTCATCTACCAGTTGAGCCGCTATTTCGGCAACGCGGTGAAGCGGCTGAGAGAACACGAGGCGAGGGAGAAGACGCGGCGACTGAAACACGAAATGACGGGCAATATCGCGCACGAACTGCGTACTCCCGTGACGAGCATTCGCGGGTTCCTCGAAATTGTGCTCACAGGAGACCCTGGTCGGGAAAAGTCGCGAGACTATCTCGAAAGGGCATACAGGCAGACGCGCACCCTGTCGGAGCTGATCGCAGATATGAGCCTTCTGGCGCGCATAGACGAAAAACAGAGTGCCTTCGAGTTCTCGGAGATAGACGCCGCGGCGCTGCTGGAGAAGGTGCGCACGGATGCTGCTGCCGCTTTATGCGAAAAGAGAACTCTATTTTGCGCTTGCTGTAAAAGTAGCCCCTTTAGAAGATTTAGGAGCGGATAATAATAACTACATTAAGCGTGATCAGAGGTTTCAACATTACATCAAACTGATAGGGCAAGTTGATGATGAGATTTCAGGGTTCCTGAATGATGGGGATGGAGCAGGGGGAGGGGGAGGAACAAACGGGTATGTGTTGACGTACAATACTACCTTAGTGGATAGATACGCTACTGCATATAACTATCGCGCTCTAAAGCCTCCCACAGTTTCAATTGTTGTTTCAGGAATAACTCCACACTCGGTAGAGATTGCTTGGAAGACTTCTTATATAAGTAAGTTTCTAAATTACAGGGTATGGGCGGGTAAAGAATCAATTTATGATCCTTACACTGAAGCTAAAATTTCTGAGGGAATAAAGCCTATATTTTTCTCAAGAGATCCCCACTCATCTATGGTTAGGATTACGGATTTAGAGCCTAATACAAACTATTATTTCGTAGTTGGGGCAACTAACGCTTCAGATCTTACCGGGTATACTCAGACTTTAGTTACTACGTTGGAGGAGGTAATACCTTAATGGGTATTTGGCTGCCAGATGTAGAAAGACTAGACATTCAAAACGCTTTTCTTGAAGGAATTAATGAGGTGTTTTATACACTGTTCACAGAAACAGTTAAATTCTATTTGATGGATGAGTCTGCTACTCCTGTGCATCCAATCTATGGGGAATCTCCGGAAAAGGTTTATCTTCCTCCTTATGATATTGTCGCCAAAGTAGTCACCTCATTCAACAAAGAAGACTTACCAGATTTGACACTTGAGATAGACGCGATAATTACAGTCCCAACCAGAATGATGATTTATCACAATATACCTAGAAATACTTTAGAAGATTTAGACAGACTTCGAAAAGCTAAATTCGCGTATAAAGAGATAGATAATTATCTAGTTGAGAGGGTAGGTCAAAAAACACTAGTCGCTGATGAGTGGCAATTTTATACGTTTTACTGCACTATCCCAAAGCACGGGGGAATCTAAAATGGCACTTACATTGAGAAAAGTAGGTGAATGGAATATTGCAGAGAGAGTATTGAATAGTCTTTCTAAAAACTTATACCCTGAATTTAAAGCCTATGTTGACACTGCCGGGCAACTTTACTTAGATAAAGTGCTAAGTCATATAGACTCACAAGATTTAGGGTGGACTCCATTGAGTGAGCATACTATAGCTGTTAAGGGCGGGAGTAGCACAATTTTAGTGGAGACTGGTTTTCTTAGGGGAGGAATTCAAGCTATTTCTGTAAGTTCTTCAGATACTGCTTATAGTATCTTTGTAGGAGCTATGCAGGGAATAAACCATCCTTCAGGAATGCCCTTGAGTGATTTAATGATGTGGATTGAGTATGGAACAGATAGAATGCCCGCAAGACCTTTGATAAGACCTTCTTGGGATGAGGTTAAAGATCAGGTGACTAAAGAAGCATTGAAACTTTTACAGAATTCTGTAATGAGTGGGAGGGGTTAGATTGTGGGACAGAGCGTGTGGTTTGAAGAGATAGACACTGCTTTGATAAGTTTCATAAAATCTAAAATTCCTTCTATAGTCCCAGGTAAAGAGTTAGGGGTCTATGTTAGAAAGCCTGATGAAGACTTCAAGAAAGAAGATTACCCATTCATAACAATACAGAACCTATATTCTAGGCCAGATTCTTTCAGACAGTTTCAAGATCCGCTTCCAGTTAGAGGGGATGCTGACTTGATAGCAGTTACTATGGAAGATCCAGCTATAGCGTATGATTTGTGGTATCAGATAGATTTTTGGGCATTATTCATACCCCATATGAATCTAATGACACAGAAATGGATTGCTGGAGTAAAGAATAGGTGGTTTAATCTCGATGTTTTAGATCAAGAAGGGAACCATAGAAACATTTTCGCGCTCCAGCAAAATAATTTAGCAAAATCAGATTTATTAGATGGGAGTAAGAGAATATTCCATTCAATTTTGACGTACCGCATTTATACAGAGATAGATGAGAGAGAGACTGTAGATGAACCTATGGTTTTAACTGAACATTTTTATACAATACCTCATTTATAGGAGGTTATGATAGATGAGAATATTAAATTTAAAAAACCAGGGTTATGTTTTTACGGATTCTATGGGAAATTCGCTTAGAATTTCTTCTGGGTCAGTTATTCCATTAGAAGACCATCTTATTTCAGATGATTTAAGAATAGCTGAACAGTTAGGGCTTATTCGTATTCTTCCAGATCCCCTTAAAAGATTCAGGAAAGTTTCTTTTGCGGAAGGTATAAGTAATAGCTCTCGTATAGAAGCCTACAAGAATTCAGAGGAAAAGGAGGGGAATTATTAATGCCGGAATATTTAGCACCAGGAGTTTATATTGAAGAATTACCGGGCAATCCTGCTATACAGGGAATAAGTTCATCTACAGGTGCTATGGTCGGTGTTTGCGAAAGGGGGCCTTTAGACAGAGCTTTTTTCTGTACTTCATGGGAAAGTTATTTATCTCAAGCAGCACAGGGAGTAGCTACTCCATTTTTAGCAAATAGCGATTTAGCTTATTCAGTCTATGGGTTTTTTCAAAATGGAGGGACTAGACTTTATGTAAAACGGGTAGCTACTGCTGTCGCCCAAAAAGCTAATATGGATACGGCTAACTTTGGGCCAGAGACTCCCCCAGATCCACCCCCAGATCCAGCTCCTGTATACCCCACGATTACTGCAAAAGATGAAGGGGCATGGGGAAATACACTTACTTTATCTATTACAATAAATGAAGATATTGATGGGACGTTTGATTTAAACGTTGCTGTAAACAATGAGATTATGGAGAATTGGGTTGCGCTCAGCAATGATCCAAAGTCAAACACTTACTGGGTAGATACTGTTAACGCCCAATCCGCATATGTTACTGTTATTTCAGGTGATATGTCGGTAACTAGGAGTCCCGCGTCTTTTTCAGGCGGAATGGATGGTATGGAAGGGTTAGCAGATGATGATTTTATAAAAGCATTATCTTTCTTTGACACAATAGATGACATTACCTTAATTGCTGTTCCAGGACAGACTACTGCCGCTATAAATGACGCTGTAATTTCATACGCTGCAAATAGAAAAGATTTGTACGCATTTATAGATGCTCCTAGAACTGCTGATACTGCAGCAGTCAGAGCGCTTAGAAAGACTCTTTCAGGGCCAGCAGGTTTGTATTATCCTTGGATTAGAATTGCGGATCCGTTATCTGCTTTGGGGAGATTGAGAGATTGCCCTGCTTCAGGCCACTCTATGGGAGCTACTGCTAGGATCATTCAAAATCGCGGGGTTTGGAAAGCAGCAGCAGGAACAGAGGCAACATTAAGGGGTGCTTTAGAAGTAACAACTGTTTTAACTAAAGGGGATATGGATGTATTGAATCCTATCGGGGTAATATGCATTATCCCTAAAACAAACTATGGGATAGTCCTTTGGGGCGCACGTACAGTTTATCCAGATGCTTCAATGCCCTATACCTCAGACCTACTTTTAGATATCTATATCAAGAAGTCAGTTTATTTAGGAACTCAGCAATTCGTGTTTGAACCTAATGGTCAGAGAACTTGGACTTCGGTTCAAACAACTGTTGAAGCTTTCTTAGATACTTTATGGAGAGATGGGGGTTTAGCTGGCACTGAAGCAGCACAAGCATACAGAGTTCGATGTGATGCAGAACTAAATCCTGAAGCAAGTCGAAATCAAGGTAAATTAATTTGCGAAGTAGCCTATGCACCTTTGAAACCATCCGAATTCGTTATTTTCAGATTCAGTCACTCACTAGCTCAATCGGTTTAGGAAGGAGGGAATAGATAAATGTTTTTTGATAGATTTACAATGAAAGCTTATGCGGTAAGAACAGGTACAGAAGATCCGTTACAGAAATTTATGTTTCGAATCACTATTCCCGGGTTACCTTCCACTCTGGCTTTTCAGAAGGTTGGGGGATTGTCTGAAGAAAATGCGGTAATTGAATACCATGAAATGAATTATCAATATGCACACAAGATCCCGGGAAGAACCTCAGTTCCTGAAGTAGTGTGTGAGCGGGGAGAATATTTCGGGGATACAGCTTTAAAAGATTATGTTAAAAAAGCTGTAACTTCTGCAGACTTTAGAACTACTATTATTGTAGAAAAACTTACCCGTTTCAAGACAGTAGCTAAAACTTATAAATTAGCTGAGGCTTGGATTTCGAAATGGGAGGGCGGGGATATGGACGCCACTAGTGATGATGTTTATATCGAAAAGATAACTATTCAATTTGAATATTATCTATAAGATGAAACAAGTAATTAAGAACGCTGAAACTTTTTTGTTCAGCGTTCTTTTTATGTGGTATACTAGGTTTAATAAATAAAAAATTTTAAGGAGTGTTTAAATTTATGTCGGAAAGAAAACGTTCACCTAAAGAAGAACAATTGACGGAATCAGAAGAGAGACTATTAGAAATTACACAAGAAGCAGAAGAAAACGACTTATTCGAAACAGACGATACTTTTTATATGCTTCACGGGTATAAAGATGAAGAAGGTAATTTACACAAAGACTTTGAATTGAGGTTTGTTACTGGGCGAGATCAAGAAGCGGTTCAAAAAGCGGATATTAAAAACAATCCGTCAAAGATGATTACTACATTGTTAGCACGATGTTGCACCAGAATAGGGACTCTTTATGCTGATAAGATTGGGCCTGGAAGTTGGACAGAGATAATTCGTAAACTTTATACCGGTGATCAAGATTATATGCTTTTAAAGCTTACTGAGATATCTTTCGGGAAAACAATTAAATCCTCACACAATTGTCCTGAGTGCGGGGTTAAGCTTAATTCAGAGATAGATACAGATGAGTTAGAGATCATTCAGTTTACCGCTTCAGAATTTCCCTTTTCTTTGAAGCGCGGGTATAAAGATAGAAAAGGTGTTATCCATAAAGAAGGGTTAATAAGAACACCTACGGGATTTGATAGAGAGATCCTTACTCCGCTTTTAAAGAAAGCTGGGCCTGCTAGAGTAGATACTATTATGTTGACGCGCACAATGAAATTTAGTGATGGGTATCCTGTTGATGATGATGTAACATTGAGTTTATCTGCAGCAGATAGACAATATTTACTTGAATTGCTTAAAGACAATTACTTTGGGGTAAAGACGGAAGTAGATATTACTTGCGATTCTTGTGGGGAAACATTTAGAGCTTCACTTAACGTTGTAAATTTTATTTAGCTGGCGCTAGTTTCTTTGATGAACTATTCCGCGCTTATTGCGACGTCTCAAGAGTAATATTAGAAATTCATACTCTAGCCTATGCCTATCATTGGGATGAAAAAACTCTTTGGGATATGCCAGCAATAAGGCGCGGAATTTGGTTTAAACTAGTTGTCGAGCAAAAGAAAGCAGAACAGATTGATACACCAGATACATCAACACCAAGTAGTAGTCCCCTAAGCAAATATAGAGAATCTAGATAAAGGGGATTAAAATATGAATTCTTTCGGGTTAGGGTTAGTTTTAAATTTTACAGACAATGCTTCTGCAGGATTAGGGAGGGCGGGGAATAATCTGAGAACTCTTAGTGGGTTAGCAGATTCCATGTCCTCTGCTTCTGACAGCGCTGCATTGTCTGTTCTTGCTTTAAGTGCCACAGGGCAGGGTTTAAATATGCTTGGGGATCAACTTATGGGAGTTGGTTCTTCTATTTTAGAGCTATCTTCAGGGCTAGTTGACTATACCTTAAATATAGGTAAAACAATTGCCGGGGCAAGATCTCAGTATTATCAATTATGGGGTAGTGTAGAAGCCGGGGAAGCGGTATTAGGTAAGGTTAAAGAATATGCAGCTACGTCACAGTTTGAGTTTGAAAATTTATTGCCCATTGTTGCTAGATATAAATCTTCTGGGTTAGAAGCCTTTGATGCTGTATTTACAAATGCAGAAGGGCGCACAATGAATTATTTAGACCTAGCGTCTGATTTAGCTGCATTTAATCCGGGGGCTAGAAGCACTGAATATGGGGTTGGTGTTGGAGCTGCGGCAGGAGCAATTAAAGAGTATGTTTCTGAAAGTAATACTAGAAATATGCGTACTGCTTTTGGTATAGATATCTTAGAACAGGTTGGAGGGAAAGCTGGAGCGACTGCAGAAGAACGTCTTGAGCAGATAGTTGGTATGATGGAGAAGTTAAATCTCCTAGGAATGTCTGCAAGCATGCAGGGAACACCTTCTGCTATGTTGAGCAATATGCAAGACGTTTTATTCAATACTATGACTATTGTTGCAGATGCGGGAGTATATCAAAAATACACTGATATTATTCGTAAAATGTACGACTATGTAGATGCTATTCCCCAAGAAGAGTTTGTACAAATAGCAGAGGTTCTAGGTTCAGCAATTGTTTCAATAATGACGCCTGTAGAAAAAGGGTTAGATTATTTATTTCAATTTTTAGATTGGATGAGAGAATTACTTAAAACTAATCCAGCTCTAGCTCAATGGGTAGTTACTATAGGATCATTAATTGGTGCATTGACTTTAGGTGTTGGAGCTATACTTAAATTTGGAGGATCATTTTTTACTGCTGCAGCTTCTTTAAAGACTCTAACAGGAATGTCTAGCGGCATTATTCCAATTATCTCAATGATCACTAGGGGATTTGTATCTCTTGCTTTTACTATTGCACCAATTGTTGCACTTGCAGCTATTTTCTATACAGCATGGGCACAAAATCTATTCGGGTTTAGGGATGCAGTAGATACGACAATAGGGAGATTAATAGGAACGTTCCAGATTCTCTTTGAGTATTTTACACAAGGCAGTATCTCCTATGAGTCTTTTGAATTAATGCAGAGACTCGGTATACAACCTTTGATAGAGGGCGTACTCTTATTGAGCGAGAGATTGAATCAGCTCTGGACGGGAATTACTGAAGGGGTAATGGGAGCAATTCAAGCTGTAATGGGATTTTTAAGCGCTATAGGGTTTATTAATGCTCTAGATGCAAATGTGTTTGGATCATTTGGGGAGTTTCTAAAAATAGCTGCTAACCCAGCAACAGCAGAAGGTTGGGCGAATGTAGGAAGAGTTTTAGGGAGTGTCGGAATTGCAGTAGGAGCTTTGATGGCAATCTCTAAAGTAGTTGGGTTATTTGCAAACCTTAGCTCAATATTCTCTATATTCAATTTTGGGGGTATAGGTGGCTCCAGAGGAGCTGGGCCGGATGCAGGAGCGAGTTGGCTATCACGAACAGCAGGATTCATTCTAGATCCAAAAAAAGTGGTTGCGGGAATGGCATCTTTAGCTTTAATTATCTATGGGTTTTCCGCTTTAGTGTTAGCATTTTCCGTGCTAACAGCTATACCAGGTTTTCAAGAATTCATTAGAGACGGGGTAAAAACTTTATCAATAATGTTCTTAGGGGCTGCAGTAATGGCTCCAGGGATAGCAGCATTGACAGCATTTGTTGTTGCAATGAATTACTTCAAGATTATACCTATGGCCGCACTAGGGGGTATGATTAATTTTGGAATAGTCGTTGGGGGATTCGCAGCTTTAGTATTAGCAATAGGGGCAATAGCATTAATACCAGGTATAACTACAGCTTTAGAATCCGGTATAAATGCTATAAAACAAGTTCTTAGCACTATAACTCCTGCAACGATAATTCAATTTGCAGCTTTAGCAGTAGCTATGGTTTTGTTGGGTAATATTTCTCCCGCAATTGTAGCTAAAGGTTTTGCTGCAGTAGCGATAATTATTAGTGGGTTTGCATTGATAGTTGCTGAATTTGGGGCACTCTCAATGATACCTGGGTATGCAGATTTTATGTCCACGGGTGGGGATGCACTTGCGCAGTTATTCGGAATATTGGGCAGAATATCTGGGAATTTAGTGGGGGGAGCCTTAGGGGGAATAGGGGAAGGGCTTGCCGCAACACTACCCAGTATAGGAAATTCTCTTTCCCAGTTTGCTGAAAATCTACAGCCATTCTTTGCGTCAATGTCTAATGCCCCACTAGCAGCTATAGGAACTTTCATGATTGATTTTGCACAGTTTCTTACCCTTCTCACAGTAAATGAAATTTTAGATTTCTTCTCGGGTGAATTAAATCTTGCTGAAGTAGGTGCTTCTTTAGGGGCATTTGGGATATCAATAGTTCCTTTTTTCGAGACTATGTCTACTGTAAATGAAGCCGGGTTACAAAAAGCTCCTTTAGTGTTTCAATCATTAGCGGGTATGGGAGATTCCACATTTAAGATGGGCGGGTTAAAAGGTTTGATATTTGGAGATACTGCCTTATCCGAATTATCTCAGCAAATGGTTGAAGCTGCTCCTGACTTAATATCTTTTTTTAATGCAGTAGCACTTATGAATGATGCCGGTATGCAGAAAACTCCCTTGTTATTTCAAGCAATATCTTCTATAGGAAATTCTGAATTTAATATGGGCGGGCTAAAAGCTTTATTTTTTGGAGACACAGCTATAAATGTAATTGCGCAACAACTAGCCGAAGCTATGCCTAATTTAAACAGATTTTTTAATTCGGTGGCTAAAGTTAGTGATGAAGCGTTTAATAGAGCTAGATCACTATTTAATACTATTTCGGTACTTGGGACATTAAATTTTAAGGAGGGAGGATTAGTAGGGTTAATTACTGGTAACAGTAGCTTATCTACTATGGGAACTAATCTAGCTTCTTTTATGAATAATGCTTGGGATTTCTTCGCTAAAGTTAGCTCTCTAGATCAAGCTTCCTTCAATAATGCGCTTTTAGTTGGTGATTTTCTTGCTAAAATGGGCAACCTTACTCAGGTGGATTTCGGAGATTTTAATACAGAAGATATGGGGGCATTGGGATCAGGGCTATCTTCTTTGATGGAAGGTTTAGGACCATTTTTAGTATCAGTAGGACAAATGAATCCTAACAGCTTAGTTAATGCATCTACTTTATTCAATTCTCTTAGCACGTTAGGTAATACTAATTTGCAGAATATAGCTAATGTTGACCTGACTTCTATGGGATATAGTCTTTCAAACTTCATGATTTCTTCTCAAAATTTCTTTCTTCTCTTAAATAATGTTACTGAGGCTCATATAGCAACAGCATTAAAGATGTTTGAAATGTTAGGAACTTTGGGTAGCATTAGCCTAAGGTCTATAGATCAAAACGTTCTAATTGATTTGGGGTATGGGTTATCAAATTTTATGATTGCCGCGCAAAATTTCTTCTTGCTCATGGGTATGGTTACAGAATCTAGTCTAACTAATGCTTCCTTGATGTTTAATACACTAGGGAGTATCAACACTGCCGGGTTAAGTAATATCCTTATGGTAGACTTAATTTCTGTTGGGTATGCTCTATCAAATTTAATGATTACTGCACAGAATTTCTTTTACCTTATGGATATTGTTACAGCAGAAAGACTGTCCTCTGCACAGAGAATGTTTGAGGTGTTAGTGATGGCTGGGGATTTATCAACCTTAGCTGCTATAGATCTAGCTGGGTTAGGTACCGGGTTATCTAATTTCATGATAAATGCGCAAGTATTTTTTGAATTGATTTCCCGTGAAGGTTTAGCAGAGGGGATAGTTTCTTTAACTCCCGCTTTAGCCAATTTTTTTAATACACTAAATACTACTTCTCCTGATCAAATAGCATCTCTTTCCGCAAGTTTAATAATGCTTCAAGCATCCTTAGTATCCTTTATGCAGTCACTAGAGGGTGTTCCAATAGATTTACTTTCTAAAATAGCCACAGGGATAACGAGTAATCAGGGAATGGTGACTGGGGCTATAAGTGCTTTAGGGTTATCCATTGCAAATTCTCTAAATGATATTGCCTCTAAAGGTTCTTTATATGGGGCAAGAATTATGAGTAATATTGCTTCTGGGGTTAATAGTCAAGTTTCTGCTGTATCCAGCGCCGTTCAAAATTCTTTAAATATTGCACTAAGTATGGTGAATATTAGACCTCCCCAATTAACTGTTAGTGCTCCTGGTAGCGTTCCTGCGTTTGCGTCTGGGGGAGAGACGTTGGGTACGGGAATGGCTTTATTGCATCCTAATGAAGCAATACTCAATTCTCGAACAACTGAAGGGTTAAAGTCATTTTTAGAAGATCAGCACTCTGGAAGAGGGGGATTCAATCAAACACCCATAACTTCTCAAGATAGCTATGACTACTCCGTTAATATTCAACCAGGGGCAATAGTAATTCAATCTAATGGGGTAATGACAGAAGCAGAAGCAAGAGAAAACGCGCGAAGAATGATGGATGCTATTGAAAGAGAACAAGATTTACGTAGCATGGCGAGGAGGAGGTATAGAGCATAATGCCAATGGTATCTAAAGGGGCCTTGCATAAAGGATGGATTAAAAATACGGATACTGGATTGAAAAAGGAATTTCAGTTAAATCCAACTTCAATGACTTTCTCTAGGGGTTCCACTTTTGCAGAAATATCTTCCCCAGGATTGCAGTATCCAGCAACACAGTTTGTTAAGGGGAACGCGATAGTTTATCCAATAGAACTCCACATGTTCGATCGTAAAGGATCTTATGGAGCACCACAGTTATTCAATGAGTGGATGACTCTGTTAAACACATTTTTACCTCCTGAAGTAAATGCAGGCAATTATACAAAACCGGCCGCAATGTTATTTCATTTAGGAACGTTTACAAAAAGATGTGTTTTAGAAAAACTAGATTATGAAATAAAAAATATTTCTACAACAGGAGATCCAACAGAATGGGTATTTAAGATGCAGCTTCGCCAAGTGGGGGTGATTTGATGATTTTTAAAAATTCTCGCTATGTAAAAACTGGCGCATATTGGAGTAGAAATAATGAGACACTTTTAATAAAACTTAGATCTAGACCAAAGTTTAATTTGAAAAATGTTTCTCACTATACATGGGTTCAGGCGGATACGATAGATGGAGTGGCTTTTAGACTTTATGGAAATGCACAGCTGTGGTGGGCGATTATGGATGCTAATCCACAGTTTATTACTGAGATGGATATTTCGCCGGGAAATGTTTTAGCTATTCCAGATTATAGAGAGGTAGTGAAACTATGTGGCTGATATAGCAGTAAATTTTGATACCTATTTAGGGATGGCATGGAGTGTCTCTATTAACGGAAATCAGTTAGACGATCAAAGAAGAAATTGTATTGAGCAAATTGATGTTGAAGAAAATGCAGATGGTTCAGATACTGCTACTTTGACCGTAGCTGATCCAGATTTCTTATTCATTGAAGACAATATCTTTATTGAAGAAGCCACAATATATATTTCTATGCAGTGGCATAATGACACTCATGTTGTTGAGTTCTCAGGGTATATTTCTGCTATTGACATAGATTTTCCACAGAACGGCTACCCTCAAATGTCTATTTACTGTATGGATAGAAGTCATTTAATGAATAGAGAGAAGAAGAAACGCTCTTGGGATAATGTCCATAATGCAGATGTAGCCAAAGCTATTGGGCCTGAGTATGGGTTGATAGTTAAAGCGGAAGATTCCGGAAACTACACGTATAAGACTGAAGAAAATATCGCACAGAGTAATGAGACAGATATATCTTTTTTAGAGGGATTAGCCGCAAGCGAAAGAGAGCCTTTTATGTGTAAGGTTGTCGGAGATGAACTTTGGTATAAGAAATTAGGAATTTTAAGTGAGCCAGTAGGGACATTCTATTATCGAACACAGTATTTCGATATAGTATCTTTCAAACCACAGATCAATAAAGAAACGCGCCAGGAAGAGATAACTAAATCTGATATAGCTTCTTCTGATAAATCTGTAGAAAAAGCTACCGTTAAGTCTGAAACAGTTAAGAGAGATACTCAGGGAGAATCAGTTAAAACTTCCTCTAATCCTACTTCCTCCAAACGTATGAGTTATGACGCAGCCACGGATTCTTGGATATCTTCTTAGGGAAGGAGGGTTTAAATGTCTACTACGTATTCTTCATCAGGTGGGAGATCAAATACTAGAATGACTTACGATTCTAGTTCAGATTCTTGGGTTCCTCTGACTAATCAGAATGCAGAAACTTCTCCTCCTGCCGCCTCAAGTTCTAGTCCTAGTTCTAATGAAGCTGCTGCTGCAGCAAAAGCAGCTTCTGATGCAGCCTCAGGAAAAGTATCGGATAGTCAGAAAAAAGCGGAAAAAGAATTTATAGAGATAGAGTTTAATACTTTAGTGGGAGATTTAGTGTTAGTTCCCTCTACAAGAACTATTAAACTGCGGGTGGGGCAAACAATAATTATTGAGGGTATAGGGAGCTATCTTTCTGGGCAATATTTTATAAGAAATATTCGCAGAACACTAAATATTTCTAGTGGGTATACTCACACACTAACAGTTATTAAAACAGGTTTCGGAAATACTTTAAAAGCTTATGTTCCCCCACCAGAAACACCAACAGAATCTCCCGCTAGGCCTGAAGTAGAGCCTGTTCCGACTCCTCCTGCTCCTTCATTCAGTGCTGGTATGAGAGTGCAGATAACAGGAGATGCAATATATTCAAATGCTCATGATGGGGTTAGGGTTCCCGATTGGGTTAAAGCTAAGACAGATTTAACAATTGCGCAAATGTCTTCAGATAACACTAGAGCTTTATTACAGCCTATTAATAGTTGGACTTATGTAAAATATCTAATTCAAATTTAGGGGGAATCATGTTGTATGCCATACTACGGAAAGTATCGCGCTAAAGTGGTAGATTTAAAAGATCCCGAAAAGAGGGGAAGACTTCGTGTAGAATGTCCATCAGTTTTAGGGGAAGCTAAGAGTAATTGGTGTGAGCCATGTATATCAATTGCTTATGATGGAGGAGGGGATTTTTGTTTACCTCCTTTAAATGAGACAGTGTGGATTGAATTTGAAGAAGGAAATCAAAATAAACCTATTTGGGTAGGTAGCTGGTGGAGTAAAGAAAAAACTCCTATAGAAAATTATGATGAAGCAGATAAAGAAAGAATAGTTGAGTATCAAGGAGTTAAGATTTCCATGAAAGAAGGGATTTTAACAGTTTCTGCGAAAGAGATCCATTTGAATGATTAGATAGATAGAGAGAAATGAAGAAAAGTGAATAGAGGAGGTGGTTTCAATGTTAACCTGTGGTAAGAGTATGCATGGGATAACTCCTGACTGTATAAAGTTTAACCTTACACTTACACATTGTGGTGAATTAGGTTTTAAGTATGGTAGAATAGAGGAAAGAAACTATCGAGAGAGGGTATTAAAAGAGTATGCAAAATTGCGGAACTTGTAAAAAACTTTTTATAAATGGGTTTAAATGTGTTCAATCCTTTGGGGCGACCGGATGCGTAAACTATGAAAGAATTGAAGTGATCTAATGTCAGAAGTAGCTTTCTTAGGGAGTGAGATTTTAGGTAATGATGGGGGTGGGCACTCAGGGCAAATAACCCCACCTTCAACAATAACGGGTACTATATCAGGAAATTGTTCTGAAAATGTTTTTGTTAATGGCAATAAAGTAGCTTTTATAGGTTCGGTGACTACGGAGAGTGACAGCACTGATACTGGTTCTGGGGTGGTTTCAGGGGGATCTACAGTAGTGTTTGTCAATGGTAGGGGTATATCGAGAGTAGGGGACGAAATTTCTCCTCACGTAGGGAGTGCTAAGATTATAACAGGAAGCAACAACGTATTCTCAGGATAGGGAGGAGGAGTTATGATTGGCAGTGGATCAAGGGTACAGGGGGTTAAGTTTTCCTTTTCGAATAGGGGGTACGGGCGGAGTAGTAATGTCTCAAGCAGATTCCAGAGAAGATACCCATCTAATAGAAGCTATTGAGCAGATATTAAGAACGGCTCCTATGGAGCGCGGAATGGAATATCATTTTAAAAGCGATATAGATACCGATATTTTTGAACCCAATGATCCGGTATCACAATCCTTTATTGCATACCAAGTAAAAGAAGCTCTAAGGGAGCTAGAAGATAGAATAGTTGTTGATAGTGTTTTAGTTGAAGGTGTAGACAATAAAATATATGCAAAGATATCTTATACAGTTAAATCTTATAACAAAACCGGGCAAGCAAATATTCTTTTAGGAAATGAGGTGAATGCAAATTGAGAAATCCTACTCCTTCCTTTGACTACTCCAATAAAGATTATGAAGCGTTTAGAACTAGAATGTTAGAGCAGTTACCATTAAAACTTCCTGAGTATACAGATACTCGGCAAAGCGATGCAGGAGTAGTTTTAATTGAATTGCTGTCAGAGGGATTAGATATAATTTCTTATTATCAAGATATTAATGCTAATGAAGTGTATCTCCCCACTTTAGTACAAAGAGAGAACGCCGTTAAGTGGGCTAGTGTTTTAGGGTACTTACCTAAGTATGCCACTCCCACAATGTTTAATCAGGTTTTTGAATTAACTAACATCCAAGAAGATCCTACAGTAATTCCAGCTTGGACGAAGGTGAAGACTAAAGGTAATGTATTAGAGCCAGAGATTTATTTTGAGACTACACAAGATTTAATAATACCAGCAGGAAATATAGGTAACGAGAAAGATGCTTCTGGAAACTATATATATACAGTCCCAGTCCGTCAAGGTATCAGTGTATTGGGGGAACTTTTAGGTAGTGGAAATGGGACAGTAAGTCAGTCCTTTACTTTAAGGTATCAGAATGTAATTGTTGATGATATTTTGATTTTGGTTAATTCAGGCGGTGGATTTGAACCATGGGAGAGGGTAGACAATTTTGTTGATTCAGGATCTGACTCTAAACACTATGTAGTTCAAGTTAATGACGATGACTCGGTAACAGCTATCTTTGGGGATGGTCTTTTTGGGTATATTCCTCCAGTTATGCAGAATAGTATATACGCTGATTATAGAGTAGGTGGGGGAACTCTTGGGAATGTCGGATCTAACACTATTGTAGAATTAGGTTCTACAGTTGCACTCATAGAAAAAACCTATAATCCTGACTTACCATATAGATATGGTACTGATAAGGAATCTATAGAGTCTATAAAAACAAATGCGCCAGTAGCTAATAGAACTATTTGGGGAGCTTTAACTGAAAAAGATTTTGCTGAAGTTACAGAGATGAATTTCCCCGTAGAAGTAGTACATGCGAATGCTAAGAAGGATACTGAAAATCCAGATGATATTCACATATACATCTTAGGTGTTAATGGTGAGCCTATGAGCGATGATTTAAGAACTAGAATTTCTAGATTATTCGACGAGAATTATCAAGGAAGAAAAATTGTTGGGGCAAATCAAATTATTCTAGAAGATGCTACTCAAGTTTCTTTAACATTGAATGCTACTGGGGTGGTTAAAGATAATTATTCGCGCTCGGAAGTTACTAATCAGATAACCGATTTTCTAATAGATTATTTTAGAATAGGTAATATTGATTTTGGGGATGAGATAGTTTTAGCAGAATTAGGGGCGCAGATAATGAATCCCAATAACATGATTGCGGGAATAAAGTCTTTTCTTTTTTCAGGGAGTACGATAATGACTCCCGAAGATAATGAGATCTATACCTTTAACAAACTCAATCTTTCTTTGACTGGAGGAAATGAGTAATGCTTTCTAGACTTTCCGATAGATCGGTATTTCTTGAGTTTCTATATAATAGAAGGCTCCCAGCTGTTTATCGCAATGTAGATGAACCTAGTTTTTACTTAAAACGTTATCTACAAGCTTTAATTGATGGGGGATATGGTATAGTTCTAGATGATGTTAAGGGGTTTCAGAACTTAGTAGATGCTAATCAGGTTCCAGAAGAATTACTACGATACCTGATAGAGTCGTTTGGACTAACTTATTATCCGGATATTGATTATAAATATCAGCGCAGAATTGTGGATAATGTAGGGGAATTGTTTAAACGGAGAGGGACTTATGCCGGGGTAAGATACCTAGCAAAAGTATTAACAGGAATGGATATAGATCTATTCTATCTGAGGGGTTATGCAAATGAGCAGGGAGAGTATTCAGATGATAGTGGGGAGCCTTTTGGGCCAGATGATCCGGGCGTAAAATATGGGCGCTATTTATATGTAACTCTTTTAGCTAAAACAACAGAACAAGTCACAGATAGAGATGTAAGCACCGAAGTTTTAAAACGTTATTTAAAAGAATTTGTTCCTTACTATATCGATGTTTGGGTATCTTCTGTTGTAGCTATTCAAGATTTAGAGATTAAGACTGTCTATAGATTCATAACTAATATGCCGTTGATTTCGTATAATTTACTTGATCAAGTACAAGAAAAACGCTAAAGGAGTGACAATTAAGTGGCTGTATGGTTAAGAGAAAATAACGTAATAACTAATAACGGGTTAACTATCCTGTCTAAACTAGAATCCGGTGAGGGTAGGATGGAGATTATAAAAGTTTCTTCAGGAGCCGGGTATGTAATTCCAGCAGATTTAGTAAATCAAACTGTTGTTACAAATGAACAACAAAACTTCTCCATAGTATCCAAAGATACCTCTGCAGAGGGTAGTGCTATAAGAATTCATATGGATAATTTATCTGTTACTGTTGCGTATCAACAATATCAGATAGGGGTTTTCGTTAATTTTTATAGAGATAATGGGGATGGGACAGAGACTTTAGAAGATGCTAATGTGCTTTATATAATTGCACAGTGTTCTACATCTTCACCAGATACAGTTCCCGCTTATACGGATACTCCATTAGAGCTTTCATATACTCTCTATATTAATCACGCGACTCTTACAGATCCAAATACTCAGATAACAATAACTCTAGACGATGCGGGCAGTGTATCTCTTGATATGGTGGGGAATCCTTTGGGGGTTGCTCCAACAGATGCAAGTAATGAGATTCCTACTGTGTATCTAAAACAAGGGGGTCTTTTCTTTTCTGGAACGTGTACTACTGCTGCAGGAACTGCCACAAAAATAGCTACTGTTCCAGACGCAAAAATCATAGAGGGCGGAAAGTATTTAATACTTTTCTCTTATACTAACACTGCAAATACACCCACATTAAATATAAATAATACCGCTGCCTATCCTATTGATTTAAATAGCGCGGGAGAATTATCAAAAGGTAATCAAATAGTAGTTTTTAGGAATGGACGTTTTTCTTTATTTGCTTCTCAGCCAATATTAGTTTCATCTGCTGAAATTACATCAGGAACAAGCATTAGCATAAGATCCTACACTCCAAGCACTGTTAGTGAGTCAGTTAGACAAACTAAGATGACTGGATTTGCTGCTTCTACTACAGATGCTGATGTGACTGCAAGTGATACAGTTTTACAAGCAGCGGGGAAGCTACAAGGTCAGATTAACTTATTAGAGAATAGACCACATATGGTTGGTCTAGGGAAACCGTTTCCTGAGGGAATTTCAACAACAGCAGCTAGTGTAGCAGATAAAGTCGCATTCGTACAGCCATGGGATAATAATTTAACAGACGGGATTATTGTAAAGGTAGTATTCTCAGTAACAAATACCGCCGTTAACCCTACACTAAACGTTACTAGCTCTGGCCCAAAACAAATTAGAACTTTCTTTAGCGAAGGAGTGGCTGATGTATTTGATGGGAGTCTTTTAACAGCAAGCACTCAGTTACTCTTTATGTATAATCAAGGATTCTGGATTTTATTAAATCCAGCAACACTAGAAGATGCCGCTTCCGTTGCTAGATTTAATTCTTTGTTAGGGTATTCCTATGGAGGTTCAACAACTGAAGCAGCTACTCAAGATAAAGTTGTTACATTAACAAACGTGGATACAGGAGTAAATAGATTTAGAAAAGCAGCAGGAAGTAGACTTTTTATTGTCTTTAATTCAGCTAATACCTCAGCTAGCCCTAGATTAATTATCAATGGTGATACTAATAACCCAGTCACTATACAACATGTTAAAACTCGGTTAACTATAGCAGCATCTGATATAGGAACTGTAAGTAAACTATATGAGTTTGTCTTTTCTTCAGCTAGTAATTGTATTTTAATGAATCCCGACTCCTTAGATAAAAAAGCTGTAACTCCAATCGAAGAGGGCGGTACAGGACAGACAACTGCTATGGCAGCATCAGCAGCTTTGGGTCAAGCATGGGGAGGATGTACTAATGCAGGAAATGTGGTTGCTAAAACAACTACCACTATAAGTGGGTTTTCTTCTGTTTTTAATGGGGCTATTGTTGGTATATATTTCAATAATGCTAATACAGCATCTAATCCCACATTAAATGTTAGTAATACAGGCGATTATCCCATAAGAGATTACAGGACTAGTACAACAGTTACAACATCAGCTTTTTCAAAATTAGGTCTTAAGTTGTTTATGTATTATGGAGGTATTTGGTTCCTTCTTACTCCTGACGATGTAGATATTCAAGCAGGAACAGGGTTGGTTAAGACCGGGAATAGTTTAGGGCATAGTAATAGCATCACTGCAGGTAATATAGGACCTACTGAAGCTAAGTCATTAACTTATGGGGATAGTTTTATAATACCGAACGTGACTTATGATTCTCAGGGTCATATTGTCCCTACTTCATCTGGAGCAAACAAGACTATGACTTTACCAGAAGCTCCAACTATGTTATCTATACTTCCAAAAGGTAATTGTCCAACTGATGCAGCAACAGTAGCTAAAGCTGTAACAGTCACTCCATGGAATGGGTTAAACCATGGGACACTAATACGAGTAACTTTTACAACATCAAATACTGCCGCTAGTCCTACACTTAATGTCAATGGTACAGGAGCAGTTTTAATTAAGGGTTTTTTAACAGGATCATTGGGGCAACCTTATACACAGAGCATATTGCCTAATGTGTCAAATTTATTCATGTACGATGCTAATTATGGTGGGTGGATGCATTTAAACCCTCCATTATTATCAACTGCAACTTCTGTCATAAACACTAATGCATTATTGGGATATGGTTATGGGACTTGTACTGATAATGCAGCTACTGTAGCTAAAAGTGTTACTCTATCCAGTGTGGAAGCTGGGACGAATAAGTTTATGCAGACAACTTCCTCACGTATATTTGTTAGGTTTAGTAATGGTAACACTGCAGATAATCCCATGTTATCAGTGCATGGAGAGGGTTCACAAGCAATATATCATGTAAATACAAACGCTCGTATATCAGCATCAGACATTAATACACCTAATAAGTTATATTTATTTGTCGATGCAACAAATTGGATATGTATGAATCCAGACTCTCTAGACAATCCAAAACAAGATATAGTAGTTGGACAGTGTAACACTGCAGTAGCTACAGCTGCAAAAGAAGTAACAATTGCAGGTGTAACAGAGTTAGTTAATGGATTAAGGATTTTGGTAGAATTTAACGCGGGAATGAATTCGGCAGTTAGTCCTACGCTTAATGTTAATAATTTAGGTGCAAAGGCGATAGGCTGCTCAATAAGCCCTAATCAATATATAGCTCCTTCTTGGTTGTCAGGGTCATTCATTCACGAGTTTATATATGACTCTGCTCAAAATACTTGGATATGTATGAATCCCGCTTTAGCTTATAATTCTCAGTCTACTAACTCAACTGTAGCTAAACTAGGGTTTGGATTTGGCACCTGTAATACTTCAGCTAATCTCGCAACTAAGACAGTTTTCCTCACCAATGCATTTAATACTAACACCGCAAGTTTCAACAAGACTTTAGGTGTTAGTATATTCATAAAATTTTCATATGTTAATACTGCTGATTCCCCTACTCTTGATGTTAATTATACTAACGCATCATCTATCCAGTATATTGATCCCGCTACTGGTACCCTTATTACCCTTGCAAATTCTACTCAGTCTGCTCAGGTTATGGGCAATACGAGTAAATACTACCACTTTGTGTGGGACAGTGTTTATTGGAGGCTAATGAACCCCGATGAATCTAAAGATGTGCCTGTCGTTTTACCAGTAGGTCAGTGTCCTACTATAGGATCAACTGCAACTAAAACTGTGGATATTGAGGGAGTAACTGAGCTATATAATGGTCTTAGAATTCAAGTGGAATTTAACGCTGAAAATACTGCCGCTAGTCCTACACTTAATGTCAATGGTACAGGACCTAGATTAATAAGCGACTATACAGATCCAGGAAATTATACTCCAGCTAACTACCTGCGTAACGCTTTTATTTATGAATTCATTTATGACTCAACACAAGGCTGCTGGATATGTATGAATCCTAGTATTAGTTACAGCTACCTTGCTACAGGTGTTTTTGCAGCTAGGTTAGGATATGGGTATGGAACTTGTGCAACTTTAGCTACAACTGCAGCTAAATCGGCATCTTTGAGTAATGCTTATTCAACAACAGTAGGATATAGGCGTTCGATAGGATCAAGTATTTATTTAAAATTCACTTATGTAAACACTGCCGCTTCTCCAACTTTAAATGTTAATAACACAGGAGCAGCATCCATATACTATACGGATCCAGCAACTGGATCATTATTGAATATAAACACTGCGGATAGATCAGTAGCAGTTATGGGCAGTGTAAGTAAGTATTACCACTTCATATATGATGGTTATTATTGGCAGTTATTAAATCCTGATGAACCTAAACCTGCTGATATTGTAGCTGGTAGTGCTACGAAATTAGCTAACGCAAGAACCATTCAAACAAATTTAGCTTCTACATCTGCAGCTAGCTTTAATGGTGCAGCAAATGTTACTCCTGGTGTAACAGGAGTATTGCCTATAGCAAATGGGGGTACCGGCCAATTTACTGTAATAGCTGCAGCTGGAGCATTAGGTAGAGGGTATGGTGTATGCAATACTGCAGCAGGTACAGCAGCAAAAACCGTATCCATCGCAAGTTTCAATGCATCTTCTTTAGTCTTAGGAGCTATTATAGGAGTCTTTTTTTCTAGTACGTCTGCTAATACTGCTGCTAGTCCAACTCTTAATGTTAGTAGTATCGGAGCGAAGACAATAACTAATTACTATACTGGTGATGCAATAACAGGTAATGACTTATCCAAACCTGGAACTAAGCTATTTATGTATGATGGTAACTGGGTACTTTTAACTCCTGATAGTGTATCTATAGATTTACCTGTAGGGCAGTGTACCACTGTAGCTCCCACTACAGCTAAAACTGTATCTATAGCAGGAGTAACTGCATTAGTTCATGGCCTTAAAATTAAAGTAGAGTTTACAGAAACTAATACAGCTCCTAACCCTACTTTAAACGTCAATGGTTTAGGTGCAAGGATAATAACAGAGTACACCAGACCTAGCGCTAATATCCCCCCATCATGGCTAGTGGATGCATACATCCATGAATTCCTGTACGACGCAACACAGAGCCGTTGGATATGTATGAATCCTAGTATTAATGATAGTGCAACATCTGGCGGAAGTATGGCTGCTAGATTAGGATTCGGTTATGGTACTTGTACTACTACTGCTACAACAGCAGCAAAAATTATAAGCTTAAATAATGCATATTTCACTGGTTCATCATCATATAATCGCTCAGTAGGATCAAGTGTATTTGTAAAATTCTCTTATGTAAATGTTGTTAATAACCCTACGATTAATGTTCATGCTACCGGGGCATCCCCTATACGATATATTAATCCAGTTAATGACTCTTTAACTATTCTCGCTAACTATACTCAATCATCTGCAGTTATGGGAAACACTGATAAATATTATCATTTTGTATGGGATGGTGATTATTGGAGATTAATGAACCCTGATATACTACCCTATAACGTACTAAATGCGTCTAGTATAGGTATAGGATCTAATTCCTTATCCCTCAATACAGGAAATTATAATACGGCATTAGGAGATAGTACTTTAACAGGTACTGATGGTTCAAATGGGTCTTCTAATGTAGCAGTAGGGTACGGAGCTTTAACTAGGTTAACTACAGGGAGCGGTAATGTAGCTGTGGGGAACTCTTCTTTAATTTTTGTAACTACAGGGGAAAATAACGTAGCTGTAGGGACAAGTGCTCTATCAAACTCCACAACGGGGACTAGTAACACAGCAGTAGGTTATGGTTCTTTGAGTTCTCTATCAGAAACCGTAAGTAATAATGTCGCTTTAGGGCGTTATGCTGGATTTGTTAAACAGAATGGGAATACTAATACAGACCTAAGTAACAGTGTTTATTTAGGGAGTAATGCTAAATGTTCCGGGAGTGATCAAGTTCAAATAGGAGATGGCTCAGTAACTGTTTATGCAGCTTCTGCAATTACAGTTAGGTCAGATGCAAGAGATAAAACTGACATTTCCCCAATAAAATATCCAGCCAAAGAGTTTATTTTAAACCTTAAACCTTCGCAGTATCGCTATGATAAACGAGACGCTTATTTCACTGAAGATATTGTCACAGAAGAAGAGTACAACAATGGTGTAAAAGAAAATCCCGGTCACTATTCTAAGCGTGAAGAGAATGAAAAAACCGTTTATATCCACAATTACAACGCCGAAAGAGACGGTTCAAAAGCAGGTAAGCGATACCATAATGGGTTTATCGCGCAAGAAGTGAAAGCATTAGCAGATGAACTAAACTTCGATTTCGCGGGATTCTTAGATAACGGTTTAGAAGAAAACGGCTGTGATGTACTCAACTTAAAATATGAAGAGTTTATCGCGCCGATGGTACAAACAATTCAGGAGCAGAATAAAGAGATAGAAGAGTTAAAAACAGAAGTAACAGAGTTAAAAGGTTTAGTAGAACAGCTACTTGCTAAAGCTTAATGATTACTAAGGAGAGGGCGGATAAACCCCTCTCCTTTTTCTATGCCTAAATTTATAATTTAAGTTAGGGAAGGTGATTCTATGTGCATAAATTTTTTTGTTAGGTGGGTGATGCGAAGAAGAAAAAGAAGGGGAGATGGAAGTTATGTTTGAGCAATTACACTTATTAGAATTATTTTTCTGTATCTGCTTTTCCGCTTTTGGTGGGGTTATTAATCGCCTGGTAGAGAAAGAGAGACATCCAAAACGGAAAATTAAGTTTCAATCCTATTTTATTGCAGCTTTAATTAGCTCTTTTGTCGGGATAGTCGTGTATTTTATGTGTCTTTATTTAAAGCTGCAACTTGAATTAATAGCTGCAGCAACAGCAATTTCAGGGTTTATAGGGACTCCAGTTTTAAATTTAATTTTCAAGGTGGCTATACAGAGAATAGGGGTTATTGAAGAAGGTGGTGAACCAGATGGAAGTAAGAAATAAAGTTAAAATTTTTTTACCATACCTATCAGGAATTTGTGTGTCAATATTACTTTCCCTGTTACTAATTAAAGTATTTTTTCTACCCCAAACTATGCAATCAGTAATAATTGCAAACATCGGCGTTATAGGTTATGGTTTAACTATGCTGACAATACAAAGATTTCGGAAGAAATCTAGATGGGGGAATGCTTATGCAGAAATAAATCCGCCAAAAAAGTTTCTGAGATGTAATTTAATTAAAGAGAGGGAGGATCATTAAAGATGCCGTTGATTTGTTTAGATGCCGGGCATAATTCGTATGGGCCTGATACTGGGGCCACTGGGAATGGGTTGAAAGAACAAGACTTAACCCTAGCTATTGCTAAAGAGACACAAAGACTTTTAGAAGCAAATAAGATTAAGGTTGTAATGACGCGCATAGGAGATTATGTTACGGGATTACCCTCTAACTACACTCTAAACCAATCTTTAATGCGCAGGGTTGAGATAGCTAATTCTAATGGGGCGGATTTGTTTATCTCGACACATATCAATGCCGGAAAAGGTACCGGTTCAGAAGTTTACGCTATTTCTGATGGGGGCAATGCTACTAAACTAGCTAGAATAATCGCACCAAAACTGTCTTTAGCAGGGAATTGGAGTAATCGCGGGGTTAAGTTCAGTAACTTTTACGTGATTAAGAATACTGCTATGCCCGCTATTTTAACTGAGAATGGGTTTATAGATACTGTTCAAGATGCTGACAAACTGAAACAACAATTCTATATCACAGCTCTTGCAGAAGCACATGCTAAAGGTGTATGTGAGTATTTAGGGATAACTTATAGCACCTCTAATTCAAACGCCCCAGAACCACCTAAAAACGCTGGAGAAAGCAAAGGAGAATTTAGTATGAAGAATGCTATTTTACTTTATGGAGTAAGGGATATTTCAGGAGGGTTATTCATTCAAGAAGCACTCAATTCTAATGCAGGAATTTTTAACCGTAATGGCACACCAACAAATATTCCAGAAGACGCTAAGAATGCAGCTAAACTTTACGTTGTTGGTGGCCCACCAACTGGCCTTTCCAATGAAATATATTTAAGCGGTAAAACCGGCGCTGACACTGTGGCGCTTGTAGCAGATTATTGCACGAAGACGCTTGGGTACGGGGGATAATAAATGAAAACTGTTTGTTTTGACTTTGATGGTGTTATTCACTCCTACAAAAGCGGGTGGAAGGGTGAAACTGTAATCCCGGATCCACCAGTGGAGGGGATTGCTGAAGCGATTAGAGAGATACGAGCGTCAGGGTATGCAGTAGTTATTCATTCATCTAGATGTAATACGCAAGACGGGTGCGTGGCTGTAGTAGATTACATGTCGAATAACGGGATAGAATTTGATAGCGTTTCTTCAGGTAAGCCCCCAGCTATTGTGTATATTGATGATAGAGCGATTTGTTTTGACGGCGAACCTGCTGGATTGTTAGGAAAGATAAAGTCGTTTAAGCCGTGGTATTTTAAGTAGAACTAAAAGGAGATAAAATATGGAGACTTGGTTTTTTACTGATATCTTACCTGCGCTAAACCAACTTTTGCAGACAGTATTAATCATAGGAGTTCCAGCTCTATGTGCTTACCTTGGCCAACAGTTTAAAAAGTGGGTTGAGCTAAAACAGTTAGAGTCAGAGGATGCGTATGTAAAAGAAATGCTAAATCGCGCGGAACAAATAGTTTTAGATTCTGTTAATATGGTTTCTCAAACTTATGTAAGTAATCTAAAAAAGGACGGGAAGTTTAGTGTTGAGGAACAAAAAATCGCTTTTGAGAAAGCATTTGAAAATACCCAAAAGCTAGTTACAGACGAAGCTAAAGAGTGGTTGAATAGTCAGGTAGGAGATTTTGAACTTTGGGTTAAAGCTAAAATAGAATCTGCGGTTAAGAATAAATCATAATATTTAAAAAGTATGATATTCATACTAGTAGGATATTATGAAAATCATAAAATTAGGTTAAAAGATAATGAAAATTAATTCAATATTAAAAAAAGAAATTATTGAAACTGTC
>QMCD01000484.1_pt1 | contig 27576 bp, 15 predicted proteins | sample 1821841 | NCBI WGS metagenome assembly QMCD01 (sample SAMN01991225, study PRJNA193472) | Termite gut metagenome, whole genome shotgun sequencing project. | isolation source: worker | host: Macrotermes natalensis | reverse complement strand
GCCATGTGGTCAGCGAGATCCGGCACTTTTTCCAGGTGTACAAAAGCCTGGAGGGCAAGGAGACCGTGGTGGACGAAGAGGCGGGCCCCGAGGAGGCCAGAAAGACCATTGCCGCCGCGCTGGACGCTTATATTGAGAAATTTTGCCGCTAAAAAGCACGCAGACGCCGCGAAAACGGCCGCTCAACCGCTTGCTCAACCGCCCGTCGATGGGCCGCAACCCTCTCCGGCGGGGAATCCCGTGACGCCGGCATTCGGGCTCGTCGGTCGGCTCGGTCGGTTCAACCCTCTTCCCCCGGGGCATCCGCCGTACGCCATCGTCGATGAGAAGGGAGAAGTGATCTGCCTGCTCACCCCGGCACCGGGCGTCGGCATGGCCGACCTGGTCGGTCAATGGATCGGCGTCAACGGAAAACGCGACACCTATCGGCAGGACGGTGAAGCGGATCAACGGCATATCCTCGTTGAAAACGTCGCACCCTTGGCCGATTAGGCCGGTCGGTCAGACCGACCGGGTACGGAGCCTCACCGACGCCGATCGGGCGGCAGGGTGACGTAAAGAACATCGGCAGCTCCCCCCGCAACGGGTTCGACATGGTAGGAACCGAGCGAAGCCGGAATCAGGACGGTTCTGCCCTCCCCGACGGTCAAGGCGTCTTCGCCCCAGCGAAAACAGGCCGTTCCCCCGGCCGTGAAAAAAATCCCGAAGCGCCGTTGGGTTGTGTCGAAGTGCTGCGGCTCCCGTAGCGCATACGACTTCATGATAAAAAAATCGTTGGCGATCAATTCCGTTTCTTGATTCATCCCAAGCGAGCGGGCCGGCGACGGCGCGAGAAACGGATCCGAACGGTTTTCCCAGTCGATCGTCTTCATCGCCTGTTCGACATGCAGCTCGCGGGGCTTTCCGGAAACGTCGACCCGCCCCCAATCCCAAAGACGATACGTCGTATCGGAGCTCTGCTGCACTTCGTACAAGAGACACCCGCGATCGATTGCATGAACGAGACCCCCGGGAATGAAAACGACTTCGCCGCGCCGGACTTGACGGCGGGAAAGAACCGCATCCATCTCGCCCGATTGAAGATTCCCGGCAAAAAGGCGAGGGGTCACCCCGGGTGCGAGCCCCGCGTAAACGGCCATCCCGGGCGATCCGTCAAGTACGTACCACATCTCGGTTTTCGGTTCCCCTCCGGTCAGCGGAGCCGTTTTTTCGTTGGGATGAACCTGAACGCTCAAGCGATCCTTCGCGTCGATCAGTTTAATCAACAAGGGGAATCGCGCCGGGTTGACGCCCGTGCCGAGCAGGGCCTCGCCGTGTGTTTCGAGTAATTCCCGTAACGTTTTACCGGCCAGGGGACCGGATTCGACCACGCTCATGCCATGAGGATGATCGGACAATTCCCACGATTCGGCACACCGGGCGGGCGCGCGGCGGTGATATTTTTCGGCGATACGTTCTCCGCCCCAGAGATAATCCTTGTAGACGGGCTCGAAAAGAAGAGGTGCAAGCATCGTGGATCGTTGATAATGGAAGAGGGAAGGCGGGAAGGCGGCAAAACTACTCATCTTGAAGCAGTACCGCCGTGCCGTAGCAGAACATTTCCGCCGTGCCCGGCATGACCTCACTGGTCGTGAAGCGAACATTGATTATGGCATCGGCACGCATTTTTTGGGCATGTTGAGTCATGCGTTCCATGGCTTGCACGCGGCTTTCGTTGAGTAATTCCGTGTAGCCCGCGAGTTCGCCGCCGAAAATCCCTTTGATTCCTGCTGCAATATCACGGCCTACATGTTTTGCACGCACGGAGCTGCCTTGGGCTATCCCGCAAATCCGGGCGACTTTTTTACCGGGCACAAAGTCGAGCGTAGCGACAATCATGGTATTGGAGTTGGATTTTGAGAAACATTCAGTCCAAACATTCGATTTCTTGCAGGCGCAACCCGGTTATTGTCCCAAACCCGGGATATAAAAACCCGCGCCTTCAGGAGATGTCTTGTCTCTCACAAAGGCACGAAGCTCACAAAGACTTGAATTCAGACTCTCCGTGAGCTTTGTGCCTTCGTGAGAAAAAAAACGACGGTTGATTCAAACAGGATTTGTCATCTGAAACAAAAATCGGCCGGGCTTTCAGCCGACTGAGGAACCCACCGCCTTTAGGCGGTTTGTAGTTCAGTCACGCATCGTTTCTCCGACGTCTGGGGCACGATTTGAAAACACCGGGAACTTGCATCCCCGGTTGCGATCACGCTGCCAACAAGTCGGATTCTTACGGGCCTCGAAAAGGTAGACGGGCAAAAAACGGCGACGCGCCGAACGCCGCCGGAAAATACCAGACGCGCAGTGCCCGGCGAGCCCTGCCCACCTTTCAAAAACCGGAACTTATACTGGAAACGCGATGAAAACGGACATTTGGTCAAGTCCGCCTGCCGCGCTCGCTCGCTTCTAACCTATGTGTGTACAATGACATAAGCGTTTCGTTCGAGCGGCAGGCGATTGTGCGCGGGAACAGTTTCAGGCCGTTTACAGTATATCAGCGGTCCGCGGTTTCGATAAAATGAGCAAAATCAGGTGATCCCCAGCTTTTTTTGCATCTCTTCGAGCGAAACCTGCTTCGTTTCCGGCATCAGGAAGATCGTCCAAAGTAGTTGAAACACCATGAGGCCCGAGAAACCGTAGAAGATCGTCGCCGGACCCAGCAAGTATAAAAGCGGCAGGAACAATTGCGCAATGACGGCGTTGAAAACCCAATGCGTCGACGAGCCGAGAGCCTGGCCTTGGGCACGCACGTTGTTCGGAAAAATTTCTCCGACAAAGGTCCAAATAATCGAGCCGTTCCCGAAAGCGTGCGAGGCGATGAACAGCATGAGACCGCCCAGCACGATCAACACCCCTTGAAAAGGCACGACCGGGGCCATCCTGAACGCGAGCATGTCCAGTTCCGCCATGTCGTACGTTTTGCCGTTTGCCGGCGTCATCGGCGACATTTCCGCCTTGATTTCCGAGGCTTCCGCAGCGGCGATGGTTTCTTTCACGGCGGTTGCGACCAAGGTTGCCAAATCCTCGATGGAAACATCCTTCAATTCCTCGGAGCGCGCCGTTTTTTCCTTGTTCGTTCTTTTGGGAATCGTATTGTCCTTGAGCCTTTTCGAGGCGGTTCCCGTATCTTCCAGCGAAACCAACTGGGCGACGAGGGCCGATTGGAGTTTTCCTTGCCGATAAACCTTCTCTTCCGCCGTTTCACCGACGGGCAAGGTACGGAAGAAATCGATATCGCTTTGCGCAGCGCTTACTTCCGCGCCGGCGGTGCCGATTTCAAACTGCGGCGCGTAATTCATGAACGTCGTCGCCACGATGGCCATACTCGAAATATAACCGATGGATCCGACGAAAAGCAGCGTTTTGCGGCCGAATTTGTCCACGACGGACAGGGCGGCCATGGTGACAATCAAATTGGTGAGGCCGATAATGACCGGGAAGAACAACGCCGATTTTTCATCCACGCCCGTCATCGTAAAAATCGTCGGCGCATAATACATCACGGCATTGATACCGCAAAGCTGGTTGAAGGCGGCGATGCAGAACGCCAGGAAGATCGGCCAACGGTAGCGGTGGCAGAAAAACTTCTCCTTCACGCCCGAGGTTTGCTCGGCTTCCAGTGACGTTTGAATGACGGCGACTTCTTCCTCCGGGGACCCCGAGTCCGTTCCAAGGCGGCCCAGGACGTTTTTGGCTTTTTCCATCTTGCCGCGGGTGACAAGCCATCGCGGACTCTCCGGCGTGCCGAAAAGCAGCAGGAAAAACGCCGCCGAGGGCACCGCCATCACGCCGAACATGTAGCGCCAGTCGTTTTCCCCGAGGTTCATTTGCGCGATGGCGAAGTTGGAGAAGAACGCGAGCAGGATACCGAAAACGATGTTGAACTGAAAAAACCCCACGAACAAACCGCGCGACCGGGCGGGTGAAATCTCCGCCGCGTAGAGCGGCGAGACGACCGAGGCGGCACCGATGGCGATACCTCCCAAGAAACGAAAGATCAGGAAGGAAATCCAATTCGCCTGGACGCCGGGGGCCTTTCCGCCGAAGACGAATTCCGGCCAGGCGGTTCCAATGGAGGCGAGCAGGAAGAGGATGGCCATCATGAGGAGCGTGGGCTTGCGTCCGAGCCGATTGGACGGAATCTGGGCCGTGGCCGCCCCGAGAATCGTTCCAAAAAGCGCAAACGCCACGGTGAAGCCCAGCGACCACTCGTTCAGTTGGAAAACGGAAGTCGTATCCTTCATCGTACCGGAAATCACGGCGGTGTCGAAGCCGAACAGCAGGCCGCCGATTGCCGCGATCAAAGCGCAGCGCAGTGCATAAGGGGATGTTTTCATGAAAGTTGAGAATTGAAAATTGATAATTGGGAAACGTAAACGGGAAATTTTCCGAGAAACAACCCATAGGCGATGAAAACGGACATTTTGGTCATGTCCGCCTGCCGCACTTGCTCGCCCCCGATTTCTGTTTGTGTAATGACATAAACGGATCGTTCGAGCGGCGGGCGATTGTGCGCGAGAACAGTTTCAGGCCGTTTGCGGTATAAAATCTGCGGTCACGGACCGCGGTTCGTAAAAATTGTCAATTGCCCATTGTCAATTGTCAATTCGTATCGTCAATTCGTATCGTCAATTTCGTTTTACCCCGGCAGACGGCGGCGGAACGTCAACGCCCCAGTGGCGGTTCGCTTTCGGGCCCATCACGAGCACGAGTTTTCCGCCCCCGGCAATGTCCTTGTGTTCGAACCAGCATTTGTTCCATTCCTTGCCGTTGAGCGTCGCGGATTGGACATATTTGTTCCCGGGCGCATGATCGACCGCTTCGATTTCGAAAAAGCGATTGTCGCCGAGATCGAGTTTGGCATAGGAAAATTTCGGCGAACCGATGTTGTAGGACGGCATCCCGGGAGTCACCGGGTAGAAACCGAGGGCGCTGAACACGACGAAGGCCGAAGTACCGCCCCCGTCCTCATCGCCGGGAACGCCCATCAGGTCGTTGCGGAACCACATGTCGAGCAGCGATTGAATGCGTTTTTGCGTTTTCCACGGCTGCCCGACGTAATTGTACAAATAAGGGATGTGCAGCGAAGGTTCGTTCGCCATGCAAAATTGGCCGACCATGCCGGTGCTGTCCGGGACCTTCGCGTAATATTCGTACTTGCTCCGGCCGAGCGGTTCGCGGAAAGTCCGGTCGAGGTTGTTCGCGAAGCCGTCGGGACCGCCCATCAGGTGGACGAGGTCGGCGACGTTGTGCGGAACGTCCCAGCGGTAGGTCCAGCCGTTGTTCTCGCCGTAATAATCCCGCAGGCCCATGCCGCCGGTCCATTTGTAGTCGAACGGCTCAATAAACTTGCCTTCCTTGTCCTTCGGGTGGAAGAAGCCGGTCTCCGGATTGTAAAGGTTGCGGTAATTGTACGAGCCGGCGAGGAAATACTCGTAATCGGCGTCGTGCCCGAGTTTTTTCGCGATTTGCGCGAGGCACCAATAATCGTACGCGTTGCCGAGCGTGACGGCGACGGGTTGCCGGTTCTCGAAATGATGGATCGTCGGCACGGTTTCCTTTTCGCCGGGATGCAGGGCCGGGAAGTATCCCTTTTCCTTGTAAAACGCATCGAGTTCGCCGGCGGGCAGTCGCATCCACGGGCTGAGCGTCGATTCCATGATCGCGCCTTTCGAAGCCTTGAACGCCGCTTCCGGATCGAATCCGCCGAGTCCCTTGGCCATGGCGTCGGCGACGACGGCGACGGCGTGATTGCCGTTCATCCGGTGGCTGTCGCCGTTGATTTCCGGGAATGTCGGCATCCAGCCTTCCTTGTTCGCGGCGGCCATGCGAATGTAGGAAGCGATCATCGCCGATTCCATTTCCGGCTCGATCAGCACACGCAACGGGTGCGTCGCCCGGTAGGTGTCCCAAATCCAATCGTCCGTGTAGAACGGCACGCCGCCGTCGTCCTGAACCTTGCCGCCCTCGTCGAAGGCGCTGAAATACTTGCCGTCCTCGGAGATGTTGACCATCCGTTCGTAGGTCCGGTACAGCGACGTGTAGAAGACGACCTTTTCGTTTTCCGTGCCGCCCTCGACCGCGATTTTGCCGAGCGTCCGGTTCCAAATGTCGCGTCCCGCCGCGGCGACTTTCCCGACGTCGTAATCCTTGATTTCGCGCCGCAGATTGGCGATGGCCTGTTTTTCGCCGATGAAGGAAACACCGTAGCGGAGGCGGATCGTTTTTTGATTTCCGAAACAGACGGCCCGGGCCTTGTTGTTGCCCTCGTTCATCTCGACGCCGGCCTTTTCCGGCGCTTGCCGCTGCTCCGTTTCGAAAGCGACGTAAACCCTCGTGTTGTTGCCGATGTCCTGGTAGCCGGTGATTCCGTCGAATCCGGCGTCCGCGTCTTCGACAAAATTCATCTCGCCGTTGCGGGTATTGAACACGAGGTAGTTTTCGCCGTCTTTTTCAAACGTGATCTCGTAAACCCCGGCCTGGTGCGAAGGGGCGTATTCGACGGCGACTCCGGCCTGGTCCAGGTAGACGGAATAACGGTACGGCGTGATTTTTTCCTGGTCGTAAGTGTAATCGACGACCGGCTTGAGATTTTCCTTTCCCTGCACGGGGCTCAGGTTGAACGCCGAGGAACCGCGGTGCGAGGTGACGATGACCGGCAGACCGCGGACCCGGTCGGAGGTGAAATCGGCCCGCTCCGGATAGAAACGCAACATGCTGTTCGGCAGGTGGACCGTCGGGTAGGTCGGCACGAGCAGGTGGCTGATGTTTCCCATGTACGGATTGACATAATCGACGGGCGTTTTTTCCGCCGTTTTATCCGACGATGGATAAACCGTCTTTTCCGCGGCGAACAGGCCGTCCGACGGGCCGTCAAACACGAGGAAAGCGGCAACAAACAACGATAATCCGAAAAAAGATTTGATGCGCATGATAAAAACCGTTTTTGTGATATACTGGGATTTCGATGGCGTTCGATGTACACTTCGAAGCACAAACGTCGTGAAAATCGGACGTCGCGAAAATCAAACGATTTTCTCCCCGAATTCCTGCCGGAGTTGTTCCAGCAACCGGGAGGTAACCTGTTTGCCGGCCAACTTGACCGCTAAAAAACCGGCTCCGACGACCGACGGGAACGACGGCAACGAAACCTGGGCACGGGGCAATCGGGCCCGGACGGCCTCGAAGACCAGGTTCCTGTAACACTCGGATCGCATGCTTCCCCCGGCAATCACGACCAGAGGCAAAGGGCCGGTCGGCATGATCCGGTGGCTGGTCGCCGCGAGGAGCGCGATTTCCTCCGCGGCGTTTTTCAGGATTTTCAGTGTTTCAGGATCGCCTTTTTCAGCCCCTTCAAAGACGTGCAACGCCATGGCCGCGACGTCGGATTTGGAAATGGGGGGGTGGTGGAGCCGGTCGACGATGTCCGGCGTCTCGTTAATCCCCAGTGCTTTGAAAACGGTTTCTTTCAAAGGAGTCGCGGGGACCCGGCCGTCCGCCATCCGGATCGCGGCGACGATCCCTTTCAAACCGATGTCGTAACAACTTCCCTCGTCGGCGACAAGGCATTCCCAGCCGCCCGTCTGGCAGAGTTCCCCTTTTTCATTTTCCGCCAAACAGGCCGAACCGGTTCCGGCGATAATGGAAATCCCGGGGCGTCCCTCCAAACCGCCGACAAGGGTCGTATACATGTCCGAACGAACATCGTGCGGTACGTTTTCCAAGCCTCGGATACGGAAACAATCGAGGAGTCGCAACCGTGCATCCTCGGCGGAAAAACCGGCGCTGCCGAGGTAGTAGGCCCCGACGCGGGAACGATCGAAATCGTCGCCGTACTTTTCCTTCCATGCAAGGCAGGCGGTATCGACGGCGTCGTTAAGCGTTTTGGTGACGAAAGCCGCATCTCCGTGCATGGGGTTGCACCCGGGCGATTCGCCGATGGCATGACGTGGACCGTCGTATTCAAACAGCAAAGCGCGGGTCCGGGTCCCTCCACCATCCATTCCGATAAACAATTCACTCATGAAATCGATCTTTGATTGCAGATTTGACAAATTGACAACGATACCGCGAACCGCATTTCCGACCTGCGGACATACTGAGAAAAGTCGGTGCGTCCGCGTTTCGTTTTTCACCGGAAGATTCGGCAAAACGCGATTGCGGTGATTGTATCCCCTTGAGATACCGATGTCAAGAAGCGGATCGGTCGCCGATTCAATCCGCCGGCAAGATTTTCGTTTCCGCGGTGAAATGCGAGTGAAATGCCGGGCAGATGCGCAGGGCGCCACCCTGAGCGACCGGCGTGGGCCATACAGCACGTTCCGCAATCGCTCCCGGCCGCCACGGTACGTTTCACCGACGGTCCTGAAAAGTCTTAGCACATCAGAACAACTGGACGAACCCGAGGGTTCCGGCATTGCTGACGAGCCGTTCGGCGACGCTGAAATCCCAGGCGTAGGCCAGTTTCCGTGTTTTCTTCTTATTCAGATCGAAGTGCCCGCCGAGGCCCATCAGGAGGTAGAGACTGCCGGGATCGACGCCGCGGACGATCACGTTTTCCTCGCCGGGGGCGCCGACGAACTTGAATTTCGTTTCCGGTGCGTCCTCGCCCGCGAATTTGAACGAGCAGAACATCTGGAACCAGATCGACGTGAAATCGTTTTCATATTTCGCCCTCGCCCCGTACCGGGTGAAAGCCCTGCCGAAATGAACGCGGGCATAATCCCCGGCGAGCACCGCGTCGCCGCTTTCGGTGTGTCCGCCGTGCGTCGTCGTCATGATGTCGAGCCCTGCGACCGGGCGGATCGTCCCGTAACGACCCAGGCGGAACGGTCGTGAAAGTTCGACGCTCATATTGAACGAATCACCCTGGTAGTCGGCCGTGAGTCGTTTGGCCTCGGCGAACACGGCCGGGTCGCGGAGCCAACGGCAGGAATCGTATCCCTGACCGCCGAACCCGACATAGCCTTTCAGTTCGCTGCCGAGCGGCAATACCTGCCCGATGTAAAGACCGGCCTGGAAATCATGCCCCTCGACTTTGTCGCCTTCGTTTTGCAGGATGGGGCGGGAGTAGCCGAAGACGAGACCGACCAAGGTCGAAGTCGTCCAGCGTCGATCGACCCCCATGAGGAATCCGGTCCGACCGATCCCGTAGGAATGGGAATTCCCGTCGCCGAGTCCTTCGGTCGATTCGTAGAACGAGTCGATCCAGTAGTTGTTCAGCGTCCCGCGAATGCGGCGTTCGTCGAGGCGTTCCAAATTCAACTGCTCGAAGGTGCGACGTCCGACGTTCCATTGGCCGAGCATCATGGCATTGGCCTTGACGGGACCACCGATTTCGCGCATCGCACTTCCCATGTGGTCCGGTTCGAGGTCACGGAGCCTGCTGAAAAGCGGGCTGAATTTGCCGTAATCGGTTCCTTTGGCGACGATCTTGTCGAACGCGTTCGCGACGCTGGTCGCCGTGTAACTTCCCGAATATTTTCGGAACGAAAAATTCTTGTCGACCAGGACCAGGTGGGCGGCACGGTTCTCATAAAACACGTCGGCATAATAACCGGTGAGCGCCCCGGTCGTGAAGGCTTCCTTGAACCGGCTTTCCAGCAATCCTTCATCGGCGCTGACGATGGTCGCACCGTATTGGACGGCCGTGTAATCGGCGGCGGTTTTTCCTTCGGTTCCCGCGATTTCCAGCGTCGCTCCGGAAAGATCGGCGGTTTTCATGACCGTCGTCCGGTCCCCTTTTCCGTCGGGATCGATATTGACACGATAAATCGAACCTTCGTTGAAAACCAGTTTGTCGAGAACCTGGACATTGCCCGTACCGCCCATCGCACCGGGCGAAAAGACCCCGTTTTTCTCCACCGCGAGCGACTTGATCGTTCCTCCGGCGAAGAGTATCCCGTTTTCCAGGACATGAAACGCGGAATTCCGGAATGTTCCGTCGGCGCTCAACACTCCCCCTGAACCGATCGTCGTGGAACCGCCGTAGGTATGCGTGCCGTTCAAGGTGAGCCTGCCGTCGACGAGGACGCGGCCGCCCCCGCTGATGATCGCTTCCGCACCGCCGGGTCCCGTGAACGTTCCATCCGTCGTTTCGATGAAATGCAGGACGGCCCCGCCGGCGATCTCGATGTTGCCTTGCAGCGATTTCACGGTTCCCGCGAGCGTCCCCTCCCCGACCCGGGTTCCGCCCGTATAGCTGTTCGTCCCGGTCAGCGTCAACACGCCGGAGCCGGTTTTGACGAGCGATTTCCCATTCCAGGGGCCGGTGCTCCCGACATCGACCAGGTCCGTATCGAGCGTGAATTCCGTTTCCAGGTCGAACGTCCCGTGCGCGGTGTTGTTACCCGCATACCAGGCCAACCCGGCGACGGCGACGTAATCGACCGTACCGGCGACTTCGTTTTCTTCCGAACGGGTCACGAGCGTGATAAAACTGGTTTCATCGATTTCGCGACCGGCCAGGGTGATCCGTTTGAAATCGCCGTTGTAAGCCAGGGCACGCATGAGAATGAAACGCGATTCCCGTTTTCCCAGGTCGTCGACGCCGAATTGGCCCGCGTATCCGGTGATATCGAGATTGGCGCTTGCGATCGTCGCGATTTCGTCGACGACGATTGCGGGTTTTTCATTCGTATTGAGCGCCACCGAGAGCGTTCCGCCGGGCGCAGCGGTCAATTCCCTCGTGCGCAATTGGGACCGGTTGTTCACCTTGGCCGTGCCGCCGCTTTTCACGGACACCGAATCGCTCCTGAACGAGGCGGCTCGCGAACCGTCCCCGACGGCGACCGTTCCTCTCTGGACATTCAACACGCCGGTCGGCAGGGATGAACCGGAGACGGTCAGGGTCGTGTCTTGGGCAAGGAGAAGCGTTCCCTGGCCGCGGTTGACGATGTTGGAAGCTCCGGCTAAGGAAGCGTCGACGGTCACGGTATTGCCGTACGTGACATCGCCGTACAAAACGTTTTTCAACGCAACGTCGGCCGTGGGCGACGCATCGGCAGGTTCGGCGATCACGCCCAAGGTTCCCGAACCTGTGATTTTCGCACCGTCGAAGGTCGTCGTCCTGCTTTCCAGGTTCAGTTCGGCGGCGACGTCGAGAGTTCCGAGTACGGAGAAATCGGACGCCCGTACCGTCCCCCAGCCGGCCAGGGTTCCCGTGCTTTCGACCAGGAAACGATTCTCGAAGTTTTCGTTGATTCGCCCATATTCCGTCGGCGTTTCGGCGGTCGATTCCAATTCGAACCGGCCTTCGCGGACGGTCGTATTGCCGTAATATCCGTATGTTCCCGGAAGCGCTCCGTGAAGGAGGAGCGTTCCGTCTCCCGTTTTAACGACAAGGTTGTCGATATCGTCTCCGCTCAACGGGTTGTCCGGCTTGCTTTCGATGGGATCGTCGAGTTGAATAAGGCAACCCGCGTCCGTCTGGAAGGTCAGTTCGTTGAAATTTTCGAGATAAAACGAGTTGTTGCGCGACGCCGTACCGTTGCCGACGGTATTTCCGCGGAACAGGATCGGCCTCTCCGGATCGTTGGAATAAACGAGCGATCTGGCCGGCGCATTTCCGTTTCTGCCGCCGGTGAGATAAACGGCCCCGCCGTTGCGATCGGCTTTATTGTCGAGGAACGTCGTTCCGTTGCGAATCGTGATTCCCGCATCGCGTGCGCCGAACAAAGCGCCACCGTTCATTCCCCGGTTTTCGCTAATCAGCAACGCGCTCCCGGACGGATTGAGCGTGAACGGTCCCCCGAAATAAATCGCCCCGCCGTTTCCGACGGTCACATTTCGCGTAATCACGTATCGACTCGCCGGATCGGCGTTACGGAAATCGAGTTCGCCGCGCGATTCGACATGAAAGGCTCCGCCGTCCGTTTTCAAGACGTACGCATTCGGCGCGTTGGGAAGCAGGAGGGAAACGGCGTCGTTCGTCACGTTACCGGCAATGGTCAACGTTTTCCCGTAAGCGTCGAGCGTCAGGGAATCGGTCGGTTCGGCGGCACTGGGCGTCAAGACCGCGAATCGGTTTTGGAGGGTCAGGTCTTTTTCGGAAGCGTTGCCGATTTCCTTGTAAGGCGCGGCAGTCGTATCGTTTTGCCCGTAACTTTCCCGCGCGACGATCAAGCCGGCCGCAGAGCCGTCGTAGACGCCCAGCGAATCCTTGTTTCCGACCAGGATTTTCCCGCGTTCGAGAACCGTGCCGCCGGTAAAAGTGTTCGTATTGGTCAGCGTGATGGCGCCGTCGCCCCGTTTTTCAAGCATGCCGTTTCCGGAAATGACGCCGTGAAAAACGGATTCGGGATTCGTGTCGTCGAGCGTTCCCGGGAAGATCGTGAGCACGTTGAACGGGTCCTCGTCGATCGTGCTCTCCATCAGGATGCGGGTCCCGATTTCCCCCGAAAGCGTCGCGAGCCTTTGATTGGTGTCGTTAAGATCGAAAACGCTCGTTCCGAGAAGCTGGAGCCCGGCCGATCGGCTCAACACATGATCGCTTCGCGCCGAAGCGCCGCTCCCGGGATTGTATGCCTGGAGGACCCCCGTATCGACGACGGTCAGGCCGGTGAAGATGTTTCCGGGATTCGAAAGGATCAAGGTTCCTTCGCCCGTTTTGATTAATTGGCCGCTTCCATGCAGTTCGCTTGACAGGACGAAAACGACTCCGGTATCGACGTTGAACGTCCCGCCGGGCATGGAGCCGTCTTCGTTCGGCTCCAAACTAACGACGGGGATATCCAGCACCGCGGTGTTTTGTGAAATCCCGACCTTGCTTAAACCGCCGTTCGTTCCGCCGGTAATGAAAATCGTGCCCCCCTGAAAATCCAGGTTCAAGGCGCGCACCGCGTTCCCGTCGGCGATTTGCAGGAGGCCGGTGTCGGCGATCGTAATGTTGCCTTTTTTTACGATGTTTCCGTAGGTCGCCCCGGGGGTCTCGACGGTTCCATCCGGCCTCAACGTGTCTCCGATCAGGATGAAACGACCGTTCCGGACAATCGTATCGCCGGTGTAATCGTTATCGCCCCAGAACAGGGCATCGCCGCTGCCCAGTTTGACCACGCTTCCGTCGTCACCGGCGATCGGATCATAAAAATAGACCGCATTCCGAATGGTCTCCGTCCCGATTTTTCGCGTTCCTTCCGGTTCGATGTAAAGGGCGCCGTCGTTCGTAATGAACACGGAATTGGCTCCGCCGCTCACCGTATTTTTGAGGGTGCCGTCCCGGCTTCCAAAAACGACGTCGCCCGATTTCGGGTTTAAAAAAGCACTGCTTCCCGGATCGCTGATGTAGATCGCCCCGCCGCGTCCATTCGCCGCGTTGCCGGAAAATCGGGCGGAATGATTGAATCGGACCGTCGCACCTTTCGTAATGTTGAGCGCCCCGCCGGAACCGGTGAGCGTTTTGTTATCGCGGAACAGGGAATAATCGTCGAACGTGAACATGGCGCCGACGGCATTGATCGCGCCGCCGCTCTGGACGGATTGGTTTTCCGCGAAAATCGCCTTTTCCAAGAAGTGGAAGTAAGGAATTCCCTGGATCGCCTCACCGTCCGGACCGGCGTCGAACGCCGTTTCGATCGCCCCGCCCCCTCCGACCGTCGCCTTATTGGCCAGGAAAGACGCGGCAACGTTAAAGACGAATGCGGCGTCGTTTATGGCGAAAATCGCCCCGCCGCTTTCCGCGCTGTTGGCAAGTGCCGCGTCAATGGTCGTCCCATCCGTTTCGTAGCCCCCGAAAAGGACGGACATGGCCTCGGTGGCCGGCTGATCATTTCTTCCGAACGTGATGACGGAACCATCGGCTCCGGCGACGGCGCCTCCCATGAATTCGGCCGTGTTTGCGGTAAAGGAAACCGTTTCTCCGTAAAAATCGACAATACCGAATTGGGCAAACACCGCCCCGCCGTATCCACCGCTCGAACGGGCCATGACGGACCGGTTGTGATCGAAGGAGGTATTCGTATTGAATCGGGTCAAGGCGACATTTGCCCGATCCATGCCGACCACGCGAACGGCCCCACCGCCGTCGATGAACAAGGGATTGTCCAGGTCCGGCGACCCCGACCGCAAGCCCTTTTCGAAGGTGAACATATCGAAAACGCCTTCCGCCCGATTTTCGAAGAACGTCGAGGCGGTACCGTTCGTACTCAACAGGGGCGCAATGTCCCCCCCGTTGAAACCGAATTGCGTCCTGTTGAGGAGAAACGTAATGGATTTTCCGGCATCGACGACAAACAGGTCGTCGTTGACATCGATATTCGCCCTGATCGTGATCGTGCCCGTCCCCTCTTCGGCGACACCGGCAATCGCGTTTTTCAGCGCGGCATAATCAGCGACATTGTACTGCTGTCCCATCACGGGCACGATCCCGGAAAAAGTCGCAAGGACGATCGACAAGAGGAAATACCGAAGCCGATTGAGTTTTCCGATCAATTCGCCCCCCTCGAAAGACAACACGCCCCTCTGGGCAACGTTGTTCCCAACGGACGCACTCCCGAATTGCCGGCTTCGGGAAATTTCAACCGTCTTCAGTATAAACAGGTTCGCACGACGCATCTTATTATTCCCCGGTAGGATAGGACGTAATAATCGTGTCGGCAACGAGGGCGTGTACCATGAATCGATTATGCCGAATCGATTTCGCCGCTTCCGTGCCGCGCTCAATTCCTTGTCCGAAATTCGCGTTTTCTCCAATTTTTCGCGTTTGCCCAAAAGGCAATCTCGAACCGTGTGTCTGTAATATCTCTAAGACAACACCATCTTCACCTATCGGCGTTTCATATAATGCAATAAATATTTACTGGGAAAAACGGACCGGTTTTTCAGAATTTATCGGCAGATAACCCCGAATATAAAAATGCGGCGTTTAGGCAAATCAGGTGCAATGACAAATCGGGTGCAATCCGGGAGTTTCCCGGAATATCCGGCCGGTTTTTTACGGCACACGCACAAACCCATGTTTGATTTATACCGGAAACGCGATGAAAACGCACATTCGGTCACGTCTGCCTGCCGTACTCACTCGCCCCTAACCTCCTTTTGTATAATGACATAAACGTGTCGTTCGAGCGGCAGGCGATTGTGCGCGGGAAAAAACATGCCGTAGTTTCAGGCCGTTTACGGTAGACAACAGGTCAAAGATCGATGGAAACAATTGTAAATCACTTTCCGCTCATGTATGATGGGAGGGAGACGGGCTCGTCGCCCGGTAAGTCTTGGCCTTTCCGGATTTCTTGCATGAGCCCGATGCGCCCTCATTCATCGTTGACCCGAAGCCCAGTACGGAGACCTCCATGCTTTCGCAACTTTTCATTTTTTGTGCCGCGTTCGGAGGAACGATCCTTTGTGTTCAGTTTCTCTTCGCCTGTTTCGGCATCGGGTTCGGCAGCGATACGGACATGGGGGAAGTCGACCTGGATATCGATGCCGACTCGGAAACCGGCCCCGGCTTGGACATGCACGATTCGGCGCATCACCATACGGCGATCCAGTTGTTCAAGATTCTTTCCTTCAGGACGCTCATTGCCGGGATGACATTCTTTGGATTGGGAGGAATGATCGGAATATCCGGCGGACTCGGGCCGATTCTTTCGAGCGGAATTGCCTGCCTGCTCGGCATTGTCGCCGTTTTCGGCGTATATTACCTGTACAAGTCGCTTTCGTATTTCCAAAGCGAAGGAAACCTCTCGAAGAAAACCCTGCAATGGGCGACCGGCGAAGTTTACCTGCGCATTCCGGGCAACGGAGACGGCCGCGGCAAGGTCCAGGTGTTGCACCAGAATCGCACGATGGAGTATGAAGCGACCACGCCGGGCCCGGAGCTCCTTGCGGGCACGCCCATTATCGTCACCAAGGTCGTTTCCGACCGCGTCGTCGAAGTCAAACACGCGGATCGATAAACCGTTCGACAACCTTTTATACTGAAGCCGGTTAAGTTGTCCGCTCAACCGCCTGTCCACCTTCCGGGCGGGCGTTGCCGGTGGCAGGTTCCCGAATCGTCGGCTTCGGGTCAATCATCGTTTTCAATCTACCCCCCATCATGCCCATGCTGTTCGCGAATTTCACGCCGGAGTCGTTGCAAGGTGTTTCCCCCTGGTTGGTCGCCGCCGGTGTCTTCGGGGGGATGATCCTCTTCATCCTCCTCGTTTTCTTCGTCCGATGCTACAGACGATGCCCGAGCAACCGGGTTCTCGTCATTTACGGGAAGAACAAGGGCGGCGGTACGTCCGTATGTATCCACGGCGGCGCGAAATTCGTTTACCCCATCTTCCAGGATTACGCGTACCTGCAATTGGAACCGATGCAGATTGAAATTCCGTTGCGCGGTGCGCTTTCGATCGAAAACATCCGCGTCAACGTGCCGAGCGTGTTTACAGTCGCGATCGGGACGACGAACGAATTGATGAACAACGCGGCCATCCGGCTTCTCGGGCTGCCCCGGAAGGACATCGCGAAACAGGCGGAAGACATCATTTTCGGCCAGCTTCGCCAAGTGATCGCCTCCATGCAGATCGAGGAAATCAACCGGGACCGCGAATCGTTTTTGACGAACATTACGACCTCGCTCGAACCGGAGCTGCGCAAGATCGGGCTTGTTCTCATCAACGTGAACATCACGGACATCACGGACGAAAGCGGTTACATTGAGGCGATCGGGCGAAAAGCGGCATCGGAAGCGATCCAGAAGGCGCGCGGCGACGTGGCCGACAATGAGAAGATGGGGGAAATCCGGGTCGCCGAAGCCGAACAGGCAAAAGCGATCCAGGTCGCCAACGCCGTGAAAGTCCAACGCATCGGAACCCGTGAAGCCGAGCGCGACCAGCAGGTCCGGCTTGCCGAACTCGAACGGGAACAGGCGATCAAGCTGGCCGATCTGGAAAAAGAACGGACCGTCGGCGAACAGTCGGCCTCTTTCCTGCGGGAATCGCAGGTCAAGCAGGCCGAGCGGGACATGCGCATCCAATTGGCCGAAGCGAACGCGATTGCCATCGACGGGGAAAACAAGGCCAAGGCGTTGATCGCCGCCTCGGCGGCCGAACTCCAGGTCAAACAAGCCGAGGCGTTCCGGACCGGGGAAACGAAAAAACGCGAGGCCGAGGCCGCGGTACTCGAAGCCGAGCATTTGGCCCGCGCAAAGGCCGCTCTTGCCGAGGCCGAACGGATCGAAGCGGAACGCCGGGCGACGCTCGAAGCCCCTGCGAAAGCCGAAAAGGCGAAATTGATCGTCGACGCCGAGGCCCTGGCCGAGCAGCGCCGCATCGAGGCGGAAGGCGAAGCCAAAGCGATTTTCGCGAGGCTCGAAGCCGAAGCCCGGGGACAATATGAAATTCTCGCCAAAAAAGGCGAGGGCCTCAAAACGATCATCGACGCGTGCGGGGGCTCGAAAGAAGCGTTCCAGATGCTCATGCTCGAACATTTCGACAGCCTCGTCGACGCCTCGGCCCGCGCGATTTCGAACATCAAGTTCGACAAGATCGTCGTCTGGGACGCCGCCGGGAAAGACGGTTCGAGTGCGACCGCCGGCTGGTTGCAGAACATGGCGCGAACACTCCCGCCGATGATGCAGGTCATGAAAGAGGTCGGCGGCGTCGAGTTTCCCGAGATTCTCACATCACTCAAAACGGCCGAAGAGGAAAAAAAAGACGCGAAAAAGCAATGAAGAAACAGTCGTTCGCTTCGCAGTGATACTGGAAACGCGATGAAAGCGACCAGTTGGTCAAGTCCGCCTACCGTACCAGCTCGCCCCTAACCTCCATTTGTATAATGACCTAAACGGATCGTTCGAGCTGCAGGCGATTGTGCGAGGGAACGGTTTCAGGCCGTTTATACCGAAGCCGGTTGAGTCGTTGGTAAACATAGCCCATCCTATCCGCCTGCTTCCCTTCGGCAGTGTCGTTTCGACGGGCAGGCTTCCCACGCATCGGCTTCGGGAAATTTCAGCTGCTTTCAGTAGACGGTAGTACGGCGAAGGCGGTATTTCCGTGTCCCGGCGTTTCCAGCGTGTCCGTTTCCCGGCGAGAATCGAGATGAAAGTCGAGGAAGCGGTTGCGCAGCCAGGGATAGCCGCATAGAGCGATGATGATCGTCCAGCCGCCGGCGAGGACCATCTGCACCCCGGTCATCGCCGGGTCGAAAAACAGCATAAACGGATTGACGGCCATAACGAACGTGTTGTTGATGTGCCCGGCGGTGCTGACGACCTGGGACAGTATCGCGAGGACGAGCGAAAGGATCGATGCCGCGAGGATCATGCCCAGCCCGACGAGCCAGGTGAGTTCCTTGGGCAACCAGCGGTGAAAAAAGAGATGCCAGAGCATCTTTCCCGTCGCGAAATAATCAAAAATCAACATCAGGAAAAACATGGACGCCAACTGGCTGTAAACGAAAAAGTGGTTGACGCCGCGGCCTCCGGGGAGCGGGAGTATTCCCGCGGCGGCGAATGCGTAGCAGGAACCGATCACGGCCAGCAGGATCGTCCACACGAGAACGAACATGAGTCCGTTCGCGGCGCCGGTGAAAAACGGAAAGGCGACGATCCGGCCCCGGCGCGATTTCGGGATCGACCGCCGCAGCCGGGCTTCCCAGGTGTCCCGTTCGCAGACGGCGACGACCAAAAAGACGCTCAGGGCCGCCGTCGTGAAGCTGAACCAGCTTTCGACGCCGCCGGGGATGAAAAAATGCTCGACGGGCAGCATGACGAGACCGAAAACCGATAGGCCGACGCGGAGCGGTCTCATCCGGTTCCAGGACGGCGGGCTCAACTGGCACAGAGCGACCAGGACCGCGATGAACGGGATGAGGATCAAATAGAATCCGCTGCGAAACAGGAACAGCGTCGCCAGTTCCACGCGGGTGTACGGTATCATGTACCCGGATATCCAGTCCCTGATCAATCGGTGGAAAAAGGCGGCGTCCTGACTGAGGCCGATGTAAAGCAGGGCGAGAATTCCGGCAAACAGGAATCCGTAACAGATCCATTGCAGGCAGGATCGCACCCCGCCAAAAAGAGCGATCGCGATCAGGTTGGCAATCTGGATACCGATCATGGCGGCGCAGGGCAGGAGGACGATCTGGTAAAGCGAGACGCCGCGGAGCAGGTAGGCGAACACCAGGAACGGCAACGTGATGCTGAAAAACAGGGAGGTGATCAACAAACCGGCGAGCATCCGGCCCCGAAGCTGTTTGCCCGGGCCGATCAGCGAATAGAACTGCATTTCCTCGTCGATCCGGTCTTTGGCGAGCCGCAGCGCCGAACCGGAGATGCAACCGGCAGCCGAGGCGATGGTCGCCAGTCCCATCAGGACATCAAACAGCCGCTGACCGTGTGGCCCCGTTTCCAATTGGTCCGGATTGCCGGCAAAATCGCCATAACCCGTATCGTAAATGACATATCCGCTGGCGAGGACGAGAATCGTCAAAAAAATATTGATCGCGTAGAGGACCGTCCGATTCCGCACGGCCTGCCGGATTTCACGAATAAAAACAGGATTCATAGGGGGAATCAGGCGGAAAAAACCGATGGAACAGACACGGGACATGATTCATGCCGAAACCGCCCCGCCTCCCGTCCATTGTCCGTTTCCGCGATCCGCTGTCAATATCATCCGTCAGTACCGCCCGCCAGGATCGTCCGTCGATACCCGCAGCCAATGATGAAACGCCGTAAACTCATCCGGAAAACGATCACGGTCAAACCGGCGCAGCAGATATGGATCGACGCGTTTCTCGATTACATCACGGGCGAGGCGCAGTTGTCCGAAAACACCGTCGCCGCCTACCGGCGCGACCTGGTTCGTTTTTTCGTCTGGCTTGCCGGCCGGTCGATCGTCGCCTTGGGCATTTCGGACTTGGCCGATTTCGTCGATTGGCTGCACAAGCAAAATCTGGCTCCCGCGACGCTGGCACGCCATATCGTCAGCCTCCGGGTCTTCTTCCGATACCTGCAATTGGAAGGCGTCCTTAAGGATAACGCGGCGGACTTGCTCGGGAGCCGCAAACTGTGGGAGCGGATGCCCCAGGTTCTTTCGCCGGGCCAAATCGACGATCTTCTTGAGGCGCCGCAGCCGGATGAAGACAAAATGTGGTTGCGCGACCGGGCGATCCTGGAATTCTTTTACGCGACCGGCTGCCGGGTCTCGGAATTGTCGAACCTGAAACTTCACGACGTTCACCTTGAGGAAGGCTTTTGCCTCTGTACCGGCAAGGGCGACAAACAACGGCTGGTTCCGCTCGGCCGCCGGGCAATCGAATCGTTTCGTCTCTGGCGTGAAAAAGAACGGCCGGCCGCCTTGCACCGGGCCCGACTGTCCGGTGACGACCGGCTTTTCCGCCTGTTCGAAGGTGCGCAAACCGGTGAACCGCTCGACGAGCGTTCGGGAAATCGGGAGGAAGCTCCGCCGTTCGATTACGGCGGATTTGCGTTTCTCTCCTACAAGGGCAGACGGTTGCGGCGTGAAGCGATGTGGGAGCTGATCAAGAAATACGCGCGCAGGATCGGAGCGTCACGCGCGATTTCCCCGCACACGATGCGGCACAGTTTCGCGACCCACATGCTTGCCGGCGGTGCGGATCTGCGCCAGGTCCAGGAACTGCTGGGCCACGCGAACATCGCGACCACCCAGATTTATACGCATGTCGATATGACCCGGCTCAAGACGATCCACAAAAAATTTCATCCACGCGGTTGAAATTGCGACGTTGCCGCCGCGACGTTGAAGCCGTGATGTTGCAGCCGCGGCGGTCGGGCTTGGGCCGGGCGACGTGGAATCGGTCCTCGAAATCGGGTGGAAAAATATACCGCAAACGGCCTGAAACTACGGCCTGAAACCGTTCAATTTTTTCGCGGAGAGCCTGTTCCGGCGGCTTGCAGGTTGCAAGAAGCCGTTTTTCGTACCGCTTGCGAACTCTGGAAAAAAACGGTAGACTGGCGGAATGTCGATGTTGTCTGTCGCCGGAATCACAAAAGAATATCCAACCCCGAGCGGACCGCTTGAGGTGCTGAAAGCATGTTCGTTCGAACTGAACCGGTCTCAAAGCGCCGCCGTCGTCGGGCCAAGCGGCTCGGGAAAAAGTACGCTACTCTCTATCCTCGGGACGCTGGAAACGCCGACTTCCGGGTCGATTTTTCTCGATGGCCGGGACATCACGCAATGGACGGAATCCGGGGCGGCCCGGTTTCGTCGCGAACAAATCGGGTTTGTTTTTCAGGACCACCACCTTCTCCCGCAGTTGAATGCCAGGGAAAACGTCCTGATTCCGTTCCTTGCCGAGGGACGAACGACCAGAGAGCAGCGTGCGTATGCCGCGGACTTGCTCGACCGGGTCGGCCTGAAAGACCGCCTCGAACATCGTCCTTCAGAGCTTTCCGGCGGGGAACGTCAACGGGTCGCGATTGCGCGGGCGCTGGTAAGAAACCCGCTCCTGATCCTGGCCGACGAACCGACCGGCAATCTTGACCGGGCACACGCGAACGCGGTCGCCGACTTGCTGTTCGATCTTTCCCGGGAAGCCCTGCTCGTTCTCGTCACGCACGATCCACTCCTTGCCGGCCGGGCGGACGCCGCCTATGAACTCATCGACGGCCGCCTGGTGCCGACCGATTTTCCGACCGAAAATCAATAGTTGCCGCCATTGCCGCCGTACCGGAGTGTACGGACATCCGGAATCGAGCCGAGACGAAACGGGACCTCTTCCACGATCTGGAAGTGGTCGGCGAGAAAAAGACGCACCCGGACGCGCCAATGCAATTTGACGACCACGCCGGGATAAGACAGGGGGCTCTCGGGAAGAATGGTGCTGAAACGACCCGGCCGACGCGGATCGATCCAATCGCCGGCCCCGGCATCCAATCTCCAGAAAGCGTGGACGCCGATATCCGTGTTGCCCATCCCTTCCGTTTGCCAGAGGATGGAAATTTCCACGGCCTGGATATCGTCTCCGCCGACCGAATCGAACCGATAGCTGCCGGCAAGGGTTTCTCCGGGATAATACTGCCGACTGCCTCGGCCGTCGAGCAAAATCGTAATTCCGGCGTCGATTCGTTTCATGGCATCCATTGGGAAACCCGTTGTCGATTCATGCAAATTCCGGTCACCGCATCCCTGTTTCCGGCATTTTGTTTTGAGTGTTTTATACCGAAGCCGGCCCCGTTTTCCGGTTGAACCGCCTGTTTACCTTCGGCAGTGTCGTTTCCGGTGGGCAGGCTCCTTGAACGTCGGCTTCGGGAAATTTCAACTGCCTTCGGTACATATCAATAATCCTCCCCGGCATCCCATTCTTGCGACGGGGTGGGACGGACGACAATCGGATATTCCCGGTATAAATCGGGCCAGCCGACCATGCGGGCATGAACGACCAGTTTCCAAAGGATTTCGTTCGATTCGCATCGCATCGAATGCATCGCCCCCAAGGGCAGGCGAAGCAACATTTCATGTTGGATCATCGTATCGTGAGTCGTTTCGAAATCACTCCGTTCGAAAAGAAGATGACGAAACACTTCCTTGCGGTTGGTAATCGTATCGGTTCCTTGGCGAAAGCGGGCGATTTCTTCACAAATGAGCCGTAATTCGAACCGGACGACCCGAAAAACGCCGGGCTGAATCATGACCAAACGGTAACGCCGTCCCGGATACAGGGGGTGGTCGGAAATTTCAAGCAGGGTGGGACCGCAACCGAACGCCTGCAATATCTGTTGGAAGCACGCGATCGCCAGGAAGAGGCCGAATCCGCAAAACACGATGCCGAACAGCGCGGTGAAGAGATGGTCGATCCATCCTTCGGCTCCGATCCATAGGAAATAGAGGAGTCCCCCCCACGACGCGGCGTTCCAGAACAGGGAGAAAACCACAATCACGATCAATCGTATCGAATGCCGGACATCGCTCGCCAAACGAAACGCCAACTGCGTGCCCGGGCTTTCGTTGATCGTCGTATCGTCGGGAATCGTGGGGAAGAGAACGGTTTTACCGGTGGGTTTTCCGACATTTGTCGCGGGGGTGGAAATCCCGTTCACCCGGACGGCACGTCGTTCCTCGGAAAGGCTGCGATGTCGGATGCTCCACCAAAATCCTAACGCGCCGAACAGGATCAGGATCAGGGCGATGGTTTGAACATACCAACCCCAGGGCAGGATATCCCGCACCAAAAAAACCGATTCGGGATCATCGACGGCCAACCAACAAAACGCGGGACGGCCCACCGGGAATCGGGCAAGCAACGTTTCCGCCTGATGCTTATCGGCGAAAAAAGCGTCCTCCGGCTCATCGGGATGCCGGTAAGCGACCTTTTTCGTGTAGGTGACGCCTTCGAAAACGTACGTGATCCCGAATTCCGCGCCATACTCGACGCGGTCGTCGGAATGAACGTCCGTCTGATCGTCGGCGCGATCGTTCGCACGGCGCTCCACCAGGCGGGAATCGCGTATCGTGCACGGAACACGTTCGTAAGCCGTCGCGTCGAGCCAATAGGGAATCAGCCACGTGAACAGGTGGAAAAGAAAGACGAGAAGTCCGACGAAAAAAATCGCAAGAAAAAAAACCGACTCGAAAAACGTGGCACGATGATGTCGCCGACGCTTTCGAGTGGATGCCGACCGAGTTGTTGTGGCGCGAATTCCGACTGGCACGGGAATACTCCGGGGGAACCGACAATCCCCGCTTTCCGTCGGAGATCAGCGAGGATGGGTTGCAGGCTTGGGGCGCCGGCCACGGCGGTAAAATCCGAATTTTTCCAACGCCTTGTACACCTCTTCCAACGTTTTTTCTCCAAAATTGGATATCGTCAGCAATTCTTCCCGATTGCAGGCGAGAAGATCGCCGACGGTGGAAATGCCGTGATCGTCCAAACAATTTGTCGTCCGTACACTTAAACCGAGTTCGGCCGTGCTCATTTCCAAACGTTTGGCCAAATCCCGCTCTTCCGTATAGGATTTGTTCAAGGGAATCCGTGTCGTTGCCATGCCATTCTCCTCCGTGAAATTTTGTTGGACCCGCGAAAAATTCCTGCCCTATTCGACCAAGCCGGCTCCGCGCCGCCCACCGACATTCCATAATCGTCGCCGTGCTGCGCACAGGCGCCGTTTACTGTTTACCTTCGGCAGTGTCGTTTCGATGGGCAGGCTCCTTAAAAGTCGGCTTCGGGAAATGTCAACAGCCTTCGGTATACCACGGTGCGTGCCCATCACGGTGCGGCAGTCGCCGCCTGAACGGTATTCGATGACGCCTGATCCCGCGCGAGAAAGGTTTTGTCCAAAGTGAAAACGCAGGCGAGACCCAGGACGAAGGAAAAAAACAACATGGTCCACTGTTTTGCCGTAAGACCGGATCGGGCTTTCGTGACTTCCCGAGAGTTCGTGTCCATAACCTCTTTCTAACTATTGATATAGGGCGTGGATTCGAATGTCGTTCGCCTCAGGCGGAGCGAAAATTCGACCGTGCGGTTTCATTGCGACAGACAACGCGACAACGCACCAAAACACGATGCATTTCGGTTTCCGTTGTGTGTTTTGGCTTCGTCGCATGTTGCTGCGGCAGGAACACCGTGCGGAAGGAACGCCGTCAGGAGCATTCCCCCCATCCGGAAAGGCTGCCATTCTACCAGAATACTTGTTGGTTCTCCAGCCTAAAAAAGGTTTTTCCTAAATTTTTCGCCAAAAAAAGCCGACAACGGGGCTCAAAAACCATTTATCCGATTCCCATGCCTGGAAAGCAGAGATATACTGACAGAGGTATACCGGAGACGTGATGAAAACGAACGTTTGGTTACGTCTGCCTGCCGCATGTGCTCGCATCTAACTTCTGTTTGTATAATGACATAAACGTATCGTTCGAGCGGCAAGCGATTGTGCGCGGGAACAGTTTCAGGCCGTTTACGGTATACCCTTCGCCTTCGCCCACCATACCGCCCACCATACCGCTCACCATACCGCCCACCATACCGACCACCATGCCGACCACCATGCCGACCACCATGCCGATCCCAACGCTGATTGAAGGGCTCAACCCGCAGCAGCAGGAGGCTGTTTTGCATAAAGACGGGCCATTGCTTGTGTTAGCAGGTCCGGGAAGCGGAAAAACCCGTGTGGTGACTCACCGGATAACCGCTCTGATCGCCCAGGGAGTTCATGGAAACCGCATCGCGGCGCTGACATTTACCAACAAAGCGGCGGAGGAGATGAAATCCCGGGTCGAAACGCTTGTATCGAATCGGAATGTCTGGATCGGGACTTTTCACCGCTTTTGCGCTCATCTCCTGCGTCAACATGCCCATCTTGTCGGATTGGCTTCAAACTACACGATTTACGACACGGACGAGTCGAAACGACTCCTGGAGGGCGTTGTCGGGAAAAAGCACCTGACCTGCGGGATTAAAATCGCGAATATTCAATCCGCCATCGGCTGGGCCAAAAACGGCCTCGTGCGTCCCGAGGAATTCACACCGAACGAAAGCAGTTTGTTGGGAGCGGCCACCAAGGAAATCTACCCGCTCTATCAAGAAGAATTGCGTCGGGCCAACGCCGTCGATTTCGATGATTTGCTTCTCCACATCGCCTGTATTCTCCGGGAGAACCCCGACGTTCGCAGCCGTATCGCCGATCGGTTTCAATATCTGCTGGTTGACGAATATCAGGACACCAATTTGGCCCAGTACGCCATTGCCCGAAGTTTGGCGGCGGAACACCGGAATTTGTCGGTTACCGGCGACCCGGACCAGTCGATTTACGGTTGGCGCGGCGCGAATTTGAGCAACATTCTCGACTTCGAGAAGGATTTCAAGGATGTCAAGGTCGTCAAATTGGAGGAAAATTATCGCAGCACGCCGCAAATTTTGAATGTCGCGGCCCATTTGATCGATTTCAACAAGCATCGCAAAAAAAAGGCGCTTTTCACGCACAACCCCGCGGGACCGCCGGTTCGCCTGCTGCAATGTTCCGACCAGCGCGAGGAAGCGGAAACCATTGCCGCCGAAATCGCCGCCGAGATTCGTTCCGGAAAGCGCCGGCCCGGCGATTACGCGATTTTTTATCGCATGAATGCGCTTTCCCGGAATCTGGAGCACGCCCTGCGCCGCGAAAACGTGCCGTTCCAGTTGGTCCGGGGCCTGGAATTCTTCAACCGCAAGGAAATCAAGGACCTGATCGCGTACCTGAGCATTCTCGACAACCCGAGCGACACGGTTTCCCTGCTGCGGATCATCAACGAGCCGACCCGGGGAATCGGCAAGACGACGTTGAAAAAAATCGACGAGTACGCCATGCAATACGGCATCGCCACGCTGGACGCCGCCCGCGAGGTCGCGCGCATTCCCGGTGTTTCGCCGAAAATCCGCAAAGCCGTCGGCGCTTTCGTCGCCATGTTCGACCGCCTCAAGGATGCCGCCGACCGGGAATATCCCGTCGAAGCCCTGCTTTCGCTCGTGCTCGCCGAAACCGGGTACCGCGAACAGTTCGATCCCGACGAATCCGAAGAAGACGAGGAACGGCTCGAAAACATCGACGAACTTCTCTCCGAAGCCCGGGAATTCGACCGGCAACCGATCGGGGAAAACGAAAGTCCGCTCGGGCGTTTTCTCGAACAGGCTGCCTTGGTCAGCGATATCGACGCCTACGACGGCGAATGCGAGCGGGTTTCGTTAATGTCGTTTCATGCCGCGAAGGGATTGGAATTCCCGGTCGTTTATATTATCGCGATCGAGGAAAACATTTTGCCGCACGAACGCAGCAGTTTCGAGCCGTTCCAACTGGAGGAGGAACGTCGGCTTTTTTTTGTCGGAATCACCAGGGCCAGGAAAGAATTGCGACTGAGCCGCTGCCGACACCGGGAATTCCGGGGACGCTACGGTTCCGCGATTTTGAGCCGTTTTTTGCTCGAATTGCCGACCGAATCGATGGAATTGTGCGACGACCCGGACCGTCTGCGGAAAGGCGACGAACCTTATGTCGTTTACGACACGCATTCCGCGGGGCAAGAAGAGACGTCGGACATCTTTTTCGACGAGACGGACGGAATCGATATCGAATACGACGACGAGGGGAAGCCGGTCAAACCGCGGCGCCGCGAAAAGAAAGCGCCGCGCAAATTCTCGATGACGACCGGCGCGGAACTTTTCAAACGCCAAAACGCCGCCGGCCGTTCCGACACCGCACCGGAAGATCCGGACGACCGATGTTGATCTCCAAGCGGAACACGGCAGCACCCGACAGGTCAACGAAAGCGTTCACGCTACTCCCAAGGCGGCGTGTACCGTAAACGGCCTGGAATTGTTCCCGCGAACAATCGCTTGTCGCTCGAACGAAACGTGCAACAAGCCGTATACAAATGTCTTACGGCGAGTGAGTGCAACAAGCAGCCTTCACCAAACAACCAATTTCACCGCGTTTCCGGTATATCATTCGAACGGATCGATGTCTCCTTCGTCCTCTGTTTCGTCTTCCGTGTTCCCGGCAGAATCGAGGGAATCCGTTGTCGATGTTTCCGTCAAAGGACCGCTTTCCTCTTCGACCGGATCAGCCGGTTCGTCCGTCGGTTCCGCCGACTCTGTTGCCGTTTC
>QMCD01000643.1_pt1 | contig 27610 bp, 27 predicted proteins | sample 1821841 | NCBI WGS metagenome assembly QMCD01 (sample SAMN01991225, study PRJNA193472) | Termite gut metagenome, whole genome shotgun sequencing project. | isolation source: worker | host: Macrotermes natalensis | reverse complement strand
GGCAATGCGGAAAATCATGGCTAAAATCAAGCCGGTGCGCCGGGCTTGGGGTTGCTGTTTTTCCGGAAGCTTAGAGGTTACAATGGAGAGGAACACAATATTGTCAATCCCCAGTACAATCTCTAAGAAAGCAAGTGTTAGCAATGCCAGCCATGCGCTTGGCATTAGAAATACTTCAATAAACTCCATGATGCTGTTTTTATTGCGCCTTCTGTTTCTCCCCAGTCACGGAAGCAATTGCCAGCAATACGCCTAACGCAATACCCAGCAATGCGGCAAACAGTACCTGCATATCTGCCGGAAGCAAAAATGTAACGGTGTGCGCCGGAATCCAAAAGAACGGAATGGTTTTCTTGAAGACAAAATTCCATTGGACATTCCAATTCAGCGAAGCTAATAGCTTCCCGAAAGGAAGCGGCGTTATTAAAGCAGATAATTTACCGCCATTGTTGACAATGTGTGTATCCGTAATTTTGTGTATTGTCATAAATACCGGCGCAAAGGAGGTATTCATCAGCAAGCTGATTGCGAATGCGCCCGACAGCTTTTGAACGGAAAAGCCGCCTTTCATGGCATCTACCGCACCTTCTACGCCTAAATACTGTACAATGGCGGGGGCACCAGCGGCAAAAACTTTCATGGCAACGGCAATCCATACGCCCAGAAATCCCCACACAACGGCACGTGGAAAAACGCCGAATCCGGGTGTGGAATACTGTCCGGTTTTAATACGCAGCCCAAGCATTTCTCCTATCGTAGCCAGTATGCCGAATTTCAAAAATGCCATAATGAAAGCGTGTTCTGCGTTAAAACTTTTATATCCGGCATACAATTCCGGAGAAAAGACAAACGGAAAAAAAAGGAGTAAAAGAAACAAAATAAAAATTAAATCATTCTTTTTCATATACTTATTATTTTTTAGTTATACATTTAAAATTTTCTCAACTCTTTTACTCTAACTGCCTTCCCTTCCTGGACAGGTAAGGTGCCCTTATCTACTAATTTCAGGTGAGGAGTTATTAGTAATTCATCTTTCAGCAGGCGGGTAATTATTCTGGTCAGCTCTTGTAAGCGGCTGGAGTCTCCGGTAAAAGAATCGCCAAGTTCCACTTCTATCAGCATTTCGTCACTGCTGTTAACTGTTTCAAGCGTGATTAGGTAATTGCTTGCCAACTCCTTGAACTGCATTAAAATAGTCTCAACCTGTATCGGGAAAATATTCACGCCTTTCAGAATAATCATATCATCGCTCCGTCCTTTGAATCGGTCTAAGCGTTTATGCGTGCGTCCGCATTTACATTTGCCGGGAAGGATACGGGTCAAGTCGCGCGTCCGGTAGCGGATTAACGGCATTGCTTCACGGCAGAGGGTCGTGAGCACCAGTTCACCCACTTCGCCTTCGGCAACAGGTTCCAGCGTTTCCGGATTGATAATTTCCACAATGAAGTAATCTTCCCAGATGTGCATTCCGTTTTGCTCTTTGCATTCAAAAGCGACTCCAGGTCCGCACATTTCCGACATGCCGAAACTGTTGTAAGCCTTTACGCCAAGCATCCGTTCGATTCGTTTCCGCTGTTCTTCCGAATGCGGCTCCGCACCGATTAAAAGTGTATGTAGTTTGGTATCTTTTTGCGGGTCAACTCCTTCTGCGTACATTGCCTCTGCCAGGCGCGAAGCGTAGCTGGGCACAAGATGCAGGCAGGTGGTTCCGAAATCGGTAATAAACTTAATTTGCCGTTTCGAGTTTCCGGCAGCTGCGGGGATGGTTAAACAGCCTAACTTCTCCGCACCGTATTGAAATCCCAAGCCGCCGGTAAACATGCCGTAGCCCGACGTATTCTGAAAAATATCCGTATCGCGTATGCCGACCATGTACATGCAGCGTGCTACCTGGTTTGCCCATTCGTCCAAATCTTTCGCCGAGTGGAGTACTACGGTAGGATTTCCGGTCGTACCGCTCGAAGAGTGCAGGCGGACACACTCTTTCAGCGGAATTGCCGCCATGCCGAAAGGATAATTGTTACGTAAATTGTCTTTTGTCGTGAAAGGAAATTTCTTTAAATCCTCCAATGTTTGAAGTGTATCTGCCGAAAGGTTATTTTCAGCATACATTTTTTGGTAAAAAGGAACTTTTCCTGCATTTTCCACAGTTTTCCGCAATTTGGTCAATTGTAATTTTTCCAGCTCTTGCGGATTAATTGTTTCTAATTCTTCCTGCCAATATTCCATATATTTATTTATCATTTTGAAAATTAAGGACACAAATATAGTAGATTATTCAGTATGTTACATTATTTTCAGTAAAGAAAAAGCTTGAGGCATTATTTTGTTTTTCCGGTAATCAAATCCATGAAATTTTATATACACAAAGGCGCGGGGTGGTATTATAGCGTATAAAAAACACCGTATTTTGAGGGCATAAAAACCTATTAACCAAAATTTTGAGTAAGGTGATATATCGGAGATAGCCCGAATAGGCTTAATTTTCATAACCCTACGGTCAACAGCCTAAGGACAAAATACCATAAACAACGCTGCCTGAAAGACAGAACTTTTAGTTGTATGCAAGTTGTTCTACCTTCCAGGCAGTGTTTGTCCCGGCTTTTCCCCCTCTGGTTGCGCTTTGCTTACCTGAGGTTATGAAAATAAAGAACGCAGATGACACAGATTTGCACAGATAAAATTCTTTTTCATAATTTGCAATCATCTTTCTACAAAATAAAAATCTGCGTTATCCGCGTCATCTGCGTTCAAAAGACTTTTTAGACAGCCTCTTTTATTCTATGTTTATTTCCCGCGAATTGCTTTGATGCCCGGAAGAACTTTTCCTTCCATGTATTCCAACATAGCTCCGCCGCCGGTTGAAACGTAGCTTACTTTGTCTCCCAATTTGTTTTTGTTGATAGCTGCAACCGAGTCGCCGCCGCCGATTAGGGTAAATGCTCCGTTTGCAGTTGCTTGCGCTACGGCGTGTGCAATGGCAGATGTTCCTTTGGCAAATTTTTCAAATTCAAATACGCCCATTGGTCCGTTCCAAAGTACGGTTTTAGAGTTGGCAATCACATCGCTGAATGTTTTGATGGTTTCATCGGCAATGTCAAGTCCCATCCATCCGTCAGGAGTTTCGTTTGTTTTTGAAATTATGGTGTTTGCTTCCGGATCAAATTTGTCTGCGTTAACCGCATCGGTCGGAAGATACACTTTTACGCCTTTTTCTTCCGCTTTTTTCAAGACTTCCAATGCAAGATCCAATTTGTCAGCCTCGCAAAGAGAGTTTCCAATGTTGCCGCCTTGAGCCTTGATAAATGTGTAAGTCATGCCGCCACCGATAATCAGGTTATCTACACGATCCAGCAAGTTTTCGATAATCATGATTTTGTCCGAAACTTTAGCTCCACCCATGATTGCGGTAAACGGTTTTTGCGACTCGTTCAACACTTTATCCATTGCTTTCAGCTCGCTGTTGATCAAGAAACCGAACATTTTATTACCGGCATCAAAATAATCTGCGATAATGGCAGTCGAACCGTGAGCGCGGTGTGCGGTACCGAATGCATCGTTTACATAAACGTCTGCATAAGAAGCCAATTTCTTTGCGAAATCTTTTTGTTTTTCTTTTAATGCTTTTTTAGCATCGGCTTTTGCTTCTTCCGTTTCAAATTCGCCACGCGGTTTTCCCTCTTCTTCTTCGTAGAAGCGAAGATTTTCCAGCAAAAGTACTTCACCCGGTTTCAACGCAGCCACTTGTGCATCGGCTTTCATGCAATCGTCTACAAATTGGATTTTTTGTCCGATATTCTTTTCAATAGCAGGAATAATCTGTTTTAACGAAAATTTCGGATCCGGATTTTGTTTCGGACGCCCCATGTGCGACATTAAAATAGCCGAACCACCATCTGCTAATATTTTTTTAATTGTAGGAAGCGCACCGCGGATACGGGTGTCATCACTAACTTCTCCTGTTTCCTTGTTCAACGGAACATTGAAATCTACACGAACAATTGCCTTTTTTCCGGCAAAGTTAAAATTGTCAATTAATTGCATAACTATTATTTTTAATCAAATAAAATCTTTTTAACGGACGCAAATATAACTTTTTTTCGGGAAAACAGAAAGAGGAAAAATTATTTAGTAATGTGTAAAAATAAAATTAGGGACTGCCTTTTTTGTAGATATACGAGAGCACTATACAGAACATATCGCTTTTTATTTGTAAAATCAACTGTACCTTTTGATGCACTTTGTTCGGGCAAGGATGTCCTGCATTGGATATGCCGCAGATAAAAAATCTATGCCTAATTTTCAACTTTACCCATTTACTAATACATAGCGAACATGAGAAATCAGTAATATAAATGTTAAATATAATATAAAAAATCTCTTTTTTATGTTTTTGTTTTAAGTACATTTAATTTTGAAAATATTTAAAACAGATAAACGATGCAAAACAATTTGAGATATTTTTGTCAGCCAATTTTGAGATATGGAAAAATAAAAAAGAAGGAGAGCGTATTGTTATAGTATTGCATTCTTGTAGTACAGGAAAAGGAGATATAAATTCTTTTGCGGCTAAAATATCCAATTCTGATGAATTCAAAAATTTAGCTACTATATATGCTCCTTCAATGAACATAATTGTGGCTCCATATCTTGGAAAACAAGGAGAATGGCTATTTTATGATACACCTGCTCCAAGATTTTACGATTATAGTCGACAAGAAAGAACTTATGGTAATTGGAATATGTTTGAAAATGGGAAAATAATGGGAAAATATGCTTGGGACTGGAAATCGTATAATGTAATAAATTTACAGAAGTATGATTACCTTTTAAAAGCTAATCTTAATATTTTAAATGAAAAATAATGTGTATGAAAATAATTAAAGTAATCATTTGGATAGTAATTGGTTTTATAATAGGTTTTTCTGTTATACCAATAATAGAGAGGTGGAAGCACAAGGACGAGCTTAAGATAGATATTAGTAATGCAATATATCCATGCAAGACAAGGCCCAAAGAAGAACTAATACCATTGGTCAAACAAGGCGATGCAATAGCTTATGATGCGCTATCTATCTATTTTTCCTGTTCCGAAAATAGCGAAGAACTTTTACCTTATGCTTTTTTGATGGCAAACAAATATAATTATAAGAAAGCATATTATGATGTTTTTGATTGTTTTTGGTCAATTTATGCTGAAACAGGTAGTATTGTCCTTTTAGATAACTTGGATGCAACAACACGAAATTTAGCATTGGAGTATCTTAAAAAAGGAGCCGAATTGGGTGAAAATAATTGTCAATATAGATTAGGATGTTTTTATTTTGAAGGAAAATACTTTAAACAAGATACAATATTAGGGCAAGAATTATTGGATAAAGGGAATATTTGGAAATAAACATTGATTTAATAATCTGATGTTTAGAAAAAATCTAATTTTATTTGAACCGATAAACGGCAACGCCCTACTATGGTGGCGGTATGGAAACTATCCGCTGCAAACGCCCTGCGTATGTGGAGTTCACACCTACGGCGGACGTTGTTTTTTGTCACAATTCTTATTTATTATGAACTCCAATAAGAATGAAAACAATTTGGGCGGGAATAATGGGATTGCGGGTTAATCCCGCAATAACGAACCGTCTTTCTTGACTTTTGAAACAGCCTCTTATTTACCACCAACTACGTGAACCTCTCGCAAGCATTTTCAATTCGTGTTTTTCGCGAGGTTTACGGTTTATTTAATCATCAACTTATCAACAAAATTTCCCTCAACCGATTTCAGCGTTACGATGTACAATCCTGCCTGAATATTCCCGGTTGAAATCATTTCTCCAGCCATTGCATTTCCTTTTAAAATCACTTTTCCGGTTACTGTTTTCAATTCATAATTTCCCGGAAATAAGAACGAAATATTTTCTTTTGCCGGGTTCGGGCTGAAAAAAGTAATATTGTTGCCGGCAAAATAATCTTCTACGCCATTTGTTTTTGTTTCTTTGAAAAAATTCCAAATTTCGGTTAAATAGTCCATATCGTTTGAACCTGTTTGATAATCGGATTTCATAAAGTCTGTATGTCCGGCTCCGGTAAGGATGTAGAAATGAAGATCCGGATTACAAGGATATGTCTTCTTTTGAACGGTAATTCCATCTGCGGCAATATCCGGAAAGTCGGAAATTACAGGAGGAGCTGCCCAACAAGCGCTTTTCGATGCAATTCCATCAACAGTTTCAGACACAGGCTCATTGAATATACCTCCGTCATACGGAATTACTTCATCGTCTTTGCTGTGGAAAATGCACGCAGGAACATCCAACGGCTTATTATTATCGACTTCAGCCCCCACAAACCCGGAAATAACGGCAACCGCACCGGCTTGTGAGTTTCCGCTGTAAGCATACTTGTAGGTCATTGCTCCACCCATTGAAACTCCGATGACGTAAACATTTTCAATAATAGTATTGACCGAATTTTTGACATCATTAACAATGCGATTAATAAATGCTACATCATCAACGTCCTTGTTCAGCACGATTTTTCCGGCAGCAGCAATATCTCCAAATCCTAAGAGTTGTAATACAGGCTTTAAGTTATCATCCAACGGTGCGCTTACCCCCGCGCTCCAAATGGAATTTACAGGAATTTCCGGAACATCAAGCCCAAACTGCGACAGCATGCCGCTTAACTGCTTAATCTGTTCATTCTGTTCGTCTAATGCCTGCGGAAGCAAGACAATAGAACCGGTTGCATCCGCTATTTCTTGAGCTGTTTCCTTATAACAAATAGCGGTTCCGCAATCGGCAATTTTCCCGCCTATCCCGTGTAGAAACACAATGAGCGAGTTAGAGGATGCAATTTTCGTATCGGGGGTAACGGTCATATATTCACGTTTAACGCCGTTCATATCTACCGTTGATGTGGTTTCATTACCAAATACAGAGACAAAACCGAAAGTAATCAATAAAAATAGAGTGTACAGTTTTTGCATAATGTTTGTGCTTTTTTAAATAAATACAAATGTAAGTATAATATTATAAAAAAACAGAATAAAGAGACCGCAAAATCAGGGCAACCGCATCAAAATCGCCCTACACTTTTTATCCCCTTTATTGCTTTTATTTTCTTCATTAAATTATCTAAATCCTTTGCTTCGCCGACCATAACCGTGATTGTGCCTTGAAACAAGCCGTCGACCGAATTGACTGAAATCGAACGCAACGCAATGCGCGGCTCTTTTTGAATCAGTGAAGTTATATTGGTTACAATGCCAATATCGTCATTTCCGATTACTTGAATCGTAGAAGGATAATTTCCGCCCGATTTGCCTGTCCAACGAGCCTTTACAAAGCGATAACCAAAGCGCGACATCATCTGAGGCGCATTCGGGCAATCGGTTTTATGGATTTTAATTCCGCCCTGCACCGTGATAAAGCCGAAAATATCATCTCCGAAAATCGGATTACAGCATTTTGCCAGCGTATATTCAATGCCTTTTAAATTTTCATCGATAACCAGCACGTCCTCTTTGGATGAAATTTCTTCCAAGTTGGAAGTATGCTCGTAAGATTCCACACTCCGGCTTTCCTGGTCGAAATGCTGGTGAGTTTCTCGTTTTTCAATTTCTATGTATTGCTCGCGAATACGGTGCAAGTCCAATTTTTCAATTGCCAAGTCCTGATAAAACTCGGAAACCGTCTTGTATCCCAATTTTTTTGTCAATTTGGAAACCAGCGTTTCATCGTATTCTATCTTCCAGTTTTTCAGGCGGCGTTTCAGCAACTCCTTGCCCATATCAACGTTGGCAGATTCCTCTTCGCGCAAAATCTGCTTGATTTTAGTTTTTGCCTTCGATGTTTGAACGATGCTTAACCACTCTTTTTTAGGCTTTTGAGCGGTAGATGTCAAAATTTCCACCTGGTCGCCATTGGTCAGCGTGTAGCGAATCGGAACGTTTTTTCCGTTTACCTTTCCTCCTACGCAGCGAGTGCCTAAGTTGGAGTGGATAAGGAAGGCAAAGTCAAGTACGGTCGCTCCCTTCGGCAAGCGTTGCAAATCGCCCGAAGGAGTAAAGACAAAAACTTCCTTGTCATACAGATTCAACTTAAAATCATCCATATAGTCCACCGCGTTTGCTTCCGGATTTTCCAGTACTTCGCGGATATTGGCAAGCCATGCGTCAAATTCGGACTCACTTTTCACGCCTTTGTATTTGAAATGGGCGGCCAGTCCTTTTTCCGCCACCTCGTCCATTCGCTCGGTTCGTATCTGCACTTCGACCCACTTGCCTTCGGGACCCATCACGGTGGTATGCAATGATTCGTAGCCGTTGGATTTCGGGATGGAGAGCCAGTCGCGCAAGCGTTTCGGATTGGGCTGGTACATATCCGTTACAATGGAATAGACTTGCCAGCATTCGGATTTTTCCTTTTCCAGCTCACTGTTCAGTATAATGCGAATCGCAAAAAGGTCGTAAATACTTTCAAAAGGAACATTCTGCTTTTTTATCTTATTCCAAATGGAATAGATTGATTTTGTGCGCCCTTTGATGGAAAAAGAGAATCCCGTATTTTTTAATTTTTCTTTCAGAGGGGTAATAAATTCGTAAATATATTTTTCGCGCGAACGTTTAGTTTCGTTCAATTTCCGGGCTATTTCCTTGTAAATTTCACGATTGGTATATTTCAGCGAGAGATCTTCCAATTCCGATTTTATACCATACAATCCCAAGCGATGCGCTAAAGGGGCATACAAATAAGAAGCCTCGCGGGCAATTTGAACACGCTCCTGTTCGGGGTATTCATCCAGCTTCCGCATTAAGTAAAGCCGGTCGCAAATCATAATGATAATCACGCGCACATCCTGCGCCAAGGTTAAGAGCAGCTTCCGGAAATTTTCCGTTTCAATGGCGGTGTTTTTTTTGTATAATTGATTTGCCTTTATCAATCCGTTGACGATAGATGCTACTTGTTTACCAAAATCAGGCGCCACATTTTCGCACGTATAAAAGCCTGCATTTATTGCTTCGTACAAGATTTTTCCGGTAACAGCTACTTTCCCAAGATTCAACTCCTCCATCAGAATCAACACCGCACTCAATGCTTTTGACATTGCCGGAAAAGTATCCTCGTCCTGCTTGTGCATTTTTTTATTAAATATAGAACGTAACTTACTAATCTCATCCTTCGTGAACGTGCCGTCCGTCAACCGCAAAAATTTACGGTATTTCCCTGTAAGTTCTTGTCTTTTTTCTTCCATTATTCTTTTTCTTTTGAGTTTCAAAGGTAAAAAAAACGATGAAAATTCACTATGAAATACAACAAATTTGTTTTTTGAAATTTCACTTCGCAAATCAAAATTTTATTTATTATTTTTGTATTATTGAAAGACAATTATGAGAATATTTACAGGACAAACATTAAAAGAATTTTTTATCATTATGTCTGTACATACTTGCCGGCTTTATATATTCTTACTCTCTATGCTGCTCGTAACGGCTTGCAAACCGGAACGCGAGCACGCTGTTGATTTCTACTATTGGAAAACAAACGTATCAATTGATGAAACGGAACAGGAATATTTCGGGAACTTGGATTGCCGGCGTTTGTATACTCGCTTTTTTGATGTGGATAATGACGGAACGGGCATCCGTCCGGTAGCTGAAGTAAAACCCTTCGATAGCAAGGCATTGCCGGCTGAATATGTCCCGGTTGTTTTTATTACGAATCGAACATTTTACGGAATCAGCCGGGAAGGCATCAGTAAATTGGCAAAGAACGTTTTTAACCTGACAAGCGAGATTGCCTCTGCCAATCAGTTACCGCCAATCGATGAAATACAGATTGACTGCGACTGGACAGGCAGTACTCGCAATGATTATTTCCGTTTTTTGGAGTGCTTGAAGGAAGTTTCAAATAAGAAAATTACCTGTACCCTCCGCCTGCATCAGATTGCCGAGCGCAAAAAAAACGGTATTCCTCCGGTCGGAAAAGGTTATCTGATGTGTTATGCCACCTCGTCTCCGGTTGATTTTTCAGAGAAAAATTCCATTTTGGATATTCCGCTTCTGAAATCGTATTTGAAAACGGTCAACGATTATCCGGTGGCGTTTGACGCGGCTTTGCCCATTTACTCGTGGGCAGTGGTAAAAAATCATTTGGGGAAAATCAAGCTCATTAATAATGTAACCGAAGCAGAACTTCGTACAGAAAGCCGTCTTCAAGTAAAAAAAGATAATGTTTATGAAGTAACGGATGATTTTTTCTTTCGCGGCTTTTTCCTGAATAAGGGTTTTCAAATCAAAGTGGAGGAAATTTCACCGGAATTGCTGCAAGAGGCAAAAAGCTTTTTGAACAAATACATTGACCGCGATTACCGCATTGTCTATTACCATCTTGACCAGCCTTTTTTAAAAAAATATACTGTCGAACAACTGAAATAAATGTATCATGAGAAAATTGTATATACCATTTTTATTACCGCTTTTAACTGTATTTCAATCGCTTGCCTGTGGAGGCGGCGATTTCGAGGAAGATTATTATTACAACTTCTTTAAACAGGAACTTGTTCAAGCACAAGAGTATCAACCATTTTTAGCATCTTGGGAGCGTTATTATTCTCCGTATAAAAAAGGAAAAAACGAAAATATCGAAGCGTGGCAATCGCATTTGGGGTTGAGTTACGAAGATGCCGGATATTTGGTATTTAAAGCTGCGAAAGAACAAATTGATAATTTAATAGAAAAACGGGCGGTTTCAGATAAAAAATTAAATTTTGCCACCCCTTCGTGGACAAAAAAACACCTTCAAGCCTTGCGTTACTTGTCATACGCCAAATATTTGGAACCCTATATGATGATTATCCCCAGTAATGATGATGAATGGTCGTATTCCTATTACAGGGATGAAAATACCGCAGATGCTTCCGGTTTAGATTACCAGGAGGTTATGAACCTGTTGCAACGCGAGTGGAATGCGCAAAAGGACAAGGAACTCAAATTACGCTACGGTTATCAAATGGTGCGTTTGGCGCATTATACGCGCCGGTATGCCGAAGCGGTTGATTGTTTTAACCGTTATGTGGCATCGCTCAACTATCGTCCGGTAATGTATTACTACGCTCTTAGTCAATATGCCGGTGCCGAGCGCGGACTTGGCAACACGGATGTCGCTAATTATCTGTTTTCCAAAGTCTTTTCCAATACAAAAAATCTAAAAGAAATGGCGCTGACTTCTATTAATTTTTCATCGGAAGTTGACTTCAGCGAATTTTTAAAACAGGCAGAATCGAAAAATGAAATCAACGATGCCTATCTGCTTTTGGGATATATGTCGTTCAATAACCCGGTTCCAATGGCTGAAAAAATCGTAGAAAAATCGCCCAATGCTATTCAGGCTAAAGTACTTGCGGCGCGAGCTATCCACGAGTTGGAGTGGAAGTATAACCGGAAATCGTCCGAAAATACAATGCTTTACACAGAAGAAGGACGCTATGCCTCTTCTCTTGTAAAAGGGAATGACTTCTTTGCGCAAACGCTTAATTTTGCTCTAAAAATGGCTAAAAACAGGAAGATTAAAGATAAAAACTTTTGGAACTTAGCCGCAACGTATCTTCATTTTCTGAATAAAGATTTTGCTGCCGCGAAAACATACTTGGCTAAAATCGATGAAAAAGTTGCTGCGTATAAAACACCAAAGAAACAGTTTGAGGCATATATCTACCTTTGCGAACAGACTACAATTACACCGGAGGTAGAAAAGGTTTGGTTTGAAAAATACAAGAATGGATATGCTGCCGACAATGGTTTTATAAATGAGGTATTGTCTAACCGCTATTTTGTGCAAAAAGAATATGCCAAGTCGTTTATGATTATTTATCCGGTTACAAATTTGGAAAGTAATAATATAGATTCTGATTTGTTAGAGCAGATTGAGATTTTTGTAGCGAAACCCGGCAAAACGGAATTGGAAAAATCTATTCTTTCATCGTCAACAAGTGAATATGCAACTGATGATTTACCGCAATATTTCAGTTATCTTTGGGGACACTATTATTTAGTAGCGGGCGACTTGCAAAAATCGCTTGCTGCATTTGCCAACGTAAAGCCGTCTTTCAAATGGCAATACACATTTGATGCGCATGGTGGTTATGACGGGTTTTCAGGTATTCCGGACAAAATTTTCGGATATAACCAAATAGAATGTTTTGAATGTCCGGCCGGCCAAGTCATGAAGAACGATTATTCTTCCCAATTTCCGTTTATCAAAAAAACGATGAACAAGAAAGAGTTAGCCGAAGCTTTAGTTCAGTTAGAAAAAACAGGCGAACAGGAAAATGAAACCGGAGCAAAAGCTAATTACCTGCTGGGTAATTTCTTCTATAATATATCGGTTACAGGTTATTACCGTCACATTTTTAGTTTTGACATTAACAACAGTTATAACTCAGAGAAATTTGATTATTATGAGCAACGGTATTCTGATTCCGGCGAATTAACCGGCATTGCCGACGATTATTTGATAAAAGCCGGCGACCAAGCCGGCAACGAGGAATTAAAAGCACGTATTGCTTTTGCCCAGTCCAAGTGCTATCGGGATGGTTATTTGAGATTCTCGGAATACAACAGGGTTGAAATTTCCAAAACCTATTTTGCCGAGCTTGCCAAATACAAAAACACTCTTTTTTATGAGGAAATAAAAACTCATTGTAAATATTTTGGATATTATCTTAATAATTATTAATATTGGCGTTTAAGAAAAATAAATCAAAATATTCACATAAAAACAAAACACTGATGTTCTCTTTATTCAAAAAACACCAAATACCCGGATTGATAATCCTGACACTTTGCATATCATCTTCTGCCGTTTTTTCTCAAACGAAAAAACAAGCGAAACCTCAACAAAACACCACCGTAAATTCGACGGCAACAGACCATAAAGGCGTTGTGATTAACGGAGTATGCTGGGCAACTTGCAATGTCGATGCGTCGGGCACTTTTACAGCTCGCCCCGAAGATGCAGGCAAACTTTATCAATGGAACCGTAAAAAAGCGTGGGATCCCACCGGTGCAATAAAAGGTTGGAGCGGCGGAGTCGCCAAAGGAACGGCTTGGACAAAAGCCAACGACCCAAGTCCCGCAGGCTGGCGCATACCGACATACGCCGAAATTTACTCATTACTTGACACCAAAAAAGTAACCACTAAGTGGGTAACTCAAAAAGGAGTAAAAGGCCGGAAATTTACCGACAGAGTAACCGGAAAATCCATTTTTATACCTGCTGCCGGTTGCCGTTCCTACACCAACGGAATGGCGGATAGTGCTGGAACACATGGTTATTACTGGGCAAACAATAAGCCCAAAGGCAATAACGCATACTCAATGTATTTCAGCGAGAAATATGCACAAAAGACTGTTTATATTTGCAATTATGGTTTTTTCATTCGTCCGGTGAAAATATAAGCAGTTAAATTCGGAGTTGTTACAGCAAAATAACTTTTGGCCCCCCTGCCAAGGCAAGGGGAGCCAAAAGTTATTTTTTTTCTTGTCGAAAAACTGTGCCGTTAGACACAATATGTTGGTAGAAAAGTTTGCTGCAGTGTTTGGGTTAGGTACGCAATATAAAAAAATGATGAGTAATAATTAACCTTATCACCCATCACTCATTTTTATTTTTTCTTTCCCGATATGGATACCGTTTCAACCTCCTCTTTCAAATCAATCTCGTTACCCGATTCGTCAACAAACTTATATTGCAGGAAAGCTAATTCTTGCGATGGTATAAGAGAAAATTCAAAACCGTATTTGCGTTTCCATTTCCACTTCAATGTAAAAAACGGAAAGCCCTGATTGATAAATGCTGCCACATACGGATTAACAAGCAATTTAAACTTATTGATTTTCAATTCATTTATCAAATAATCTATTTTATTTTCCAACATATCAACAAATAAAATAGAGGGTTGGGAAATTCCTTTCCCAAAACACGTTGGACACACTTCTTCGGTATCGATATGAACTTCCGGACGTACTCGCTGACGTGTGATTTGCATCAATCCAAACTTACTCAATTGCAGAATATTATGCTTAGCTCTATCTAAAAGCATGTTTTCCCGCATCCTTTCAAACAAGATCTGCCGGTTTTCCGCACTTTTCATATCAATGAAGTCGATCACGATAATACCGCCCATATTCCGCAAGCGTAGTTGCCTGGCAACTTCATCGGCAGCAAGCAAGTTTACTTCAAGCGCATTTGTTTCCTGGTCGTTGGCAGCCTTGGATTTGTTTCCGCTGTTCACATCTATCACATGCATTGCTTCAGTATGCTCTACAATAAGATATGCCCCATTCTTAACGGAAATGGTTCGTCCGAAAGAGGATTTAATCTGCTTGGTAATTGCAAAATGGTCAAATATTGGCAATTCGCCATCATACAATTTTACAATACCAATCCTTTCGGGAGCAATCTCATGCACATAGTGGCATATTTCGTCATAAACACCTTTATCATTTACGTAAATACTTTCAAAAGAAGGATTAAAAATATCCCTCAATATGCCGACCATGCGTCCTATTTCTTCGTACAGCAACACCGGAGGCTTTACTTTTTTCACCACTTTGGCAATTCCGTCTTCCCAGCGTTTCAGCAACGTTTTCAGTTCGCTGTCCAACTCGGCAACTTTCTTACCTTCTGCCACTGTCCGCACGATAACGCCAAAATTTCTGGGCTTGATGCTTCTGATCAACTGCTTGATCCGGTTCCTTTCTTCAGCCGATTTTATCTTCTGGGATACATACACCTTGTCTGAAAACGGCATAAGTACCAGAAATCGTCCGGCAATGGAAAGTTCGGATGTCAAACGGGGACCCTTAGTTGAAATTGGCTCTTTTGATATTTGAACAAGCACTTCCTGTCCCTGTGTAAGTATTTCTGCAATAGAACCTGCCTTACTAATATCTTTTTGAAGCTGTATTTTAGATACCGAAGGGGTCTTTTTATTATTTTTGGCACTATTAACCAGCTCTTTGGCAAAAGCAACCAAAGAACCGAATTGCGGACCTAAATCCTGATAATGCAAAAAAGCTCCCTTTTCATATCCGACATCAACGAATGCGGCATTCAGTCCGGGCATCAATTTACGCACACTGGCAAGAAATATGTCGCCCACAGAAAAAGATCCGGTACGATTTTCCTTATGAAACTCTACCAGCTTTTTTTCCTCCAACAGGGCAATCTGTACTTGCGATGCTTGGACATCAATTACTAATTCGCTACTCACTATAAAAAAAATTAAAAATTCATCATTAAAACAAAGAACAAACCCAAAGATTGACCCCAAGTTTGTTCTATTGCGCTTTTAATCAACATAAAATAATACCGTCACATTATTTCTTTTTCTTATGACGATTTTTTTTCAATCTCTTTTTACGTTTGTGAGTCGCCATTTTATGTCTTTTTCTTTTCTTTCCGCTTGGCATTGTTATAAAATTTTAATTTGATTATATATTCATTTTAATTTTTCTCGCTTGCAGTTTTTACCTCCATTACAAATGTCTTTGCCGGCTTGAATGCAGGAATATTGTGTTCAGGAATAATAATAGTCGTATTTTGCGATATGTTACGAGCTGTTTTTTCTGCTCTCTTTTTAACAATGAAAGAGCCAAATCCTCTTAAATACACATTATCGCCCTTTTCCAACGATTTTCTTACTTCTTCCATAAAGGATTCAACGGTTTTTAGCACATCAAGTTTATCAATGCCCGTTGATTTTGAAATCTCATTAACGATGTCAGCTTTTGTCATCTCTATAAATTTATACTTGTTACACTTAATTTATTAGTCTTAGAATCAGGATGCAAATATAAAGATTTTCTCCGTTTTAAAAAACAATAAGATGTTTTTTTCTAAAAAAATAAAAGAATACATTTAAAGGCTGGAAGTTTAATGATGAGTTATTGAGTAATTGACCTGACGAACCCCACATGAACTAACATTCACACAAGAGAACAAAAGAACAAGAGAACGAAAATGCCTGCGGGCTTAATAATTATGTCTTCTTAATTAGTTTATATTTAGAAAAAAGATAGATGTTTCCCACAAAGACACAAAGAACACTAAGTTTTTTGTGTTCTTTGTGTCTTTGTGGGAAATAATTAGCTAATATTCCGGCTCAAGTACCGCGGCTTTGCGTTTAACCCCAAAAGCGCAAGCGCATTCATTTCTTTTAACGCAAAGTTCACAAAGACGCAAAGAAATTTTCTGATTTTCCGAAAAGGTCTATCCTTATTTTTCCTCTTCATTTTTCAAAAGCCATGACTTCGCAGTTATCAAAAACAGAAAAACAAAAGAAACTTTTGCCGTTGATCCAAGCATACATGACTATTTATATATTAATTTTGTAACTTTGAAAAAATAATAATTGACTGTCCGTAACTTATCATTAATTCCATGATTTTCAGCGAACAACTAATAAACTGGTATCTGTTAAATAAAAGAGAACTGCCTTGGAGAGATATTTCCGATCCTTACAAAATATGGATTTCGGAAATTATTCTACAACAAACCCGTGTAAACCAAGGGTTGAGTTACTACGAAAGGTTTATTCAACGTTTTCCAACTATTGCCGCCCTGAGTGCCGCTGATGAGGATGAGGTGCTGAAATATTGGCAAGGACTTGGCTATTACAGCCGCGCTCGCAATTTGCATGCCGCCGCCCACTCGATAACGACTCTACACAACGGTATTTTTCCGGCAAACTATCCCGATGTATTAAAACTAAAAGGAATCGGAGAATATACAGCTGCGGCGATTTGCTCTTTTGCTTACGGGCTGCCATACGCGGCAGTTGACGGGAATGTGTACCGCGTCCTCTCGCGTTTTTTCGGAATTGAAACACCGATAGACAGTAATGAGGGGAAAAAGGAGTTTTCGGAACTTGCGCAGGAATTGCTGGATAAAAAACGTCCGGGACTGCACAATCAAGCAATGATGGACTTGGGAGCAATAATTTGCACGCCCTCCTCCCCTACTTGCTATGAATGCCCGCTGCAAGAAGGTTGTTACTCTTTTGCTCATCAGTCGTGGACAAATTTTCCCGTAAAAAAACAGAAGATAAAACAGCGGAATCGCTACTTCTATTATTTTTATATTACCGGAAAAAGCGGAAAAACTTATTTACATAAAAGAGAAAAAAATGATATTTGGAAAAATCTCTATGAACTGCCCCTGGTCGAAACCGGATATCCGCTTCCGGAGGAAGAGATACAGGAAAAATCTGCCTTCCTGCCGTTAAAAACAGAATTCAACAATCTGCAACTGAAAAAGATACATCCTACTATTAAGCACGTATTAAGTCATCAGCATATCTATGCCTGTTTCATCGAGGGAGAGGCAGATTATCGAAAACCGGCAGATTCTGTTCTTATTGAAATCGACCTGTCAAAAATCGGAGATTATGCTGTTTCGCGGTTAACTGATATTTTCTTATCGGAAATAAAATTATAAAGAAAATTTAACCTTACAGAATGCTGTTTGTAAGTTGTTTTGCCTTTCAGGCAACGTTTTTTATGGTATTTTATTACCTTAGGTCATTGACCATAAGGTTATGAAAATTAAGCCCATCCGGGCTACCTCCGGTATATCACCTTTTCCAAAACTCAGGTTAATATTGATGCGTAAAAAAGAAATGTCTCAATTTTCTCTCATTTCGTTTTGTATGAAAGAATGTGTACCGTTACCGCAATCGCAATCGCAATCAGCAAAATCTTAACCCACAAGAGAGGGACAAAGAAAAAAACAGAGGAGAGAATGGTAATCCAAAGCAAGGAAACAGAAAAGATTTTTCCCTTCAACGGAATTGCCTTGTTTTCTTGAAAATCACGAACGATAGTCCCGAAAAACTTGTTACTCATTACTTTTTTATACAATTTTTCCGAACCTTTCAAATACAGTCCTGCCGTCAACAAATAAAAAGGCGTAGTCGGTAAAAGAGGGAGAAATATTCCTATTGTTCCTAATATTAACGAAATACTACCCAATATAATGTAGATAGAGTTACGGGCAGTAGAAACAGAAAACATGCTATCTCTACGCTGCCTCTCCGTTTCTTTGTGTCCTTTGCGTTTAAAAATAAAAGACATATTTACCGAAATGAATATTGGTTATTCATTTTGAATCCTCGTAGAAAATCCTCTACCGGAAGTCGTTTTTTCCCCGGCAATTGAATAGATTTCAGACGTATATATCCATCGAAAGTCGCCACATCTACTACATTCTTTTCATCGGTCAACACTGTTCCGGGTGCGAGATTATGAACAGCCGGTATTTTCCCGGTTTCAAATATTTTGACAACGATAACGCTCCCGTCCGGACAGATTAACTCCGTCCATGCTGCCGGATAAGGCGAAAGTCCGCGTATAAAATTATAGACCGATCCGGTCGTGCCGGCAAAGTTAATCCGGCAAGTATCCTTAAAGATTTTCGGAGCCGGCTTCAACTCATTTTCAGATTGAAACAGCTCTTCCTGCGGTTTCGGATGAATATCATCGCGAAGAATAGCATCCACGGTCTGTAATACCAGTTCCGCACCTTTGAACATCAACTTATCGTGTACAGTCCCGGCATTATCCGTTTCACTGATTGGAATTTTTTCCTGCTGGATAATTTTCCCTGTGTCAATCTCATGCGTAATGAAAAAAGTCGTGATGCCAGTTTCCTTCTCGCCATTGATAACCGCCCAGTTAACCGGAGCTGCCCCCCGGTACTGCGGCAACAGCGAGGCGTGCAGGTTAAACGTTCCCAACCGCGGCATATTCCACACCACTTCCGGCAACATCCGGAAAGCAATTACAATTTGCAGGTCGGCGTTCAGTGCCTTCAACTCACTGATAAATGCACCGGCTTTCAGCTTCTCCGGCTGAAGAACGGTCAAGCCTTGCGATATCGCGTATTCCTTGACAGGTGAAAATTGGATTTTATGTCCTCGTCCCGCCGGCTTATCGGGCATCGTAACCACCCCGGCGATATTATAATTATTCTCTACCAACTGTTTTAACGACTCCACCGCAAAACCGGGTGTTCCCATAAAAACAATCCGTAAATCTTTTTTATCCATCTTATCTTTATGTTTATATATAAACGTTGTTTTTAATTCATATTCAATTCTTAAGTTGAAAATTGAAAATTGAAAGTGTTTGTTTTGTCTTCATTTTCAACTTTCAACTTTCAATTTTCAACTAAATTCTACTTCCGCTTCCCCACATCAGCTTATTTCGCAAAACGGAAAAGAAATCCTGACTTTCACGCTTGATTACCTTCGTTGCAAAAGAAGCTTTTTGAATTTTCAAATTAGTTGTTTCATGGAAAATATTACATCGTCCGTCAAGTGCAATTAGAAAATGGTGGTTTCTGCTCTCTACTTTCAACTCCACTTCCCAGTCATCCGGAATGATTAACGGTCTGACACTCAAACTGTGAGGAGCTACCGGCGTAATAATAAAATTGGATGATTGGGGAACCAAAACCGGACCTCCCACGCTCAACGAGTAAGCCGTCGAGCCGGTCGAGGTAGCAACAAGCAAACCATCGGCTTGGTATGAGTTAAGAAAAGTTCCGTTTACCCAGGCATGGATTGTAATCATGGATGAGGAATCCTGCTTCAAAACAGCAATTTCGTTCAATGCGTAGTTGAAGTCCGAATAAAGTTTTTTTTCCGTATGAAGCTTCAACAGCGAGCGTTCCTCAATCACATATTTTCCACTCAAAACCTCCTCAATTGCAGGCAGAATCTCGTCACAGTCAATATCTGCCAAAAAACCAAGTCTTCCGGTATTTATCCCTAAAATAGGGATACTCTTTTTTCCAACTTTGCCGGCACTTCTTATAAATGTACCATCGCCGCCGATTACAAAAGCTAATTCAGCCTCGAAGTCCTCTTCTTCCTTAATTATTTCTGAAACAAAACAAGTATCGCAACCTGCTCCTTTCAAAAAATCATAAAAATCCTCTTCCAACAAAATTTCAGCGTTTACTTTTTCAAGCGCCGACACCAAATCGAAAGTATACTTGATAATTTCCTTGTGAAATTTTGTCCCGAAAATAACAATTTTCATACAAAAATATTTTTTGTCCGGTCAAAAATACAAATTCCATTACAAATATTCAACAGTTTTAAATCTTATCCCATATAAAAGAATAGAGACAAAAGATTTTCACACCTTCACACTTTCGTGCTTTCGTGCCTTCGCGCTTTCGTGCTTTCGCGCCTTCGTGCCTTCACTCCTTCGCCCCCTTAACATCTCCAAACTCAGGACACCTATCAAAAACCGCACGCACATAACCGCATTGCGGATAAATTGTACAATGGTTTTCGCGAGCGTATTCAACTGCTTTTTCAACCATTTTTTTAGCTACGCCTTGTCCGCGATACAGGTCGGGGACTTCTGTATAATTGATAACAAAATGGTTATCCCCTGACCAAAAATAAGTCATTTCTCCGATCACGTCACCACCGTTTGTGGCGATAAAAGTTCCGTGCTTAGGCCCGTTTTTTTGTATTACTTGCATATTGAATGAATTTTTAATTTCTTTTACGGTAAACAACGCGGATGGATAATTAGTTTAGAGCGGTTTTAATTTCGTCTATCTATTATCCCAATACTCATCCGTTCTCTTTTGCAATTCAACATTATCCATTATATTGTGATTCAACATTTCAATTGCAAAGATTGTTATTTTTCTTTTAAGAGCAAAAGTGTAAAGTTTCATTTTTTACGGAAAAGTTTTGCATAATTCAAATTTTTATCATTCATTTGCATATTTAATAAGTTAATTAAATAGAATTATTTAATGGAAGAGAAAATATTGGAAACGGCTGAACGACTTTTCCTTGACAAAGGATTTGCACTGACTACCACCACCGAAATTGCCAAAGAGGCCGGTTGTAATCAAGCGTTAGTTCACTATTATTTCCGGACGAAGGAGAAGCTTTTTCAGCGGATATTTGAAACAAAACTGACGCTTTTTGCCTCGACATTTTTCTCTATCGGGCAGCAAGGCGATACGTTTGAAGAACGGTTGACACAAAAAATTGAGGCACATTTTGATATGTTGGTACAAAATCCTAAAATTCCATTTTTGATTATCAACGAATTAACTCCTCATCCCGAACGTTTGACCGAGATAATAAAAAATATGAATGAAATTTCTATGAATATGTTAAACTCACTCGAAAGCGATTTAAAAGCAGAAATCAAAAAAGGAACAATCCGCCCGATAACCGTTTTTGACTTGATTTTAAATATTATATCTTTGAATGTCTTTCTTTTTATTTCGCGCCCAATTGTGAGTTCTGTTTTAAATTTGACGGAAGTCGAAACGAAAGCAATGATGGCGGGCAGGAAAAAGGAGATTGTGCAAACTGTAATCAGAAGCTTGAAAAATTAAAAATGAAGAATAATATGCAGCATGTAAATAGATTTATTTTCAACGCAAAGGCGCAAAGTTCGCGAATAAAATCTTTGTGTCTTCGCGAACTTTGCGCCTTTGCGTTGAAATACAAACTTGTTTTTCTTTTTTTCCTACTTGGAACCAGCGCTTCCGGACAGTTGACGATTGAACAATGTTACAAAAAAGCGCGCGAAAATTATCCGCTTGTAAAACGCTATAACTTGATTGAACAAAGCGAGGAATACAATTTGAAAAACGCATCAAAAAGTTATTTACCCCAATTTTCACTTTCGGCAAAGGCTACTTATCAGACGGAGGTAACAACAATCCCGGTTTCAGTTCCGGGTATAGATGTTCCGTCTATGCGGAAAGACCAATATCAGGTGGTTGCCGGAGTTTCACAAACTATTTGGGACGGTGGTGCAATCAATTCACAAAAGAAAAATATCAAAGCCACTTCAAATTCCGGCAGGATGAAATATGAGGTGGATATGTACGCCCTGAACGCCCGGATTAATGACCTCTTTTTCGGCATCCTGCTACTCAACGAGCAATTGAGATTAAACGATGTTTACACGAGCGAATTACAACGCAATCATGACCGCGTGGCAAGTTTTGCCGTCAACGGATTAGCCAATAATGCCGATTTGGACGGCGTAAGAGTAGAACAATTGACCGCCCGGCAAAACAGAACAAATATGGAATCAATGCGTAAAGCCTTTCTGCAAATGCTATCGGTTATGACAGGCATTGAGGTTGATACGGCTACGGTTTTTATTATTCCCGGTATTGATTTGAAGCAAAATACGGTGTTTACTTTCAATTTGAATGAAAATAACCGTCCCGAACTCGGAATGTTTGATGCAATGACACTACAAATGGAAGCGCAACGAAAAAACATCACGGCGATGAATCGCCCGAAAATAAATGCCTTTATACAAGCCGGTTACGCGGCTCCGGGGTTGAATATGTTTGAACAGGATTTTTCGCCTTATGCTATCGGCGGAGTACAGTTTTTGTGGAATTTCGGCGGTTTATACACGCGTAAAAATGACTTGAATAAAATAAACACAAACATCAATGATATTGAAATCCAACGGGAAACATTCCTTTTCAACACCTCGCTCCAAGCCGCGCAGCAACAATATGAGATAGAAAAATACCTCAAAATGATGGCAGAAGATGATCAAATCATCACCATGCGCGAAAACATCCGCCGTTCGGCAGAAGCAAAAGTAGAAAACGGCACTATGAGTACCCTTGATATGATGCGCGAAGTAAACGCCGAACAAAACGCCCGGCAACAAAAAGCAACGCACAAAGTTGAACTATTAAAATCACTATATGAATTAAAAACAACCATTAATTTAGTTGAAAATTGAAAGTTGAAAGTTGAAAATGAAGACAAAACATCACTTTCAACTTTCAATTTTCAACTTTCAACTTAAGAATTATGAACAGGTTATTCCTGACTTCGACACTTGGGTGTTCCAGCGTTTTTAAGCCACTGAGAATTGCCTAAACAACATAAAAAAAAGAATTTGGTATTCAAATATTAAAGTCACTATATGAATTAAAAACAACCATTAATTTAGTTGAAAATTGAAAGTTGAAAGTTGAAAATGAAGACAAAACAATCACTTTCAACTTTCAACTTAAAAATTAAAAATTAAAAATTATGAACAGGTTATTTATAACAGTAAGCATTATTTTCCTTGCCGCTTCGTGCAAGAATGGGAATACGGATTTTGACGCTTCGGGCATTTTCGAGGCAACGGAGATAATCGTTTCGTCGGAGGCTAACGGTAAAATTTTACAGCTTAAGATACAAGAGGGGCTGTACGTAATAGCCGGCGGCAAATTGGGATATGTGGACACGACCCAGTTGCATTTGAGCCGGTTGCAACTGCTTAAAAACGTAAAATCGGTCGATAGCCGCCAACTCAACATTTCAAAGCAAATTGCCGCAATACAGGAACAACTCGCTTCTTTGCAACGCGAAAAAGAGCGCACAGAAAGGCTCATTGCTGCCAATGCAGCCAATACTAAACAGCTGGACGATATCAACACCAACATCGCCGTGCTTGAACGCCAACTTGCTGCCCAACAAGAGACTCTTGAAAGTAATAACCGCAGTATTTCCGAGCAAAGTTCGTCCGTAGAGATACAGGTAGCACAGATAGAAGATCAAATAGCCAAAAGCCGCATCACATCACCCATCACAGGAACGGTTCTTGTGAAATACGCCGAGCAAGGCGAATTTACGGTAATGGGGAAACCGCTATTTAAAGTGGCGGATATTGAAGAGCTATTACTTCGGGCGTATATCACTTCAGGGCAACTTACCGAATTGAAAACCGGTCAAAAAGTGACCGTTTTTGTCGATTACCAGGAAAAAGAACGGCGCGAATACGAAGGTATAATCACATGGATTTCGGACAAATCGGAATTTACCCCTAAAACAATTCAAACACGCGATGAAAGGGCTAATCTTGTCTATGCGATTAAAATTGCGGTCAAAAATGCGGGACGCCTTTCAAGAGGGGGATGTATGGAGATGTGAAGTTTTAGGGAGCACGTGGTATGTAGAGACGCTGCATGCAACGCCTCTACGGTGAGCATATCAGCATTTTTATAATCATTATATTAAAAAATTTATGAAATACATTTTATATATTTTACTAATTGCAGTTGTCCTGTTTGTTGGTTACGTTGCAGTTATCATTGCTGCATTTGCCGGAACCGGTAAATTTTATATTCCGGTAATTATTATCAGCGGTATTTTATTGTTAGTATTCACGTTTTTACATTTGTTCCATTTTGTAACATCCAAGAAAATGAAGAAAATCTGGTTTATCTTTTTATCCTCAATAATCGTATCCTGCGCCGTCTACGAAGGTAGAAATGCTTACGACAGAAACATTTTCAGGGTGCGGGAAAGAAGTGTCGATTTGAATCTATATGCACCTTATGCAGAAAATACGCGGGCAGCCGTTTTAGACACCTTATCTACACTGAATTTGGAAACGGATTTGCCGTTATTGAACGGCGCAACTGCGTTATATCCGGTATATTCTGCTTTTGCACAAGCTGTTTATCCAAAGAAATCCTATAATTTGTACAACAGTGAAGTCGCTTGCAACAACACTGTCCGGGCATACGAAATGCTAATTAACAAAACGGCAGATATTATTTTTGTTGCCCCTGCTTCAAAAGAACAGTTGGATGAGGCTGAAAAAGCCGGAGTAAGTTTCCGGTATACGCCCATTGGCAAGGAAGCTTTTGTCTTTTTTGTCAACTCGCGCAATCCTGTGGATGATTTGACGATTGAGCAACTGCAAGCCATTTATTCCGGCGAAATCACAAACTGGGAAGAGGTAGGCGGTAATGACGAACTGATCCGTCCTTTCCAGCGAAATAAAAACAGCGGCAGTCAGACGGCTTTTCTCCATTTTATGCAGGGAAAAACAATCATGAAACCGCCTATGGAAGATGTTATTCAAGGAATGGGCGGCATCGTATCTCAAGCTGCCGATTATGCCAATTACGGCAATTCCATTGGCTTTTCTTTCCGTTTTTATGTCAATGAAATGGCTAAAAACGATGAAGTCAAAATATTGAAAATAAACGGAGTATATCCTGGTTTGGAAACAATCGGCAAAGGAGAATATCCTTCGGCATCTTCTTTTTTTGCCATTACATTGGCGGATAATGATAAACCTAATGTATTGAAATTGCTGGATTGGATCGTTTCGGAACAAGGGCAGTATTTGGTTGAAAAAACAGGGTATTGTCCGGTAAAATAAAAAATGTTTTCCACAAAGGCACAAAGAACACAAAGTTTTTTGTGACCTTTGTGTTCTTTGTGCCTTTGTGGAAAATAAATTAAAAAAAATGAATGCACTAAATATCTCGGTTAACGTACAAAACATCCGGAAAAAATACGGAAATGTCGAAGCCCTTCGAGGTGTCGGTTTTGAGGTTTCCAAAGGGGAAATTTTCGGTATTATCGGTCCCGACGGCGCAGGGAAAACGACCTTGTTCCGTATTCTAACCACCTTGATTCTTGCCGATGCGGGAACGGTTACGGTAGAAGGGTTGGATATTGTGAAAGATTACAAAGAAATCCGGAAACAAGTGGGCTATATGCCGGGGCGTTTTTCCCTTTATCAGGATTTAAGCGTAGAAGAAAATCTTCGTTTTTTTGCTACACTTTTTAATACGGCAATAGAGGAAAATTACAATTTGGTAAAAGATATTTATGGTCAACTCGAACCGTTTAAAGACCGTCGTGCAGGAGCGTTGTCGGGTGGTATGAAGCAAAAGTTGGCGCTCAGCTGCGCACTTATTCATAAACCCAGTGTGCTGTTTCTCGATGAGCCGACCACCGGCGTCGACCCTGTTTCCCGCAAGGAGTTTTGGGAAATGCTGCGCCGGTTGAAAGAGCAGGGAATCACCATCCTCGTCTCAACGCCTTATATGGATGAGGCAACGCTTTGCGACCGTATTGCGCTGATTCGCGATGGGCAGTTTTTAAAAATAAATACGCCGGAGAATATTATTTCCGGGTTTCAGGAGATACTTTGGAGTGTTAGAAGTAACGATATGCCGCGACTTTTGCACGATTTAAGGAAAAATACAGATGTAAAAAGTGCTTTTGCTTTTGGTGATGTGCATCACGTTACTGTAAATCAGAAAATTAACATAGATGAATTAAAAAAACACCTTGTTGAAAAAGGACATACGGGGGTCGAAATTGAGGAGATTAGGGCGAGCATTGAGGATTGTTATATGAATATCTCCGAACCTGTATTTTTATAATTTTTGTAAGATTAGTAACGTGTAAAAAATAAAATGCTCTTTAATCAAAAAACTTTGCGCCTTAGCGTTTTTTGCGTTTATACAAAGAGCGCAAGCGCATAATTTAACGCAAAGATGATATGTTTGGATTTATTACAAGAAAAATCATTTTAATATTTGGATTTATTACAAGAAAATGAGTTTTTAACTTTGGTTTTATTACAAACACATAAAAAATTGACACACGAGCCAATGTTTATTGGGGTGTTTCATCCGGCAATAATTTAAAATAAATATAAACAGATGAATAACACAGTCATCCATATCGAAAACCTGACGAAACGTTTTGGTGCCTTCACCGCCGTTGACCACATATCTTTTGAGGTGGTTCAGGGCGAAATATTCGGATTTCTCGGCGCAAACGGAGCTGGAAAAACCACCGCTATGCGAATGCTTTGCGGGCTTAGCAAGCCGACTGAAGGAAAAGGGTTCGTTGCCGGTTTCGACATTGCCCGCGCCCCCGAAAACGTGAAGGAAAACATCGGATATATGAGCCAGAAATTCTCTCTTTACGAAGATTTGAAGGTATGGGAAAATATTCGTCTTTTCGGAGGCATATATGGTATGAAGGATAAGGAAATAGCCGTAAAGACAGATGCTTTACTTAGCTCATTAGGACTTGAAAACGAGCGCAATACACTTGTAAAATCACTACCGTTGGGTTGGAAACAGAAGCTCGCCTTCTCCATATCCATATTCCATGAGCCGAAAATCGTCTTTTTGGACGAGCCTACGGGAGGGGTTGACCCTGCTACCCGCCGCCGGTTTTGGGAACAGATATACGATGCCGCCGGCCGTGGAATAACCGTCTTTGTAACAACCCATTATATGGACGAGGCGGAATATTGCAACCGTGTATCTATTATGGTGGACGGTAGAATCGAAGCGTTGGATACTCCACGTAACTTGAAACAACAGTTTAATGCGCCAACAATGGATGAGGTTTTTAGTCAGTTGGCACGGAAGGCGAAAAGAGTTGAAAAGAGTTGAAAATTGAAAGTTGAAAGTTGAAAATGGGGACAAGATAAATCTTTCCTGAATTCGACACTGGGATACCATACTCAATGTTAACTCAACGAGAATTAAATAGTTGAAAGTCAATAAAATATTTTTCATCATTTATTAAATTCTCACGGAGTTAAAAATGCGGGGAAAACCAAATGTCGAAGTCAGAAAAATGAGGACAAGATAAATCACTCTCAATTCAATTTTCCTGAATTCGACACTGGGATACCATACTCAATGTTAACTCAACGAGAATTAAATAGTTGAAAGTCAATAAAATATTTTTCATCATTTATTAAATT
>QMCD01000483.1_pt1 | contig 27610 bp, 29 predicted proteins | sample 1821841 | NCBI WGS metagenome assembly QMCD01 (sample SAMN01991225, study PRJNA193472) | Termite gut metagenome, whole genome shotgun sequencing project. | isolation source: worker | host: Macrotermes natalensis | reverse complement strand
AATCGTTCGGGAACGCGCCGTGAAGAATTATTGCTTGGCCCGGATGTGCTCCAGAAAACATGGATTTTGCGTAAAGTGCTGCACCCAATGGATGATCTGGACGCGACAGAGTTTTTGATCGATAAAGTGCGCAACAGCAAGAATAACGCCGATTTTTTTGATTCCATGCGCCGCGCCGGGTAACGACATCTAGATAGGCTTGTTTTTGCCATCATTTTGCCGGATAATATCCGGCTTTTCAGCGTTTTGTTTTTGAAGGTGAAGGGCGGCGTCAAAAAAGACGCCAAATGGCAGGGCAAGGCCTCTGCGGAAAAGGAGTCAAGATGAAAGAGAATATTCATCCTAAATATAGCGAGATTGAAGTTACCTGTAGTTGCGGCAACACGTTTACCACGCGGTCGACATCGGGGCGCCCGTTGCATATTGAGGTGTGTTCTGTTTGCCATCCGTTTTATACCGGGAAACAGAAAATCGTTGATACCGCCGGGCGTGTTGAGAAATTCCGCCAGCGTTATGGCAAACGTGGCAGCAGCGCAACGATAGAGAACTGATGGTTATGCAGTATGAGAAAAGGGCAGCATAGGCTGCCTTTTTCTTTTCCCGTACATATAAATAACCTTGCACCATAGAAAGCACACAACAGTGTAAGATAGTGACCACTGTTGACACTGACACGTTTTCATGCCGCTGCCGTCTCAATCTTCTTATCCAGCATTTTTCCGAGATATGCGGGAAATAAGCGATTCGCCGTCCGGGCCATGGCGGCTGTGGAAGCAAGGCGGTTTGATTCTTTTCTGTTTGCTGTGGATTGCACTGGGGTTGGTCGGTCATGGGCCGTGGAAAGTCGAGGACGCGCGTACCATTGTCGCCGCGTGGGAGATGGTCGAGCAGCAGGATTATCTGGTGCCGCGTCTTATTGGCGAGCCGAATTTTGAATATGGTCCGCTGGTGCCGCAGCTTGCGGCATTAACATTAAAGGCGTTTTCACCGTGGTTGCCGGCGCACGATGCGGCGCGTCTTGCGGCGGGCATTTTGTTGCTGTTGACGCTGATGTTTACAGCGCTGACCGGACGCGAGCTGGGCGGGAAAACGCGCTGCTGGTTACCGATGCTGGTATTAATAGGTTGTGTTGGCATGTTCGATCGTGCGCACATGCTTTCTCCGCAAATCGGCGTGATGGTGGCTGTGGCGATGGCGTCGTATGCGTTAGCTTTAATGTCGCGTTTACCGGGGGCGGGCGGTATTTTATTCGGAACGGCATTATCGGTTGGGGTGTTTTCGTACAATTTCAATGTACTGATCGTGTTGGTGCTGGCGGCATTGATTCTGCCCCTTGCGCATGTTCGTTGGCGCAACACGTCTTTTGCTTTTGCGATGATTTTGGCGCTGGTGTTGGCGGCAATTGCCTGTACAGCATGGCCGGCATTGCTGTATCAGCGTTCGCCGGAGATTTTTTCTCAATGGTATGAAGTCAATAATTTCCTTGCGTTATGGCACCCATATAAAATTTCAATTGTCGATAACGCAAGTTGGCTGGCGCGTAACTTGTTGTGGCTGACGTGGCCGGCTTGGCCTTTGGTTGCTTGGTTGCTGTGGGTGCGGGCGCGCGGTTTTCATGGAGGACTGCAAACGCCGGGCGTCGTTTTACCGGGAGTAATGACTTTGGTATTGCTTGGTTATTTTTTACTGTCTCCGGAAATTCGCACCATCGACAGCTTAATCCTGTTGGTACCATTTGCGTTGTTGGCGGCAGAAGAAGTGGACAGCTTGCCGCGCAGCGGTTCGGCGGGATTGGACTGGTTTGGAATATTGACGGTTGGATTGGTAACACTGGCGCTGTGGTTCTTCTGGTGGGATGCCTACGTTAATGGGCTGGGTTCATATGCAGCCGAGATTTTTCGCGATGCCGATGCCGGCTATCAGCCATCGTTTCGTTTACGCGGCGCATCGGTATCGTTATTCTTGACGATTTTGTGGATCATATTGGTGCGTCCGGCACGGCAATCGAGCCGGCGTGCGATACTGAACTGGGCAGCGGGCATGATGCTGATTTGGGGGCTGGTATCTACCATCTGGATGCCGTATCTTGATTCACGACGCAGTTATAAAGTAGTTGCCGACATGTTGCTGCCGTATGCAACGCAAGGTTGCGTAGCCAGCCGTGGGGTCGGCGATGCACAGCGTGCCTTGTTTTATTATTATGCGCACGCGCAAACGCGCAAAGACGATAATGCGCCGGATATTTGCTCATTTCTTTTGGTGCAGCACGATGATATTGCACCGGGCGATGAACCGGAATTTATCGGTTATCAGCTCCTTGAATCCCGCCATCGTTATGGCGATGTCAGCGAACTTTATTCGCTTTATTCGAAAAAAACCAAAAAATGAAATTTGTTGATGAAGCTTATATCGAGGTTTACGCTGGAGATGGCGGCAATGGTGCGGCATCGTTTCGTCGTGAAAAATTTATTCCTCGCGGCGGGCCTGATGGCGGTGACGGTGGCCGCGGTGGCAGCATTCTTTTGGAGGCTGACCGTAATATCAACACGCTGGTCGATTATCGTTTTCTGCGGATTTTTCGTGCGCAACGAGGTGAAAACGGCCGTGGGCGTGATCAATATGGCCGTGGCGGCGGCGATAAAATATTGCGTGTTCCGGTTGGAACCGTCGCCAGTGACGCCGAAACCGGAGAGGCGTTGGCGGATTTAACGCATGATGGTGCGCAGGCATTGGTGGCTCGTGGCGGACGGGGCGGTTGGGGCAATCTTCATTACAAGTCGAGTACCAACCGTGCGCCGCGCCAGTTTCAACCGGGCGAAAAAGGCGAGACGCGTCGTCTGCATCTTGAGCTGAAGGTATTGGCTGACGTTGGTTTATTCGGGATGCCGAATGCGGGAAAATCGACGTTGATTCGCGCTGTGTCGGCGGCACAACCGAAAGTCGCCGACTATCCATTCACGACGCTGGCGCCGTCGCTTGGCGTTGTGCGTGTGGACGTGAACCGCAGTTTTGTGATGGCGGATATTCCTGGGCTGATCGAAGGCGCGGCAGACGGTGCCGGGTTGGGACATCGTTTTTTGCGACATTTGCAGCGAACACGCCTGCTTTTGCATGTTGTTGACTTGGCGCCGTTCGACCCTGAAATCCATCCTGTCGAAGAAGCGCATGCCATTGTACGCGAGCTGGCGCGTTACGATGAAGCGTTGCACGATAAACCGCGCTGGCTGGTGTTGAATAAAATCGACATGTTTGACGAAGATGCGCGCCAGGAAAAAATTGACGCATTTATTAAAGCGTTCGATTGGCGCGGCCCGGTATTTGCGGTGAGCGCGCTTACCGGAGATGGTTGTCAAAGATTAATATTGGAAATCGCTCGTTGGCTTGAAGAGCATATGCCGGAAGATAGTGGCAAAGAAAAAACGATGCCGGATTTATTGATGCCCATGCCGATTGACGCGCCTATGCTCAAGGAAACGGAATGAGTCAATTTTCGATGGCACAAGCCAAGCGCATCATTGTTAAAGTCGGTTCCAGTTTAGTCACAAACAATGGGCGCGGCTTGGATCGGGCGGCGATTACCGGTTGGGCGGAGCAGATGGCGGCGCTGAAAAAGGCGGGGAAAGAAATTATTTTGGTGTCATCCGGTTCGATTGCTGAAGGAATCAAGCGATTGGGTTGGGCGGAGCGTCCCAAAGAGATGCAAGAATTGCAAGCGGCCGCGGCAGTCGGTCAGATGGGATTGGTGCAGGCGTATGAAACATCGTTCAGCGAACAAGGATTGCAAACCGCGCAGGTATTGTTGACTCACGAAGATCTGTCTGACCGCCATCGCTATTTGAACGCACGTTCGGCATTGCGTACGCTGCTGAAATGGAATGTGGTTCCGATCATTAACGAGAACGACACAGTTACGACAGAAGAAATCAAGTTTGGTGATAACGATACACTGGGCGCGCTGGTAGCGAATTTGCTGGAAGCGGACGTACTGATTCTGCTTACCGATCAGAACGGTCTTTACACTGCCGATCCGCGTCGTGACGCGCAGGCAACGTTGCTTGATGAGGCGCAGGCAGGGGATGCAGCGCTGGAAGCGATGGCCGGCGGTGCGGGCAGCAGTATCGGTAAAGGCGGCATGTTGACTAAAGTACTTGCCGCCAAACGGGCAGCGCGATCCGGCGCTTCGACGATTATTGCCAATGGTCGCGAAGAAAATGTGCTGCTGCGGTTGGCGGCAAACGAAAAAATAGGTACGCGCCTTGTCGCGCGCATGGTGCCGTTGTTGGCGCGCAAACAATGGATTGCCGATCATTTGCAGGTTGCCGGACAGCTTTTTCTGGATGATGGTGCGGTGCGCGCGGTGGTGCGCGAGGGTAAAAGTTTGCTGGCGATTGGCGTTGTTCGCAGCGAAGGGAGTTTCAATCGTGGCGAGGTTGTTGCCTGCTGTAATGAGCAAGGGCAAGAAATCGCGCGCGGGCTGGTGAACTACCATGCTGATGGCGTGCAGAAAATTTTGGGGCAGCCATCGAATAAAATTGGTGAAATTCTCGGCCATCTTGAAGAGCCAGAATTGATTCATCGTGACAACTTGGTACTGACCCAGAACAATAATATTACGTTTGATTAATAGGCGGTTTGCTCTTTAAACCGCTCTGTTTATTGGGTCTTAGTGCGGTAAAATAACACGCCTTATTCTTCTACATCATTGCCCATGAGTTTTTCATCGCTGCAAGTCAGCATTGTTACTTATCGACCTAATGAAGACAATCTGGTGCGTTGCCTTTATGCGCTTTCGGAAGCCATTGACTTTGCGCGTTCGGAGGGCGTGATTTATTCCGTTAATGTGGCGTTGATCGACAACAGCCAGAGTAGAAGCAGGGTATGTCGGCTGGTTGAGTTGGGCGAGTTGTTTTTTCGTGAACCGACTGAGGTTTCTTATTTACACGGGCATGCCAATATTGGTTATGGTGCCGCGCATAACCTGACGCTCCACGGTAGTGGCGCCGATTATCATCTGGTATTGGGTGTTAATACAGAGCTTGCCAAAGAGTCATTGGCCGAAGGTGTGAGCTGGATGCAGGCCAATGATGATACCGGTTTGATCAGCGGCGCGCTTTATGATACCAAAGGCGAATTTTTGTATCCGTGCTTGCAATATCCATCGGTGCTTGATCTTTTTTTGGCCAATTTTGCGCCGCATTTTTTACGTCGTCTTTTCAAAAAAAGGCTGATGCGCTATCAGATGCAGCAACAGGTTCATGAGCAGCGCACTTTCTTTGACGTTCCCTGCTTTGCCGCATACTGTTTGTTGGCGCGGCGAACAACGTCCGATCAGAGCAGCGGGTTTGACCCGGCGTTCTTTCTTTATTTCGGCGATTATGATTTAACGCTTCAATTCAGCCTGATCGCGCGTACCGCGTATCTGCCGATGATGCAAGCCCGGCTGTATCGTGTGCCGCATAAAACCGTGAGACACGCGTACCAGTTTATTAAAGACGCGCTTACTTTCTTTCGTAAGAACGGCTGGAAGTGGTGGTGATCGTGACACGCTTTCCCACGAAAAGCTCTGTTGAAATACTATCTGGATATTCTAATAATTCAACCGGCTGATTTTTGCTGACCCGAAGTGGTTGTGGTGAGTAAACGACGTGAAGCACGCATGTTCCCAATACGGTTTTGGCAACCATTATTTATCGACACGTGAATTAAATTAACCTTTTGTGAAAAAGGATTTACGTTGATTGCATCTTTTTATCTTCGGGCGCAAGATAGGCTCCCAAAATCAAAAGTAAAGGGAGAAACATATGGGAATCTTCAATTTCATCAAGGAAGCCGGTGAAAAACTGCTGGGCGGAAAACACGCGCAGGCAACGCCCGTGGCCGTGCCCGCATCACCATCCAATAACGAGGAAGACATTAAAACAGCCAATCTGGTGGCGGTGACCTCGATCACCAATTACATCATCAAGATGGGTTTAAAGGCGGAGAACTTGAAAATTCTGGTCGATGCCGCCCAGGGGATGGTGACCGTGTCCGGTGAAGCTGCCGATCAGGAAACTCGGGAGAAAATTATTTTATGTTGCGGCAACACCAAAGGGATCGAAAGGGTTATCGACGACATGACGGTAAAACATTCCGAACCTGAAGCACAAATGCACACGGTGGTAAAAGGCGATACGTTGTGGAAAATTGCCGAAAAGTATTACGGCAAAGGAAAGGGCAACGAATACAATCGAATTTTTGAAGCGAACAAACCGATGTTGAGTGATCCCGACAAGATTTATCCGGGGCAAGTCTTGCGCATTCCGGCGCTGTAATACCGGGGAGAGCTGTTTATAAAAAAAGCACCACAAGCGGTGCTTTTTTTATGCGCAAAGTAAAAAGTAATCACGCGGCCATGACTTTGATCGCTTGCGATAAACGCGATTTGGTACGTGATATTGTGTTTTTATGAACCACCTTTTTATCGGCGATACGATCAATGACGGATTGTGATTCCTGAAATTGTTTCAATGCTGCTTCTTTATTACCGGCAGCGATCGCTTTTCTGACTTTTTTTATTGCGGTACGCAAAGTGGATTTAAGACCCGCATTGCGGTCCCGGGTTACGATTGCCTGTCGTGCACGTTTGCGCGCTTGCGCCGAGTTTGCCATTTTGTATTCCTAAAAAATAGATGCTTGAAAAGAATAAACGATCAGAAAAACGACCAAAATAAAACCACCTGAAAGGTCGGCAATTCTACGTGAAATCAGTGGCAAACGCAAATCGGCTCCATAATCATTCCTTGCGCATAAGCCGATGAATTCTGGCGATCCAAAGATTTTCGCGGACAGCGCCTGCACGAATACGCTATTCCGCGTTATTCTTGCGCGGGAAGGAGCGGCATGAATTTATTAAAAGCGATGGGCACGGTCAGCGCCATGACGTTGTTGTCAAGGATTACCGGCTTGGTGCGCGAAATTTTAAAAGCGGCGATTTTTGGTGCTGGCGCGCAGGTAGATGCATTTGAAGCGGCGTTTCGGTTGCCGAATCTGTTGCGTCGCCTTTTTGCCGAAGGCGCGTTTAGCCAGGCGTTTGTGCCGGTGTTGGCGGAATATCAGAAACAGCGCGGACCGGAAGCAACACGTGATTTGGTGCGTAAAACGACGGCACTCTTGATGCTGGTGTTGTTGATTGTTGCTGTGGTCGGCGTATTGGCTGCGCCATGGCTGGTGTATTTGCTTGCAGGCGGATTTGCCAAAACGCCAGGTAAAGTTGCATTAACCGCCGATCTGATTCGTATTGTTTTTCCGTACATTTTTTTCATCTCGCTGGTTTCGTTGTCCGGTGCTGTCCTGAATGTTTACCGGCGCTTTGCCATTCCTGCGGTAACGCCGGTATTACTCAATCTTTCGATCATTGCCGCAACGGTTTTTCTTGCACCGCGGGTCAATCCGCCGGTGTTGGCGTTGGCGTGGGGGGTGGCCATTGGCGGCGTTGCGCAGTTGGTGTTGCAGCTTTATCCGCTCTATAAAATCGGCATGTTGGTGTGTCCGCGTCTGGATTGCAAAGATGTCGGTGTTCGCCGCATCCTCAAATTGATGGTACCGGCGCTTTTCGGTGTTTCGGCAGCGCAGATTTCGATTCTGATCAATACGCAATTAGCGGCGTGGCTTGGTGATGGTCGTATCTCATGGATTACTTACGCCGATCGATTGATGGAGTTTCCCAGTGCGCTGTTGGGTGTGGCGCTGGCTACCGTGTTGTTGCCGGTGCTGGCACGTCATCATGGTGATGGCGAGCGTTATTCATCGTTGCTTGATTGGGGGTTGCGTTTGGCGTTGTTGTTGGCGCTGCCGGCGGCGTTGGCGCTTTGTTTTCTTGCCGCGCCGATGATCGCGACGCTGTTTCAGTATGGCCAGTTTACCGCCGATGATGTGCTGCAAACACGATTGGCGCTACTCGGCTACAGTGTTGGCTTGCCCGCGCTAATTCTGGTCAAAATCTTGGCGCCCGGTTTTTATGCGCGGCAAGATGTGAAAACACCGGTACGCATCGCGATCACATCAATCGTTATTACTCAGATTTGCGCGATCAGCATGATGTTTCATATCGGGCATGCCGGGCTGACCTTGGCGATCAGCATCGGCGCGTGTTGCAATGCCTCGCTGTTGTTTTTGACGCTGTTTCGCCAGAAAATCTATGCGCCCCAAAGCGGATGGCCGGTTTTTTTGGGGAAGCTGTCTATTGCTTTGTGTATTTTTGCTGTGGCGCTGTATTTTTTATCAGGCAAGACCAGTATCTGGCTGGAGGCGCTGCTGGTTGAGAAAATCATGCGGTTATTGGCAACGTTATTTGCCGCCGCCGTGATTTATTTTGCCGTGCTTTGGTGCTTGGGGTTTCGCTTAAGGGATTTTAGCCGCAAAGAAGAGGCGATATAAAAAGAAATATCAGCGTTTCAACAATCTTTTCAGGGCGTCTTTTAATGGCATATTATCGCCATCTAATTTTTCCAGTGCTTTACCAACAACTTTGTCGCCGGCGAGTTTAAGTGCGATTTGCGCCATACCTTTTTCATCCATACCGCAGATTTCAGCACCGGAGGTAATCGACCCATAACAATGCAGCGGGAAGGCAAGTCCGACGTAGCGCTTATTAACGGTACACGCCGGATCGGGCATGGCGGTTTGGTCACCTTCAATCGTAATCTCGGCGCGATAATCAGTCGTCAGTGCGCGAAGATCGATAACACCTTGTCCGGCCACCTTTAAACCGGGCAGCGCAATCACCAGGTCGGAGTTCCGGGCAATGCCATTTTTGATATAAAACGATGCATCGGCGCGCTGAAACACGGTATCGCGGGAGCCATGTTCTTTGGTGAGTTGTTTGCGGTTTAATAACGCGATTGCAGAACATAGTTTCATTTCCAGGTTGGCGCCAGGAAGAATGCCGTCGTTAATATGGATATTGCCGTTGCCGTCAAGCGTCTCTATCCATGATTTTAAGCTGTTGCCGGAACCGATAAGCTTGGCGCTGATCATCGCCTTACCTTTGATCGGCGGCGATTTCTTGCTATGTGCAAAAAATTGTTCAAGCTGCACGTTATCAATATTCTTCTGTACGGCGAATTGAGGACTGTCATTGCGGGCGTCGAAGGCGGCGTTGGCGGAGAAGGTGCCGCCAAGCGCGTTGCCGTGCAATGTATTTATCGAAGTCCTCCCGTTTTTGTTGGCGATTTTCAATACAAATTTTTCGACAGAGATCCCTTTGGCGACAATGCGATCAAAAGTGGTGTCGATGTCAAAATTTATCCGGCGCAAAATGTCCAGCGGTAAAATGGGAGCGTCGTTCCAAACCGGTGTGTTTGTCGAGGTCGTTGTTGTACTGCTGCCGTCTTTTGTTTTGTCGGGTATGGTTTTTGTTTTTGGCAGATAATCGTCGATGTTGACGACGTTGCCGTTGATGTGCGCGACGATTGTGGGTTGGGTGAAGCCGGATACGGTAAGCGAGCCGTTGATGGTGGTGGCGTCAAGTTGGGCGCGAAGGTTCTTGATTGATAGGTTCTGATGGTTGCCGTTGATGTCCGCATTCAGTGAAAACGAGGTCAACGCTTTGTTGTCGGCTGTTGTCGGCAGCATGTCCATTTTTTCCAGTACTTGCCGCAGATCGGTTTCGCTGATCGATAATTTTCCCTCGTAAGTCAGCGCGCTTTCCCAATCGCGCATGTGCAGCTGTGTTTCAAGCCGCAAGGTGGCGACTGTCAAAAGTAACGGCGTCATCGATAGTGTTTGGGCCTGCCGATCCATATTGATTGCGCCGGTAATGGAAAAAGGCAATGTTTTGCCTTTGCCATCGGCCTTTTGCGCCTCACCGGTAATCGATAAATTTGACAGCGTGAAAATACGTTTTTCAAAATCGGCACGGAGTGTTGTGTTGAGATTGATTTTACTGTGCCAGGCGAAATCGCTGCTATTAACATTGGCGGAGAGCGAAACCGGTGTATCTTTTCCATGCTGGATTGCACCGGTGACCATGTTTAGCGTATCGATGGTGTAAACGATGTCTTTTTGCGCATCGCGATAAATGATCGACGTGTCGGCGAAGTTGATGTGTGTAATATCGATTTTTATCGGCGACGCGGTTGGTGTGGTCGACGATGCGTCGGAGGAGGGTTTCATATCTCCTTTTTTTCCGGTTCCGGCCGGACGTATTTCACCGATGCCCGACCAGTTGGTTTGGCCGTTGGCATCGCGAAGCGCCGTCAGCTTCAGACCATCAATAAGGATTTCGTCGATCTGGACTGTTTTACGTAAGAGCGGCAGTAAGCGTACCGAAAGACGAATGGTTTTGACTTTGGCCAAAGGCTTGTCCGGCGTTTTCGCGCTGGCGATCGACGCGTCATTCAGGACAAGCTCGAGCCGTGGGAAAAGGCGCCAGCCGATATTGCCGTCAAGGCGTAACACGATATTGGCTTTCTCATACGCCAATGTTTGAATTTCGTTTTTATAATCATCAATACTTATCGTGCGGCTAATGGAAAAAACCGCCAACGCCATAAAAAGAATGGTAGCCAGAGTAACAAACACAATAATTTTTCCGACTTTAGCCATGATGCGCATTCTGGAAAAAAGAAGGTAAACAACAGGATACAGGAATCGTAGAACAGGCGCCAGAAAGTGATGGATTTTAGGCCTAGCGGCACTTATTGCCCGGTAGATCCTCCAACGACAAATCGGCCGCTCGGTGATACAAGCGTTGTACGTGCGTCTGTAACTCTCTTAGCGGCGTATTGGGCGGTAGCGGCTCACCGGCGATGATGCTGACGCGGGAAAAGATGCCGCGCAGTTTGCCCAGCGCTTTGCCATTGTGCGCCCGTGAGAAAAAACTGCCCCACATGCCAACGATGGCAAGCGGAACAATGGGCGCATTTGAATCGCGGGCAATACGGGAAACACCCGGGTAAAACTTGTGAATGTTACCGTCCGGAGAGAGCCGCCCTTCCGGGAAAATACCGATGATGCCGCCGGCTTTTAAGGTTTCGGCGGCTTCGATAAATGCTTTTTCCTTGAGCGCGCCGTTGTCGCGAAGTGTCGCCAGCGGGATGGCACGGTTTAAGCGGAAGAGCCAGTTCAGCACCGGCGTTTTGAAAATCTGATGGTCCATTAAAAAGCGTACCGGCGCTGGCGTGCACGCGGTAAGAAAGATCACGTCCATGTAACTGACGTGATTGCAAATGATGACGTAAGGGCCTTCATTGGGCAAATGATGTAAATCATAGCGGCGCAACCGATAAAAGACGCACACCAATATTTTTCCAAGGTAGCGCAAGATGAAAGGCGCTGTGGCAATAAATGCGATCAGCGCCACGATAAAAGTAAGCCCCGCAACAATCATGAATAATTGCGGCATCGTTGTGTCGAGAGAAAATATCGTGATTGCAAACATTGCTGCGGCAACAATCATCAACGCATTGAGAATATTGTTGGCGGCGATAATGCGTGAGCGATGTGTTGCTTGAGAGCGCGTTTGCAACAGCACATAGAGCGGGACGGTATAAAAACCGCCAAAAGCGCCCATGAGCGTTAAATCAAGGCAAATACGCCAGTGTACGGTGTTTTCAAAAAATGCCGCGATATCACCGCGCGTTTCCGCATACAGCGTCCGAGATGAGTAGCCGATGTCGAAAGCAAAAAAAGCCAAACCGAGAGCGCCGAAAAAAATCAGTGCAGGCTCGATGCGTTTGCCGGAGAGTCGTTCGCACAATAACGCACCGATGGCGAGGCCGATGGAGAAAAAAGCCAGAAGCATGGTGGTGACGCGCTCGTTACCGCCGAGCAAAACGCGCGTGTACTCGGGAAATTGCGATAGAAAAATCGCACCGAAAAACCAGAACCAGGAAATGCCGAGCATTGATAACCAGACCGCACGCACACGTTTTGCTGCGCACAAATTGCGCCACGTTTCGGTAAACGGGTTTAGAGAAATGCGTAAATCAGGTGTGGCGGCAGGCGTGGGCGGAATACGGCGGCTGGCAAAATAACCGGCAAGCGCAATTAATACCGAAGCGCCGCCCGCAATGACCGGGCCGTGATTACCAATGGCGACAAGAACGCCGCCGAGAATCGTGCCGAGAAGAATTGCGATAAACGTCGCGCTTTCCACCAATCCGTTGCCGCCGACCAGCTCTTCCATACGCAGATGTTGCGGAAGAAAAGCGTATTTTACCGGGCCGAAAAGCGTCGAATGCAACCCCATCAAAAACAGCGCGATAAAAAGAACAATAAGATTTTCGAAAAGGAAACCGACAAGCGCCAACAGCATGATCGCGATCTCCAGAATCTTAAGTAAACGAATTAAGCGCGACTTTTCAAATTTATCGGCAATCTGTCCGGCGGTTGCGGAAAAAAGCACGAAGGGCAAAATGAAAAGGGCCGATGCCAGATTAATCAGCGTTAATGTATCCAGACCGGCTGCGCCGCCGACACGAAAAGTCACAAAAAGCGCCAACGCATTTTTGAAAACGTTATCGTTGCCCGCGCCGAGAAATTGCGTCCAGAAATAAGGCGCAAAACGACGTTCGCGCAATAAGCGAAATTGATGCTCTGATGTACCCACGAAATTTATTTTGACGATGAAGGTCACATGATGAAAGCTTGCGCTTTTCCCGTCAAGTAAACGCGGTAAAATAGCCGAATCATAAAACGCGCCTATCATGAAAAATTATCTTGACTTACTGCGCTTGGTACACGATACCGGCGTGCGCAAAGACGACCGTACCGGAACCGGCACGGTTTCGCTGTTTGGCGCACAATTGCGTTTTGATTTAAGCGCGGGCTTTCCACTGGTCACCACCAAAAAAGTGCACTTGAAATCGGTTATTTATGAACTGCTGTGGTTTTTACAGGGTGGGCATAACGCGCGTTGGTTACAGGAGCGCGGTGTTACGATTTGGGATGAGTGGGCGGACGAAGACGGCGAACTTGGCCCTGTGTATGGCGCGCAGTGGCGTGGCTGGAAAACGGCGGACGGACAGCACATTGATCAAATCGCGCAATTGCTCGACGACATTCGCCGCAATCCCAATTCACGCCGCCTAATCGTTTCATCGTGGAATATTGGCGACATTCCGCACATGAGACTACCGCCTTGCCATGCGTTTTTTCAGTTTTATGTGGCTGACGGCAAGCTGTCGTGCCAGTTGTATCAGCGCAGCGCCGATCTTTTTTTGGGTGTACCGTTTAATATCGCATCATATTCGTTGTTGACGCACATGGTGGCACAGCAAACCGGTCTTGATGCAGGTGAATTTATCTGGACCGGCGGGGATTGCCATCTTTATTGCAATCATTTTGCGCAAGCCGAAGAGCAGCTTTCGCGCGCGACTTATCCGTTGCCGACATTGATGATCAAACGTAAACCGCCGACAATTTTTGATTATCAGTTTGACGATTTTGCCATCGAGAATTATCAACATCATCCGGCGATCAAAGCGCCGGTAGCGGTATGATCAGTAATGATGTGATTACGCCACTTCTTCCGGTGTTTTTTCAAGCGCGCTGATTAATTGCGGGATGATTACTTTGGCGTTACCGACGATGCCATAGTTGGCCACTTGAAAAATCGGCGCCTGCAGATCATCGTTGATGGCGACAATGACTTTACTGTCTTTCACGCCAGCCAGATGCTGAATGGCGCCGGAAATACCGATGGCGATATAAAGATCGGGCGCAATGGTTTTTCCGGTTTGTCCGAGCATCGCGCTGCTGGAAACCAGCCCTTCTTCGACCACAGCGCGTGTTGCGCCAATAGCGGCGTTAAGTATGGACGCCAGTTTTTCGACAAGAGGCAACTCTTCTTTCGTGATGCCGCGACCAATACCAATAACGATTTTGGCGCGGGTAATGGCAATACCAAACACTTCTTCGGCTTTGTTGATGGCGGTGCGGGTGACTGCGCTGACTTTGGGTGCAGCGGGGATGATTGTTATTGGCGCGGGGATCGCTTGTTTTCCGGCGCGGGCAAAAGTGCTGGCGCGGATGCTGATCAGTTTGGGCGAAGCGGTTATTTTTTCAACGACAAGCAAACTGCTTGCGTATACCGGACGGACAAAAAAATCGCTGCCGAGGCCGTCATTTTCGGTAACGATACAATCACTGACACAATCCAGATTAAGCTTACCGGCAAGATACGGCAGAACGCGCTTGCCCAGATAACTGCTCGACATCAGTATATGCGAATACGTGTGCCGCTTCATCTGCTCGATGATTTGAGCGGCCAGGTCTTCCGTTAATCCACAGGAGAAATGGTCTGCGCTGGCACAGATTACTTGTGAAACACCGGCAATAACGGCCGCTTGCTCCGTCAACGCTGGGCTTTGCCGTTCGCTTGCCAACACCAATACATGAATTTCGTCGGAAAAAGAAGCCGCGGCGGTAATCGTCGCCATTGTTTTGGATTTGATTTTGGTGCCATCGTGCTCGGCAAAAACAAGAACCGTCATAACGCATTCCCCAAAGAGTTAAAGTAATATTTTTTCTTTATGACGCAAGCGGTCGAGCAGCGTCGGCACATCGGCAACGATTTCACCATTGGGTCGCATCGGCAGATGGCGCAGCTGCGCGACGGAGATATGCGTGTTGAGGTCAACACCCAACGATTCGGCCGCCTTTCTCGGGATTACGGTCTTTTTCGCTTTGATCAGATTCTGCATGGCCGCATAGCGCGGCGTATTCAGTGTCAATTCTACACTGATGACAGCTGGGAGCGGCGCTTTCAAGGTTACGCTGCCGCTGTCGCTGCGCGTTTGAACAACGACGGTTTTGCCATCGGCCGAGCCTTCGAGCTTTATGGCTTCCGCAAAAGAAATGAGGGGCCAATCGAGGAGCGCCGCCAGCATCGGCGCCACCTGATTGCTGTCGCTGCCCATACCCTGGCGGCCGATGAAAATAACGTCGCATTGTTCATCAAGCGCTATTTTTTTCAGAATACGCGCCAACACCAGCGACGACATCGCATGATGAGTTTCGATCAACAGCGCACGGTCTGCGCCCATGGCAAGAGCGCTGCGCAAAACATCCAGACAGCCTTCATTGCCACAAGAGATGGCAAGCACCGATTGCGCATCGTCGTGCTCACGCCATTGCAAAGCTTCCTCAAGCGCAACTTCATCATAGGGGTTGATGACCAGATGCATCAATCCCATTTCCAGCCCGGAACAATCCGGTTTCAAACGTACCGGAAAAGACGGATCGATCACTTGTTTTACGGGAACTAAAATTTTCATGGTTTCTTAAAACTTTCTCTTAACGAGAGCCGGGTCGGTCACGCAAAAGGCGTTGTTTTTCACGACCCCACTCACGCTCTTTGATGGTTTGCCGCTTGTCGTACTGCTTTTTGCCGCGCGCCAAACCGATTTCCAGCTTAATGCGTCCGTTTTTATAATGGAGGTTAAGCGGCACCAACGTATATCCGGCGCGTTCAACATGGCCGATCAAACGACGAATTTCCGGAGCATGCATCAATAATTTACGCGTTCGCGTTGGGTCGGCAGCGACATGTGTCGATGTTGTTTTCAGCGGTGTGATATGCGCGCCGATCAACCATAGTTCCTCATTTTTGATGACTACATAAGCTTCTTTTAACTGCGCTCGTCCGCCGCGGATCGCTTTGACCTCCCAACCGGACAAGACCAATCCCGCCTCGAAGCGTTCTTCGATAAAATAATCATGAAAGGCTTTTCGATTATCGGCAATAGTCATTGAAAAAACAGTATGGGAAAGCCGGTGATGTTTGGCAAAAATGTTTAAGGAATGATAGGATCGTTCATTATATGTCAAAATACAAGACAGTTTTTGTTGCTTATAGCGAAAAGGGGCATTCTTTCCTAGAATCGTTTGCGTTACCGGAAAATAGTACAGTTGCCGATGCGCTGGATAAAGCAAAACAAAATCCGGCTTTTCCGGTGCAGCTTTCCGAGCAAATTTCTTTTGCGGTATTCGGGCGAACGATAATGCCAAATGCGCGACTCAACGATGGTGACCGTGTTGAAATACTGCGACCGTTACAGCGTGATCCAAAAGAGATTAGGATGCGGCGTGCTTTACCGGGAAAGACGCGTTAAACTTTTAACATTTCTTGGATTTCGCCTAAGGGGAAACATGCATTGATGGCACGTGATCAATTGCGGGTAATTGATAAAAGCATATCCAAAAGATCCTTGTCTGAATGAAAACTAATATTGAATAACGAAAGAAATCGACCTATGAACGCCAAAGTTTCTCGCCGTCGTTTGCGTGCCGAAAAAATGAGCCGTCTTTTTGTGCTTGATACCAATGTGTTGCTGCATGACCCGACTTCTCTTTTCCGTTTTGAAGAGCACGACATTTATTTGCCTATTCGTGTACTTGAAGAGTTGGATGCGCATAAGAAGGGAACGTCGGAAACTGCGCGCAATGCTCGCCAGGCGTCACGCTTTCTTGATGAGTTGATTACCCGCCATTTTCAGGAAAAGAGCAAAGATATTGCATTGGGTATTCCTCTTTCCGAAGCGAACGGTACGCGTCAGGCGAAAGGTTTTCTTTTCCTGCAGACGGAAGCGATTCCTGCGGTATCGTCGCCGTTAATTTCGGCGCGCGCCGACAATGAAATTCTTTCTGTCGTTAAATATCTTGACGATCAGAACAAAGAGCGCGATGTCTTCCTTGTTTCAAAAGACATCAACATGCGCATCAAGGCGCGCGCACTCGGCCTTAATGCCGAAGATTATTTTAGCGATCAGGTCATTGAGGATTCCGATTTGCTGTATTCGGGCATTACCCGGTTGCCGGAAGATTTCTGGGAGACACATGGCAAGAATATGGAGTCCTGGCAAAACGGCGGTCATACTTCGTATCGCGTTTCCGGGCCGATGGCGACAGCGCTGCGTTTAAACGAAATGGTATATCTTGAGCAAGAAGACGAGGCTCCGTTTTATGCGACAGTGAAAGAAATAACGGAAAAACATGCCGTATTGCAGACACTCAAAGATTTTACACATGGCAAAAACGCCGTATGGGGCATTACAGCGCGCAATCGAGAACAGAATTTTGCGCTTAACGTTTTGATGAATCCGGATATTGATTTGGTGACACTGGTCGGGCAAGCGGGAACAGGAAAAACATTATTGACGCTTGCCGCCGGGCTAATGCTTTCGCTGGAATTCAAAAAATATAACGAAATCATCATTACGCGCGTGACCATTCCGGTTGGCGAGGATATCGGTTTTTTACCGGGTACCGAGGAAGAAAAAATGACGCCATGGATGGGAGCGCTCGAAGATAATCTCGAAGTATTGCATCAGACCGAAGAGGATGGCGGCGCTTGGGGGCGTGCGGCCACCCGCGATCTTTTACGCGCGCATATTAAAATCAAAAGCTTGAATTTCATGCGTGGGCGCACCTTCATCAATAAATTTGTCATTATCGACGAGGCACAAAACCTGACATCCAAACAGATGAAAACGTTGATCACCCGAGCCGGGCCGGGCACGAAAATGGTTTGTCTCGGCAATCTCGCACAGATCGATACGCCTTATCTCACAGAAAGCAATTCTGGCCTTACGTATGTGGTTGACCGCATGAAAGGCTGGGCGCATGCCGGGCATGTGATGCTGGCGCGCGGCGAGCGTTCGCGGCTGGCGGACTATGCGGCGGATGTGCTTTGATTTTTTCTGGTTATTGCGCTAAAAATACCCAGCGTAATTGTCATTACGCCCAAAGCAGGGTAATATCACAACCCGCCGTGGGCCGATAGCTCAGCTGGGAGAGCGCCGCGTTCGCAATGCGGAGGTCGGGAGTTCGATCCTCCTTCGGTCCACCACTATTCAGCGCCCAACTGTTCTTGGTTGGGCGTTTTCGTTTCTGGAATCCGCACATCACGCTCAGGTTTCGGGCCGTTCTACGTATGCCGAGGGTCGGCGGGCAAGGGCCGCGGTTCACCCTTGTTTCGCTCTCTCTTCTCTCGAAATCTGCGCTAACCTACGAAGCCGTAGCACACGCCGGTGCGTTGCGCAGTGATTGGCTTATGCGTGCGCTGTCGTTTCCGGGGTAGGCGCGAAAATCAACTCTGATGCACTTTTAAACCGTAATTGACAATTGGCAACAGGCAGCGCTCCGGCCGGCCCATCGCCTTAGGTGCAGGAGCCTTGCGGGGATTCTCCCCGCCCGATGGTGTTCGGGCAGGAGAATCTGGTTTGGGATTCAGTTTGTTAAAGAGCTTGTTTGGTTGTCGAGGCGTTAGCGACCGCACTCGCAGTGCTACGCTTGCTGGGAAGGGAGGCGCACGATCACTCTGTACAACTGCCAATCGATAAGGCTGCAAACAGCTTGCATGACGAAACCAGACTCTAACTGCCAAAAATAAGAAACCAATTGGTCGTCTGGGTGCTCGTGCAACGGCGGTTTCTCGGCCTTTCTGAACAGCGTTTGCGGCGCATCCCCAAATGCAAAACCCATGGGCAAGGAACCAGAATAGCCTTTAGACCCCAGATCACCGCGCCGCTTATAAGCAATTGAAGAAACACGTTGTTTGGCTTTGGCATCAGAAAAATAAACCGTGATGCCCAAGGGTTTCGTCAACCCTGTAATTTCTTCAGGACATGCCCCGGGCACCACAGCGCCTTCGTCGATGTCATGCGCGCGGAAAAAGGCTTGGACATCAGGCGCGGAAGAAAGCTGACCAATCAGATGACCTCCGACCAATTCCGCGACCGCCGTCTTGGGCAGATCAAGGTCGGGAGCTAACATCACATCGTCAAAAATATTTCGATTGCGCACATGCACATGAGCAAGTGTTCCATCAGGGTTGAATCCAAAATTGACAATACAATCGTCTATCAAGAATAAATCGGCAGGCGTTTCGTAAACCGCTCGGGTGGCAATCGGCTGACCCAGCTTGACATAATCCTGATCATTTCTACTCAAGCCAAAACGGAATCCGCCCGGCAATACGCCCTGGTAACGCTGATAGATTTGAATACCTTTTTCAAAAAAGGCAATTTGCTCAAGAACGAATGGGGAGTTGCCTGGCGGCGGTTGCCTGTACACGAGTGAGTAATCCTGGCGCGTCTTGAATATCAGACAAAAGCCATGTCGCTCCGATTCGACGATCATCGATTCCTTGGACGCCTTCGCCAACTCGTATTCGATGTCTGCTTCGTCATCGTCTTCGATATAGTCTTCTTCTTCGAGCTGGGCAACGGTCTTGGGGCGATCATGAACGCTCATGCTCCGTAAGAACGACTCAAGCGCCTCATCATCCAAAGCCGCACCCAACAGAGACAAAAAAGCAGATAAAGATGGCGTGGTCATAATTGAATGCATCTCCAATATTGAATAAAGTCGAATGCGTTCATTTTCCGCCTTTCAGGGTTTTATATGAATGCAAGGACCAATGCATATCCTGGCAGTCAAGGGCAAAGTCCGTGTTTCCTCCATCCGTCATCAGGTACACAAAGTTTCAGATATTGAAGCTTTTCACCCTCAAATGCCACGATCCACACCAGTTCATCAAGATAGTAATTGTCTGTTTCCTCGTTTCTCCTTGTTGGCGCCCCAAGCTTGGCTTCGATTTGAGCCCTGGAATCCGTCGGGAGAATCCCTCTCGGGAGCGGCCCGGTATATTTTCCGTCTTTTTTATCTTCCTCAATGAGCATAATCTGTAACCTATCGAATATAAAAGCCCCCTCGCTTTTTATTTTTACGCCATTCTCTTTGGCACTGATATCGAAACAGAAGGAAATTGTAATACCTTGCCCTTTTACCGAGAGCATCTTGTCCACGTTCCTTTTCATACTCGGTCGCCAAGCAATCCCGCATTCGGACAAAAAAGCGTCGAATGGGGGGTAAATGCTGCTGTGCCCAAGATAGGGAATAAAGTCAAGCGCGTTCATTTTTTACCTTTCAGTGTTTGGTTAATCATGTCGTCTACGTACTTGTTCCAGTCCATGTTGCGGATTTCTTCCGCCGCCTTGTCGTAAGCCTTGCTGCATCCATGATCCTTGTTCTTCATGGAATCCGAAATTTTTTCTGTGTTACGCTTTGCGGCACCATTCAAATCCTTGGCGTCCCTTTCGATTTGTGCGCGGTTATTTTTATTTCTCCACGTGTCGCCTTCGGCATGGACATCAGGAGGAATCGCAATCGTTGGCGCATTGTTAACCACCGAATTTGTAATTTTTTTGATCTGTTTTTCTGTAAGATTTTTGCCAGTAACCTTTTCTAATTCCTTGATTTTATTTTCTGCCGCCTCCCTCAACGCGGCCGCAGAGGGCGTATGGTCTTTTTCCAGCCCGCTGCCTTTAACTGCCTTTTTGTCGCCATACCTGACCTTTTTGCCGCAATCCTTATGTGGTTTTTTCTTGCTCTTGCTCTTCCCTCCATTCTTACCCTTGCCCTTGGCCGGGCGGTATCTTGCCAGCGTCTGACGGGCCTACTTCTGCTGCAACCAATTTCAACCACCCCTTGATTTTCTGAGTAGGTAACTAACAACCCATTGTCTCTTCGATATTCTGTTCTCTCCCCGAGAAAGTCCTTTTTAACACTTGATGGCGGACCAATTAAATTATCCACGTCTACAGGCCGCATTCCAAATTTAATATCACCTATTCCAATATAAGGCTGTATTTCAAATTTCTGGGCCATAATTTTTCCTATTTCAATAAACCATTCTTTTCAAGACATTTAAAATACTCTAGCATTTCAAGCGTCGCCTTATTATGTTTTCTTGGATCACCAATTCCCCTTACGTCTTGTATCTCAATAGCAAGGGCCTTTCTCCATTTACCATTTTTCAATAGCCCTTCAATCATCCTTCGGTATGCAACACCTTGGCGCAATTACCAAACCATACTGTTTTCGATACATCGCTAGCTGAGATTACAAACCACTTAGCGCACTTTTCACAGTATTTGGCAAACAGAATCATGAAGTAGCGTTTTTATCTCGTCCGCGCAGCAAAAGGATGACAGCACCGGAACCGCCGCCGTGCTGCGGCGGTTCGCAGTAGGCAAGAACATCGTTCCATAAAGCCAGCCAGCGGCGGACTTTATGTTTGAGTACGGGCGTTTTCCCCGGCGATGTTAGACCTTTGCCGTGTACCACGCGCACACAGCGCAAGCCGCGTCGGCGTGAGTCGATTAAGAAATCGACCAGCGCATCGTGCGCCTCTTCGCTGATCATCCCATGCAAGTCGAGTTCGCTTTGAATCACCCAATACCCACGGCGCAATTTGCGCAATACATCGGTGGCGACACCGGCGCGTAAAAATGATTGATCTTCTTCCCATTCCTGGCCGATTTCCCAATCGGAGGGCTTGGGCTCTTCGCCGTATTTGGCCAGAGTCAACGCTTCGTTCTCGTCGTGTAGGCGCTGGCGGGGAATGGGGGCAACGCGTGGTGTTTTCAGCGATGCTTGGCGCGGCGGCGGTAATGGCGCCACCCGTTGAGCGATCATTGTGCTCGGGAAGTCAATATCCCGTTGCGGGGTTATTGCCGGCTTTGCTTTGGGCTGGGGCTTGGTTTTTGCCCCGGTTTTTATTTTCGGCGCGGCTTTTTTGATCAGTTTTTCCAGTTCGTCAAATGATGCGGTTTTCTTCGAGAAATCTGATCGCTTCATATCCGGCAATCGCTCAATTTAATATTTTACCCACGAATCTTTCAGCGTCACCGTACGGTTGAATACGGGGCGTTCCGGTCGGTGGTCTTTGATGTCGGCAACAAAATAGCCGTGTCGCTCAAACTGAAAACGTGTTTCCGGCACTGCTTCGGCTAATGCCTTTTCGATATAGCCGGTGATCACGCGCTTGGAATCCGGATTAAGATCGTCGAGATAATTGCGCGCGTGCGGTTCAACGAGCCGATGGTTATCGTCGCCGTCGTCGGGTGGAGCTGTTTCGACGGCAATCGGAATTTCTTCGGTGTGCCCGACGGGATTTTTGGCGCCAGGAAAAGGTACGGCAAAGAGGCGGTCGTATAGGCGAATTTCCGCTTCTTTGGCATACGCGGTGGAAAGCCAGTGAATATTGCCTTTGACTTTGCGCAGGTTCGCACCATCGGTACCGCTCTTGGTGTCGGGATCGTAAGTGGCGTGCACGGCGACGATGTTACCGTTATCGTCTTTGTCAACATGCGTGCAACGGATGATGTAGGCGTAGCGCAAACGTACTTCCTGGCCGGGCGCCAGACGAAAATAACCTTTGCTTGGCGTTTCCATAAAATCCTCGCGCTCAATCCATAATTCGCGCGATAAAGGCACAGCGCGTTTGCCCAAATCCGGCTTTTGCGGGTGATTGGGAGCAAGGCAATCCTCACTTTGTCCCTCGGGGTAGTTGTCAATAATCAGCTTGAGCGGGTCGAGAATCGCGATGCGACGTTCGGCGTTTTCGTTGAGGTCGTCGCGCATTGCTGCTTCGAGCAGGGAAAAATCGAGCCATGAGTCGCTTTTGGAAACGCCAATACGCTCGGCAAACAAGCGAAAACCGGCTGGGGTAAAACCGCGTCGACGCGCACCGACCAGTGTCGGCATACGTGGGTCGTCCCAGCCGTCAACATGATTTTTTTCGACGAGTTCGATCAGGCGACGTTTGGACAGTACCACGTACGTTAGGTTCAAACGCGCGAATTCATATTGATGCGGCAGCGGGCGTGCCAGCATGCCGCCGTCGGCGAGTTTGTTGATGATCCAATCGTAAAGCGGGCGATGGTCCTGAAACTCAAGCGTACAAATGGAATGCGTCACACGTTCCAGTGCGTCGGAAATGCAGTGCGTGTAATCGTAGAGCGGATAAACATGCCACTTATCGCCAGTGCGGTGGTGCGTGGCATGGCGAATGCGGTAAATCGCCGGGTCGCGCATGTTGAGATTTGAGCTGGCCATATCAATTTTCAAGCGCAACACGTATTGGCCATCGGCAAACATACCGCTTTTCATGGCGTGGAAAAAAACAAGATTTTCTTTAATCGGACGGTTGCGATCCGGGCTGGGAACCCCCGGTTCGGTGAGCGTACCGCGCATGGCCCGCATTTTTTCCGGGCTTTGGCTGTCGACATATGCCAAGCCCTGTTCGATGAACCATTCGGCAAAACGGTAAAGATCATCGAAATAATCGGAAGCATGGTAACGATGCTTGCCCCAATCATAGCCGAGCCAACGCACCGAATCGGCGATTGAATCTTCAAATTCAACATCTTCTTTGAGCGGGTTGGTATCGTCAAAGCGCAGATGGCAACGCCCGTGGTTTTCTTCGGCCAGTCCAAAATTAATGATGATGGATTTGGCGTGGCCGTAATGTAAATAACCGTTAGGTTCCGGCGGGAAGCGGGTAACCACTTGCCCGGCGTATTTTCCGCTTTGATTATCCTGAGCGATTATGGTGCGCAGAAAATTAGGCGCAAGGGGCGTTTTTTCAGTAGTCATACAATTTTGAGCGCGGCATTAAAGTCTGAATTGTAGCCGCTTTAACCCAGGATAACAGCCTGGGTGCCGCACATCATGCGGAAGTCTCGTTAGACTTGGGCGGTCAGCAACCCGTCAATGCCGTAAACGTGTGCCAATGTCTGTAACGCCGGCGGCACATGACGGAAAACTAGCGTTTTATTTTCATTCTGCGCGCGTCGCAGTAGCGCCAGCATGACGGCAAGCGCTGCCGAATCAATTTCGCCTACGTCCTGAAAATCGACAATGCCCGATGCGGGTAGCGGCAGCGACCGGCTTTGCGCAAGCGCGCCGTCGGCGGTGGTTAGTGTCAATGCGCCTCGGCAGAGCCAGACACGATTATCCGCAGAGAAAGCGGCGGGCGTGTGCGCAGGCATTAAGCGCTGCCTTTGTTTTTCTGAGCAATTGACTGAATCAACCCGTCAATCCCTCCGGCTTTTACCTGCTGATTGAATTCATCGCGATAATTGGTGACCAGTGAAACACCTCCGACGGTGACATCGTAACAGCGCCATTCGCTGTCATTACCGAGGACCAAACTGTAATCAACGGCGACCGGCGATTCGCCTTTACGCACGACCTCGGAGCGCACGGTCACTTCTTTGTCGCCTTCGCGAGTACGCAACGGTTTAACGTTAATGGTGTCATTGCGGTATTGCGACAACGCGTTGGAATAAGTGCGGATCAATAGATTTTTGAACTGTTCAGTCAATTCATTTTGCTGCTCAGGGGTTGCTGCACGCCAGTTACGACCCATGGCGAGCATAGTCATGCGCCGGAAATCAAAATGCGGCAGCAGTTTTCCGTCGAGCAATTCACGAACACGCTGCGGATCGCCTGCCTGAACTTTGGGGTCGTTGCGAATAACTTCGAGTACTTCATTGACGACGCTTTGTACCAATTGGTCAGGAGCCTCCGGCGTTTGCGCGTCAGCAGGCAACGCCCAGAAACCGGATAGAAAAAAAAGCGAAGAAAAAAGCAAAATAAAACGTTTCATGGCCAATCCTTAAAATTTATGGTTATTCATGATCGAAATCGACATCATCAAAAATGGCGCGGCGGTAACTGTCGTCGTTGGCTTGATGTGCGCGCCGTTGCAGGTACGCGCTGCGAATAAAGGTATAACGGTCAATCGCCGCGCTATCGACAGTGTTCAAAAGCTTGATTCCGGAAGACATGCCGTCGACGGCGTGTAATCCCCAAAGCGCATTGCGCCAGCGGATACTTTTATCATCGACATACCAGCTGATCGGTGATGCCGAGCCTTGTGCAAAACCGCCGATTCCATCACGCAACGTAGTCGGCCCCAACAGTGGAATAAAAAGATATGGGCGCGGGCCAATACCCCAATGCGCCAGCAGCAGCCCAAAATCCTGGCCGCCGCGCGGAATATCGGCATCGGACGCAAAATCGATCAGCCCGGCCAGGCCGAAACTGGTATTGACAATGACGCGGCCAAAATCGTGTCCGGCACTATCCAGGTTGCCTTGCAGCAAGCCGGAAACCCCGGAAAAAAAATCATCGATGTTATTAAAAAAATTGGTAACCGCCTGACGAGCAACGCTCGGGGTCACCGTTTCGTAAACATCGGCGATCGGACGCGCGACGTATGTTTCCAGCGGTTGGTGTACCGCGAACATTGCGCGGTTGATCGGCTCCAGCGGATCGTCATCGGCAATGGAGCCGGTACTTGCGCATCCCGGAAGAAGCGGAATAAGAAGAATCGCAAGAAAGAAAAAGTATTGACGCATTTAGTGGTCCTTGGTGGCCGAAGAAGATGCCTGATTCAACATGAATTGACCGACCAGTTTTTCCAGAACGATGGCCGATTGTGTTTTGCCGACACGGTCGCCTTCGCCGAGCATTTCCTCGTCGCCACCGACATCCAGCCCGATATACACTTCACCAAGTAGGCCGGAGGTAAGAACAGAAGCGATGGTATCGCGGCTGAACCGATATTGCTGTTGAATATTCAGCGTGGCCACTGCCTCGTAAAGCGTCGGATCAAGCGAGATCTGTTCGACGCGCCCGACGACAACCCCGGCGGCTTTCACCGGTGCACGCACTTTAAGGCCGCCGATATTATCGAAATAGGCTTCAATGTGGTATCCCGGCGCACGAGACCAAGTCATCAGATTACCGACTTTCAGTGCCAAAAACACGAGTGAGACTAAACCGATAGCCACAAAAATACCTACCCATAAATCAATCGTCGCTCGTTTCATAGGTCAAACTCCGCGAAACATAAAAATAGTCATAATAAAATCTGCGGCAAGAATCGCCAGCGAGGCATGAACCACGGTACGCGTCGTCGCGCTGGACACGCCCTCGGCGGTTGGTTTCGTGTCAAAGCCCTCAAATACGGCGGTCAGCGTTACGATAACACCGAACACCAGGCTTTTGACCATGCTGTTCATCACGTCGGTGCGAACGTCCACCGCCGCCTGCATGTTGCCCCAAAACGCGCCGTTATCCATGCCGATCAATTGTACGGCGATCAGGTACGCGCCGAAAATTGCAGCGGTGGAAAAAAGCGCCGCTAAAAGCGGCATTGAAATCACACCGCCCCAGAAACGCGGAGCGGCCACACGCGCCAGCGGATCGACGGCCATCATCTCCATCGCCAGCAGCTGCTCGGTGGTTTTCATCAGGCCAATTTCCGCGGTAATGGCGCTGCCTGCGCGTCCGGCGAACAGGAGGGCTGCAACCACAGGCCCCAATTCGCGCAACATCGCCAAAGCCACCAGCACACCGAGCGATTCGCTGGCGCCGTAAGTGCTGAGAATATCGTAACCCTGCAGGGCCAATACCATACCGATAAATAAGCCGGACACCAGAATAATGACCAGCGATAAAACACCCGCGAAATAGATTTCGCGCATCGTTAACGGAAAACGGAAAAATGCCGCAGGCGAGTGACGCAGCACGGCAAAAAAGAAGCGACAGATAAAGCCGAGATGTACCAAAGTCTTGAGCGTGGCATTGCCGAGACGACGTAGAGCGTTGAGCGCCATATTCATGACGCACTCCTGGCAAGAAAATCCTGTGTCAGCGATGGCGCCTTCATGTGCAACGGTACTGGACCATCTTCTTCGCCATTAATGAACTGGCGGACAAAAGGATCGGAGGTGTTGCGGATTTCATCCGGCGTGCCCTCCGCGATGATGCGTCCTTGGCCGACAAAATATACATAATCAACGATTTTTAACGATTGATAAATATCATGTGTTACCAACACCGAGGAAATTCTCAGCGCGTCGTTCAGGCGGCGAATCAATTGCCCAACGACACCGAGAGCAATCGGGTCAAGTCCGGTAAACGGCTCATCGTAAAGCATTAATAAAGGGTCGAGCGCAACCGCGCGCGCCAACGCAACGCGCCGCGCCATGCCTCCGGACAACTCATTGGTGCGCAAAGACGCCGCACCGCGTAAACCGACGGCGTTGAGCTTCATCAATACCAAATCACGGATCATCGATTCTGATAAATCGGTGTGTTCACAGAGCGGAAACGCAACGTTTTCATAAACCGACATATCGGTGAATAGCGCGCCGAACTGGGAAAGATAGCCAAGCTTGCGGCGCATCGCGTAGAGCGCACGTTTATTCAGATCGGGAACGGATTGGTCGTTGACTGTTACCTGCCCGGTGTTGGGATGTACTTCGCCGCCGAGCAGGCGCAGAATCGTCGTTTTTCCGCACCCCGAACCACCCATGATCGCAACGACCTTGCCGCGAGGAAAGCGCATGGTGATATTGTCGAGTACCGACTGTTCGGGCGTATAACCAAAACGAACGTTTGTCAGCGAGGCGACTAAGTCTTGTGAAGATGTAACTGTAGCGGACACAGATAACGGTTCTGGTTTTTTAAGGAAGGGATTATTTTATCTGTTTGGCTGGGAAATGGTTTTTTTATTGTCATTTCGGATAAGGAACGGAAAGCGCTCAAAAACCGGAAGGTTTTTGAGCGCAAAAAATCATTGCAGTACAATTTCTTTTAGCGCGTTTTTGATTTCATCGAGCGATTGTTGGGACAGCATAATGTCGCTTTTTTCAGACAATAATGATTTATCGGATCCGTTTGGCCAGGATGCACGGTAGCCTGTAAACCAGCCAGAATTCGTAAAGTCTTGATTTGCCGAGGCCATCCCGTAATATGTTTTATC